>Ga0315272_10000628_pt1 | contig 17948 bp, 18 predicted proteins | sample C3_middle_MG_FD_203918 | JGI IMG/M metagenome (GOLD analysis project Ga0315272, IMG submission 203918) | Sediment microbial communities from Yellowstone Lake, YNP, Wyoming, USA - C3_middle | ecosystem: Environmental > Aquatic > Freshwater > Lake > Sediment | place: USA: Wyoming | collected...
TGGACCTTCAAAGCCTGCACCTGAGGTCCCCGCGCAGGCCACGGTAGCTTTTAAGGGCGGTGTTGCTACCGGTATGGTGATCGACGGCAGGGGATTGGGTCTGCGTCCGGCACTGTTGCCCCGCATCCTTGATCAGCAGGGACAGGAGCTTTATGTCGGCCAGGTGGTGCCACGAACGAATGCCGTGGAGCAGGGTGTTGCAGGCTATGCCAGGGACGTTCAGGCAGCGGCCAATAATTTCAGGGTCACGGATAATCCTGCGGTCATCAAGGCGGTCCGGACTTCGGGAAGCGCCAGGACCGATGTGGTGATCAATCAGGGTGATGCCCAGGCTTTCCGTGAACTGGGCAATAAAGGTGACTTTCTGAAATATTGCCGGGTCATCATCGTATATTAAGAGTTTTTCCGCATCGAAGCTTTTTTACTGAAAAGAGGGAGTCTGGTAATGCCAAAAGGTCTGACGGTTTTTTTTCTGTTGTGTTTTATTACCGGTTCCGTTGGTTGTGTTGCGCAGCGTCAAATGCCACGCTACTTTGATGTCAACAATCCGGTTCGGAAGGTTGCCCTTCTTCCCCTGAAGAATGACACCTCTGATGTTGACGGGCCGGAGCTTATGAGGAAAAAAATGTCCGACATGCTCTATGAGCATGCGTATGTTGTTATGGACACCAAAGAAAGCGATCAGGTGCTGCGGGACCGTATGGGGATCACGCTCGGCGGCCAGTTGGACATGACCACGGCTCAAAAACTGGGTGAGGAACTGGGTGTTCAAGGTGTTCTCTATGGAACCCTGATGGACTTTGATGAGACGACGACCGGTATCTATAATGTAAAAAAAGTGCGGGCAACGTTCAAACTGGTCAACACGATGACCGGCCAGGATGCCTGGACCGGAAAACTCGGGGTCAAGAGCGAAGTGCACATGTCCGGAAGAACAGGCGCGGTGGCATCAGCTGTTGCGCGCGGCTCTGATGCCCGTGACAAAGAGGTCCCGTGGGTCCTCATCGACAGCATCGTCATGAATGAAAATAACATCGGCAGGGCTGCTGCCATCAATCTCGGGGCTAAGCTCTTTAGCAAAGCGGTCGGTATCCACCTCGACCGCGAGTCAACGGAGCTGGCGCGCCGGGTTACCCAAAACCTTCCCTGGGGCCCGGGCCCGGAGTCCATTGCCATCCAGTCTGCACCAGCTGCATCGCCTGCCGCGAAGGTCCGGGCGCCCAAGACCGCAGCGATGGAGCCTCCATCATTCGGATATCTGGATTACGGGAAACGTGATTTCTCCGCTATAATGGTCTCTACCACGCTGGATAAGGGAAGGAACGAATCCCACCGCATGGAGATCCAGCTGGCTAAGGCAGGAGACAAAATGCGAATGGACATGGATATGAGCGCTATGGCACAGGGTGCCACCATGCCGTCTGCCATGAGCAAGATGACTATATTGCAGAGGGGCGACCAAAAGCTCAGCTACACCCTGTATCCGAATGCGAAAAAGTTCATGAAGCATGCAGAACAGACCCCTGGTAAGCTGGAAGGCGCCCCAAAGGTCGAGAAGGTCAAGGTCGGGAGCGAGGTCATTGACAGGCACCCGTCAGACAAGTATAGGGTAACCATCACCTCGACCGATGGCTTGGTCCAGGAAGGTTATATCTGGAGCGCCCGGGACCTCGACAACATGACCATCCGGAGCGAGATCGAGCACAATGACGTGCGCATTACGACTGAAATCAGGAGCATCGTGCTCGCGCCGCCGCCAGCCACCCTGTTCGAAGTCCCGACTGATTATACCGAAACAGAGAGCATCATGGATCTGATGATGAATCCGCAGTAAACTACGAACACAGCTTAATCCGACAATAGAGGAGAATAATCATGAAAACAATGAAACAGGTCACTAACAGTATGCTGTTGATCGTATTGCTCGTACTGACGCTGAGTACCCATGGCGGTTGTGCGTCAATGTCGGGTGCGGTGAAGGATGATACCACCCGGACCAAGACCTCAAAAGAACTTCCCCAGTCAAGTACGGTGTCCGATTATAAGGGCCCGAAACTCAGAGTCGGCGTTGTCAATTTCCAGAACAAAACCCCTTCGCGCGTCCTCGGGATCGGTGAAGCTGCCGCGGACATCCTGGGCACCATTCTGCAGAGAACCGACCGGTTCATCGTCATTCCCCAGCAGGACCTTGCATCCATCCTGGCGCAGCAGCATATGGGTGCTACGGGTACTATTAACCCGGAGACGGCAGCTGAGATGGGAAAAGTGCTTGGATTGAATGCTATCGTAACGGGCGCGGTCACTGCCTATTCCGAAGCTGAAGAGGGCAGTGATTTCATCGTCGGCAGGAGCAAGACACAGATTGCTCGGGTTACTGTTGATTACCGCATTGTCGATACGACGACAGGCGTCCAGCTCATGGCTGATTCCGGGGCAGGCGAATACCGAAAAAAAGTCATGACCGTGCTCGGCGCAGGCAGCAAGGCCAGCTATGACTCAGACCTCCGTGACGGTGCGCTGAGAGATTCCCTGAACAAGGCCATGGTCAATATGATGCAGAAGCTTGGATCCAGAAAATGGGCAGGAAGGGTCGCCCAGGTTGATGGCAATAACCTTTACATTAATGCAGGCCAAAAAAGCGGATTGAACGTCGGCGACAAACTTGATGTGTTCAGACCAGGCAAGGACATCATTGATCCGGTCACCAAGATGAAGCTGGGAACAACAGAGAACAGGATAGGTCAGGCAATTGTTCAGCAGAATGATATCGGCGACTCCGCAGATCTCTCCATAGCAGCGCCGACCTCCGGAACCGGTTTCAGTGCCGGTGACATTGTAAAACTTGGCGCTCAGTAGTATGGTCGATGTTGCGACTGAAAGGATATGTCTATGTTGAAAAAGATCATCTATGCTGCGGCGTTCGTGTTCGCGGTCATACTGTTCTCTTCTGCGGTAAGTGCAGCTGAAATGCAGGCTTCTACCGCCGGAGATGTACTGGCAACCATGGTCGAAGGGACGGCACAGGTGTTCACGACGGGAAAACCGCCGGTTTCACTTAAAAAAGGGGGCAGGCTCAAACAAAATCAGGAAGTAAGCGTGGGTGAAAAATCCAGGGTGGAACTGCTGTTCCCTGACGGCACCGTTATGAGACTTGCTGAAAAATCCCGTTTAAATCTGGGCAAAATAGCCTTTGATCGGAAAACCGAAGGCAAAAACGTCAACGTAAACCTCGGATCAGGCAAGCTCTGGGCTAAGGTCAAAAAACTGGTCACTCCCGATTCGTCCGTTGAAGTCAGGACAACGAATGCGGTGGCCGGCGTGCGGGGAACCGTGTACCGCGTGAACGTCAATGAGGACCGGAGCGCCATGGTCAAGGTCTACGACGGATCCGTGTACGTAGCGAACCCGCCAATCGACAGCTCAAAGCCAAAGGATAAGATAACCGCGCCGGTACCCGTTCCCGGTCCCCACGAGGTAGCCCCGCCGATCCATGAGGTTTCTTTGGAGGAATGGCATGTTATTGTGAAGTCATTTCAGCAGGTTTCCATCTCTCCCCAGGGTGTTGCGTCACAGCCGCAGGATTTCGACCCAAAGGCGGATGCCGACGACTGGGTTACCTGGAATCAGGAACTGGATAAAGGCGTGGTATTTTAAGGATAGAATTAAGGGAATCTACTGTTCACTAAGGCCGTCCGGAACGATCGGACGGCTTTTCTTTTTTTCTTTGGGATTAAATTGGCTTGACTCGTACACGCGGGCATGGTATAACTGCTCAAATTGAAAATGGTTATCAATATCAAATTATGCGGAAAAAACCGACAGAGCATCTGACAGCGTATCTTGCCGTAAAAGGCCTCAAATCGACCACTCAACGTGATAAAATCCTCAAGGCTTTTGTCGATGCGGGGCAACACCTGAGCGCTGAAGAACTTTTTCTCAGGGTAAAGAAGGTGCATCCCGGCATTGGGTATGCGACAGTGTACCGGACGCTGAAACTTCTTGCTGAAGCGGGACTGGCGCAGGAAAGTCGATTCGAAGATGGTTTCACCCGTTACGAACATACCAGCACTGATACGCATCATGACCACCTCATTTGTACCCGGTGCGGTGCGATCATCGAGTTCGAAAACGAACGAATTGAGCAGCTCCAGCAGGATGTAGCCAGAAAGAACCGATTTAAGGTTCAAACCCATAAACTGGAGTTGTACGGGCTCTGTGCAGAATGCCAGGGGAAAAAGTAGCTCGATACAGGATATGAAGACGTAAGTTTATTGAAAGCGAGGATGTCGGCCGCATGCATGATCATGGTTCTTCTGACAGCGAACGCAATCGCAGCTCCAACCTGCATAAGGTTCTTCTTATCGGCAATCCGAATGTGGGGAAAAGCGCGCTTTTTGGACTTCTCACGGGTACATATGTCACTGTTTCCAATTACCCGGGAACTACGGTTGAAGTGACCTATGGGAACGCCGAATTAAACAAAACACGAACACTGGTGATCGACACGCCGGGAGTGAACAGTCTGGTGCCCATGTCGGAAGATGAAAAGGTCACCCGGGATATACTGCTTACGGATAAAGCGGATGTCGTGGTTCAGGTCGCTGACACCAAGAACCTTCGACGAGGTCTTCTGATAACACTGCAACTCGCTGAGATGTCGGTTCCCTTTATTCTGGACCTCAATATGGATGACGAGGCCAGAAGCCGCGGCATCGTTATCGACCAGAACAGGCTCTCGCAGCTCCTTGGCATCGAGGTGGTAAAAACCGTTGCAATACGGCGCAGCGGTATTGATAAGCTTTTAAAAGGCATCCAGCATCCCCGGCCATCGATCATCGAGGTGCGTTATGACGATGCCATAGAGGGGGGCGTGAGGGATATTTCGTCTTTACTGCCCGATGCGTACATATCGCGGCGAGCGCTTGCGCTTATGATCCTGTCCGGCGACGAAAGTCTTAATGGATGGCTCCATGCGAACATGCAGGATCATGTGATAGCTGAGATAGAAAAGATCAGGCAGGCCGTCCAGTCAAAATTCAATAACTCCCTTGGCTATCTGATCAACCAGCGCCGAATGAAAAAAGCTGACCAGGTTCTGGCGCAGGTCCTGACCCGTCATGATACCGGGAAGAGGTCTGCTGTCGCTTTCAACATCGGCAAGTGGTCCATGCATCCTGTCTATGGGTTCCCAATCCTTCTTGCGGTCCTGTATATCGTGTATCAATTTGTCGGCGTTCTGGGCGCGGGCACTGCGGTCAATTTTCTAGAAAAGACTGTTTTCGGCGTCTATTTGAACCCCTGGGCCGTCAAGATCGTTCACTTTATTCTGCCGGTCCCGTTCCTGCAGGAAATGCTCGTTGGAGACTACGGACTGTTTACCATGGCGCTTACGTATGCCATAGCCATCGTTCTCCCGATCGTGGGGTTCTTCTTCATCGCGTTCGGCCTGCTGGAGGACTCGGGCTATCTTCCCCGGCTCGCCGTTATGGTGAACAGGGTGTTCAAGATCATGGGGTTGAACGGCAAAGCGGTACTGCCGATGATCCTCGGCCTGGGATGTGATACCATGGCAACGCTCACTACCCGTATTTTGGAGACCAAGAAGGAACGAATTCTCGTGACGCTCCTTCTGGCGCTCGGCGTTCCCTGTTCAGCACAACTAGGCGTGATCCTTGGACTGGTTGCCGGGCTTTCGGGCCTGGCGACATTCATCTGGCTCGGTACGCTCCTGGCGGTTATTCTGCTCGTCGGCTATCTTGCGGCAAAGGTCATTCCGGGAGAACCATCTGATTTTGTCCTCGAACTGCCGCCGATACGAGTTCCGCAACTGACCAACATCATGGTAAAAACTCTTGCGCGCGTGCAGTGGTACCTGAAGGAAGCAGTGCCGTTGTTTATGCTCGGTACGTTTCTCCTGTTTATCGGTCACAAAGTGGGAGCTCTCGCATATATCCAGCAGATGACCGACCCGATCGTGGTCAACTTCCTTGGTCTGCCGAGCAGGGCCGCCGAGGCCTTTGTTATTGGATTTTTGCGTCGTGATTATGGAGCTGCCGGGCTTTTTATGCTTGCCAAAGAAGGTTTGCTTGACCCCATCCAGATCGTGGTGAGTCTCACGGTAATGACGCTGTTCGTGCCGTGCATCGCCAACTTCTTCATGATGGTCAAAGAACGCGGCATGAAAACGGCGCTTGCTATGACGGCGTTCATCATCCCCTTTGCTTTTGGAGTAGGGGGGGCGCTGAACTGGGTCCTCAGGACTTTCAACATACAACTGTAGAAACAGTTATCACGACCGCGGGACGAGCTGATCCTGTGTTGGAATACTGATTGACGCATCATTTGCTTCATCATCACGAGGAGGGCTTAATTATGTCTGAACTGAAAAGAATTGACACGCTTGAGGGGAAAGCCGGCCATCCCGCACTCTGCGTATTGCCTGAAATAGAAAAAGAAGACGAACTGTTTGAGATCATATGGACATTAAAAGAAGAAGGAACGCTTACGTTAGAGCAGATCATTCAGAGCTGTACGATACAAGAATGTGAATCCATCCTCGTGGATCTGGCCAAGCATGGATGGATAGAGCTCACTGGTCAAACCATTGAACTGCTTCCGAAGGGAGAGAAAAGAGCGCGGGAGCTCGTTCGGAGGCATCGTTTATCGCTTCGCTTGTTCTACGATCTTTTTGCCCTGGATGGTGCAGAGGCAGAGGCATGCAAGTTCGAGCATATCCTTTCACCCGAAGTAACCGACAGCGTCTGCACCTTGCTTGGCCATCCGCCGAATTCTCCGGATGGCAAGCCGATACCGCGGGGTCAATGCTGTGCCATGTTCCGACAGGAAATGAAGCCGCTTGTAGCGCCGCTTGCCGACCTTATGCCCGGGGAGCAGGGAAAAATCGTCTTTATAACCCCGGGTTCCCATTCCCGTCTCGACAGGCTATCCGCAATGGGAGTAGTTCCCGGAAGCGTTGTAAAACTTCACCAGAAAAAACCATCCTATGTGCTGCAACTGGGGGAGACCATGATTGCTGTTGATAAGGACATTACCAAAGAGATTTTTGTGAAAAAGGTCTGAAGAGGTGCGCATCGCGGTCGAAGTTTATCTCAGAGATAGCGATGCCTGTCAGGTTTTCTTACAAGAGTAAGTAAGATATTCAAGAATTGACAGAAAGAGGCTTTTATGCTTTAATGGACGAATGAACAACAGCATTACCGGTTTTAATGTGCCCGACATCCTCCTGCTGATCGCCATGCAGGGCCTGACCGGAGAACTCGAAATAGAGTCAGGGAATAATATCGGCAGCATGCTTTTTTATCAAGGGCGCATCCTTCACGCATTATCCCCCTATTCGCGCGCCATTGGCGACCTGCTTGTGGAAGACGGCCTCGTTACCGAGACAGAACTGATCGAAACACTGAAACTGCAGAAGACCCAGACCCATACGCCGATCGGCTGCTTATTTCTGCATTCGGGGAAAGTAAGCTTCGAGATCATTGAAATGATGGTCCATGCACAGATTCGTGAAGCAGTAAAGGAGTTCCTGTCCTGGGAACGACTGTCCTTCGGATTCGTAAGAAAAGAGATCCAGCCCTATGATAAAATCAACATGCTCGTGCACGAGTTCATCCCGCCGTCAGTACTGACGTCTGCAAAGCTGTACCTGTGCGACGTTACTGCAAATCAGCTCCCCCCCCAAACAGCTTCATCAACGAAAACATCCTGAACAGCCGGAGAGATGGCCTCTTCAGCGCGATCTGATTTCCTTAAGTGCGGTCCGCAACAACCCGCGAGCTCTATTAAAGAGCTCGATCATATCCTTCCGGCGAAAATCAGGATAGGTATGCTCGAGGGCTACGAACGTCCTGCCTTGTTCTCGAAACTGGAGCGTAACTTCAGCATAAATATTCCGGCCGATGTACACCCTGTGCGAAAAATCCTTGGTTGATGCAAGGACCACCTTGGCTTCGGTGATATACCCCGGGTCGATATTGATACGGCGATTGCCGCTCGTTGCATGGGAGAGGCGTTTCTCGATCAGGTTCGTCATGTTCTTTACGGAGGCAAGTTTTTCAGGATCAAGCAGACGTTCAAAGAACACGAAGGTGCGCAGGAGGCCCGTGCCCATCTCTTGTCGATAATATTCAGTCTGGTCCCACGCTACGACTGGTGCGCGCAGATCCAGAAGGCCGAATTCCGAGGAAAGGAGCGTGACACACTCATCGAAGAGAGACGGTTCAGGAGAAATCATACCGACAAACAATTTGACGGGAATGGGTTGACGTATATGAGCCATGATACGCTGCTTCTTACTCCGTAACGAAGCGGGATAAACCTGCAGGTCCGGTTAACGGAAGTTCCAGAATAATGTCAATTGAGCCATCGTCACGTTCAGTTTCACTTGCGACGGTATATCCCCGGATAAAACCCTGTATTCGCTCAGCATGGTTTGCATCCTTCATATATTTTTTGATATCCAGCGTGGAGCTGATTCGGATGTTTTCAACGATCTTGAGCAAATTACGCCGGGCGTCCGAGAGAGCAGCCCGTTTCGTCATTTCACGCCGAACGGTGCTGCTGGCTGCTTGCGCCGGCGGCAGACCATGACCTGTAGCGCGGATCTTGCCGGAAGCCCAGTCTACCCCGGCGGTCGCTGTTATCGGCAGCAGCAGGACATTCTGCTCCGTTGTTTGGTCAACGGAGGAAATAGTAAGTGGCGACGTGTCCTCTGCGTAACCCGGAGCCTCTGCCTTGATCGCGTAATTGCCCGCCGGAAGTTCACTAAATTCATATTTCCCATCCGCACCGATGTGAGCAGCAGCACGTTCCTTGCCTTCACAAAGGAGTTTCACGTTCGTTCCCGGACAAACCGGTGTGATCCTGCCGGTGACAATCGCCTTGCCGTTCTGAACTGCCATGTTCACCAGTGGAATTAAAGTAATCTCGCCCGCTTTGATCATAACGTCAGTAATGGTCACCGGAAGGGTCGATGCCGGTGATGTGATCATTACGGTATAGACGCCTGGCTTTACCTCAGCAGAAAAAGTCCCGTCAACGGCCGCTGCATTAAGTGAAGCAACAGGTGTGCCGTTCTGGACGATAGTGATTTGCGCTCTCGGTTCAGCAGGGGAGACAGTCCCTTTCAACGTTCCAACCTGCCTCGGCGTACAGGCAAAGATCAGCAGGACGACCCCGCTTACTACGATGGTATTGAGTCTCATAGTGAACCTCGCTATCCTAAGAATCATTACTGACGAATTATATCACAGTACTATTTTATAATAAACAAGATAGGGCATTTTTATTGGAAATTGTTTTACTCTTGACAAGGTTGTAATCTTTGATATAGTAAACCAATGCAGATTACTCGAGAAGGTGATTATGGGATACGAAGTGTCCTGTATTTGGCGCGCCAGCCGTTCAAAAAGATCAGTTTTGTCAACGAGATCTCCGACGAGTATAAAATCCCCCGCAGTTTTCTTGCCAAGATACTCCAGAAACTGGTAAAAGCAAAGATCGTTCGTTCCTATCGAGGCGTAAAGGGCGGTTTCTCTCTTTCAAAACAGGCCAGAGACATCTCCGTTTTGAATGTTCTGGAGGCGATCGAAGGAAAGGTTGCTCTGAATCTCTGCCTTGCTGATAGAAAGCTGTGCAACTTTTCACGACATTGTCCGGTTAGTGCTGTGTGGGCAACTGCGCAGTCTAAGGTTGTTGAAGTCCTTAATAAGTCTAATTTTGAAGATATGGCCAAATACAAGGGATGAGCCATCCCTATTTTTGAGGGGGAATAATCAGAGAGTTGTTCTTGATGGATTGTGACAGTAGCCGGATGGAATTAAAAAACCGCTCCTCAGGCATTATGCCGGGAGCGGTTTTTTTAAACATACTGTTCAGCAACCGGTGTGAGAAGGTTTCACTGCGGCAGGCTTTTTATCAGCAGCGAAACTTTTCAGATAAAGTACGAGTGACTGCATATCCGCTGATTTCACATCAAGTGCTTTTCCCTTCAGGGCTCCCGTTATGCAGGAATTGATCATGATTTCGAGGTCTTTTTTTGCGGCCGCTTTTTCCATGCCCTTGCCATCGTTATGACAGGTATTGCACGATTTTCCCGCTGTTCCCAGTTTGGGGTCGTTAAACAATGCCTTTCCCTTGTCGATCGTAGCTTCATGACTTCCAGCGAAAACAAAGCCTGATCCCAATACGATAACCAGCACAACGAGTACAACGAGTTTATGGGCTTTCATTTCATTTTCTCCTTTTGCTTTTTCTGGAACAAAAATTATTTTCTTCGTGCTGTAAAGATAGCATATCCCCCCGCGATGTCAATGGTGTGGGTTTATTCTTTCCTCTTTTCACGAGCTATGCTGTTCAAGTGCACTATCTTTGCGTTGACAAATCGCACGTATGCTGGTAGTATTCCTTCGAAAAAAGTTCTAAAAAACAGTGCATTATGATACGAGGGAACAATGTCCACCATTATTACGCTGACAAGTGATTACGGGACAAGAGACGCTTTTGCAGCGAGTATGAAGGGTGTGCTGCACAAGGTCAATCCCCAGGCGCAGCTCGTAGATATAACCCATGAAATCGGCCCCCAGGACGTATGGGAGGCAGCTTTTACCTTACGAGCCGCTTCCCAGTATTTTCCGAAGGGCACCGTGCATCTCGCTGTGGTCGATCCCGGTGTCGGGAGCGGCCGTCGGCCGATCATCGTTGTTACCGAAAGCTATTATTTCGTCGGACCGGACAATGGTTTATTCACGCTTATTTATCAGGAAGCGGAGCGGATCCGGGTGCATCATATCACGTCAACGCATTACTTTCTCCCGAATCCCGGTCCGACCTTTCACGGAAGGGATATTTTTGCTCCGGTAGCAGGCTGGCTGGCTAAAGGCATTCCGTCGGGCAACTTTGGCGAGGAGATCACGGACTTTGTAAAGTTGAACGTACCCGTACCGAAGGTTTCGCAGAACACAGTCGAAGGCCATGTGGTGCATGTCGACCGTTTCGGAAATATCATTACGAACATTGCGTATAAGCATGTTCAACCGCTGCTTCCCGAGGGTGCAGTCCCGAACACCATACAGGTCGCGCTCATGGGGAAAGAGATCAAAGGCCTCAAAAATTATTATGCGGAAGCCGCACCAGGCGAGCTGAGTGCGATCTTTAACAGTTCAGGCGCTCTTGAAATATTCATGTTCAAACAAAACGCCCGTACTGCTCTTTCAGCAAAGCGCGGCGAGGTCGTCAGAATTTCGGTTGCCGCCGCATGATCATCCTTGTTTAACCCCGACATATTGTGCGCCGCCTGCAATATATGCCTTGTTTAACATCACCCCCCGGATTATAATACCTCGATGAAATCATTCCATATTATCACCTTTGGCTGCCAGATGAACGAACACGACTCTGAGCGCATGGCCGGTATCCTGAAAGGCCAGGAGTACGTCCAGACGAATGATGCAGCGACTGCAGATGTGATCATTTTAAATACGTGCAGCATTCGGGAAAAAGCAGAGCAGAAATTCTACAGTGAACTGGGACGGCTGAGGAGCTTAAAACAGGAGCGGCCTGATCTTACGATTGCGGTTGCCGGATGCATTGCGCAACAGGAAGGGAAGAACATTCTATCCCGGGCGCCTTATGTGGACATGATCTTCGGCCCCTCAGATGTGGCGAAAGTGTCTGAACTGCAAAGACTTGCGAAAACATGGTCCAATCCGCTCATCGAGATAAATGGTGATCCTGACTATCACCGGAAACAAATACCGACGCTGCGGGCCGACCGGCTGAAGGCCTGGGTCTCGATCATGTATGGGTGCGATAATTTCTGCACCTATTGTATTGTACCCTATCTGCGGGGGCGGGAACGCTCCCGTCCGCCAGCGGACGTTGTCAGCGAGGTCCGCGAGTTGGCTGAACAAGGCTACAAAGAAGTGACGTTGCTCGGCCAGAACGTGAATTCCTATGGAAGGGGAGGGCATGATCCGGTAGATTTTCCCGGTTTGCTTGCTCTGGTGAACGACGTTCCCGGTATAGAGCGGATCAGGTTTGTCACGTCTCATCCCCGAGATCTGTCAGCAGAGCTTATCGTTGCTCTTCGAGACCTGCCAAAGGTGTGCGAGTCCATCCACCTGCCGGTGCAAAGCGGCGCGGACCCGATCCTGACTGCCATGAACAGAAAATACACCCGCGCTGACTATTGGGACCGCATACAACGCCTCCGTGCCGCAGTTCCCTTGATAGCGCTTACATCTGACATCATTGTGGGTTTTCCCGGCGAAACAGAACAGGATTTTTCCCAGACCCTGCAGATGCTTCGCGAAGTTGAGTACGATAGCGTTTTTGCATTCAAATATTCAAAACGGCCGGGCACCGTTGCACTGAAACTGTCCGGCCATATTCCTGATGACGTCAAGGAAGCACGGCTGGCACAGGTGCTGGACCTCCAGAAAGAGATCTCGCGCAGAAAAAATGCCGCTGTTGTCGGCATGACCTTAGAAGTTCTTGTTGACGGGAATAGCAGAAAAGGCGGGAAGCTCACGGGCAGGACGCGAGGGAACAAAGCGGTTAATTTTGACGGTCCGAATTCCCTGATAGGAAAGCTCGTCATGGTCAGGATTACCGATGCCGGTGATAGTTCACTGAGCGGTGAATTATGCGCATAGCCTTTTCGACCCTTGGATGCAAGATCAATCAGTATGAAACCGACGCGATCCGGCAGGAACTGGTATCGCGGGGCAATACGGTGGTTCCCTTTGAAGCGGACGCTGATGTCTATATCATTAACACCTGCACGGTTACCGCAAAGAGCGATTATACCTGTCGACAGGTGATCCGCGCTGCGACGCGCAGAGGGAAGGGAGCGAGGGTCGTCGTGACGGGCTGTTATGCCGAGACCCGCCCCGAGGAAATCCTCACCATCCCCGGCGTGGAAACGGTAATAGGGAATGGGGCGAAGCTGTCAATTCCTGAATATCTCGCCGCCTCCTCTTCAGAACATTCCGTTCAGACCGCAAAGGACCTCCCGGTGCAAGCCCTGCGGGAAAAGACACGCGGCTTTCTGAAGATCCAGGACGGATGCAACAACCATTGCTCCTATTGTATCGTTCCCTCTGCCCGCGGCAAGTCTCGCAGCGCGGCCCCTGCAAACATAATGGATGAGTTCGAAAGAATGACCCATGCCTGCTGTCCAGAAGTGGTGCTGACCGGCATCCATATCGGGACCTATGGGGCTGATCTGAATCCGTGCACGAACCTTACAGAGCTTATCGCCATGCTTGTCAACAAACGCGGCACTACGAGATTGAGACTCAGTTCAATAGAGCCCCGGGAGCTCACCTCGGGGATCATTGAATTGCTGGGTAAGGGCTTGTGCCGCCATTTGCATATACCTCTCCAGAGTGGAGATAATACGATCCTGAAGGCGATGAAGAGGGATTATAGCGCCGAATTTTACCATGAGCTGCTTGTCTCTATTTCAAAAAAGATACCGGGCATTGCTCTTGGAACTGATGTGATCGTGGGGTTTCCGGGGGAAGGGGAACAACAATTTCAAAATACCCTTCGTTTCATCGAGGCTTCACCGCTCACTCATTTGCATGTTTTCAGTTATTCGCCTCGTCCCGGCACACCGGCAGCGGATATGGATGATCAGGTGTCTGAATCAGTGAAAAAGAAGAGAAATGAGATTCTGAGGCTCCTTGCTCAGGAGAAGAACTATTCTTTCAGAAAAAAAATTCTTGATACAGAGATCAACGTAGTGGTAGAAGCCGGGAGTGATGCCTCAAAGGGCATGCTGACCGGCCTTACCGATAATTACGTACGAGTGTTCATCGATAACGTTGAAGATGACCAGATAGGAAGAGAAATTCCTGTGAGAATTACTAACGTAGACAATAAATCAACCATTTCAGAGGCATCGTAAAGCCCCTTCATCAAGTCATTTCATTGAAATCGCTGCGCTCCAGGATAAACTTTCATTTTTTCTATAAAAATAGCACTAATATTCGTAACATATTAATATAATAGAAATAAATATGATCAAATAATGTGCAGTTTGCATTGCACACGCCTGGAAAGCGTCCTAAAAAAAGGTTTCCACAGAGTTAATAACAGGTTATCCACAGGTTTTGTGAAAAGCCATTCTAACTATATAGTAATTAAAAGATTTTTAAATTTTACGCCACATAGTAATATTATGTAACGACCGTTTCTGATCATCAAGCTCACTATTTCTGATTGCCACGATACCTATGACTTCTCTGTTTCTACTTTTATAATTTTATATACGGTATCGCGCTGTGCAGCGCGGTATCCTGCATCCTGTATTAAATTAATGATTTCCTGCTTTGTCATCCTGAAGGTAATTCCGGCGGCGGCCACTACATTCTCTTCAATCATGGTACTTCCAAAATCATTTGCTCCGAACTCGAGTGCAACTTGAGCTATTTTGGCTCCCTGAGTTACCCATGATGCCTGGATATTGTCAAAATTGTCGAGCATGAGCCGCGATACGGCAAGTACCTTAAGATAATCTATAGCGGTAGCCGACCTGCCGCCAAGTTCGGTGTTGCCCGGTTGGTAGGTCCAGGGGATGAAGGCGGTAAAACCCTTCTTTTCGTCCTGGATGTCCCTCAGTCTGACGAGATGCTCGATGATCTCCGTCTGAGATTCAATACTTCCGAACATCATGGTGGCTGTTGTAGGCATATCGAGCCGGTGGGCTGCTTTCATGACATCCGCCCATTCGCTCCAGCGTATTTTGTTGGGACTCACTTTTTCCCTGACACGATCGACGAGGATCTCAGCGCCGGCGCCGGGAATCGAGTCGAGACCTGCTGCTTTCAGGCGTTGCAGTGCCTCGGGTATCGTGATAGCTGCGCGCCTGGCAATATAGGAGATCTCTGATGGTGAAAGGGAATGGACCTGAATAGTAAATTTTGATTTGATAGAAGAGAAAAGCTCTTCAAAATACTCGATACCGAGATCGGGATGCACGCCTCCCTGCATCAGGATCTGCGTACCTCCCTGGGCGATCGTTTCTTCTATTTTACTGAACAGCTCCTGCTTGGAGAGCAGGTAGGCCTCAGGACTGTCTGCATCGCGGTAAAATGCGCAGAACTTGCACTTATTAACGCAGATATTCGTGTAATTGATATTTCTATCGATGATAAAGGTGACTATCCGCTCGGGATGGAGCCTTTTCCGCACGGTATTTGCAAGCTCTCCCAGGGTAAGCAGATCGGCGTGTTGCAGTAACAGAAGGCCTTCGGGCCTATCGAGACGCCTGCCATCGGCCACCTTCCGGGTTATGACGTCCATCATGTCCATGGGGGGATTTTCCAAGCTAGTCCCAGACCTTTATTTCGTTATAGAGGGTGTCCCGTTCCACCGGTATCCGGTCAGCCTGCCGGATCAGGTACACGATATCCGTCATCGTCATGCTCCCGTCAGTGGTCCCGCCGGCAGCCTTGGTGATGCGCTCCTCCACCACGGTGCCGTCAAGGTCGTCAACACCGAAGTTCAGCGATACCTGGGCGATCTTTTCCCCGAGCATGACCCAATACGCCTTGATATGGTCGAAATTGTCGAGCATCAGGCGTGAAATGGAGAGTGTCTTGAGATCGTCGAAACCCGTGGTATAGGCTGACTTCTTGATCTCCGTGTTCTGTGAATGGAAACTGAGGGGAATGAAAGCCTGGAAGCCGTTGGTCCGGTCCTGGAGCTCTCGCAGTCGAATCAAGTGATCAATGCGATGTTCCGGGGTCTCAATATGGCCGTAGAGCATGGTGGCATTTGATTTCAGACCGATCCGGTGTGCAGCCTCAATCACCTCAAGCCAGCGGGCGCCGCTTATTTTTTCAGCACACAGCGTATTTCTGATCGCGCTGTCGAATATCTCGGCGCCGCCGCCCGGCAGCGACCCGAGCCCTGCTTCGCGAAGCTTAACGAGCGTATCCTGGAGACTCATACCGGATAATTTTGCCAGGTAGTCGATCTCAACTGCGGTAAAGGCTTTGATATGGATCAAGGGAAATTCAGCCTTGATCGCCCGCAGCATGTCCAGGTACCATGCAAAGGGCAGGTCCGGGTGCAAGCCCGATACGATATGGAGTTCACGCACGTTCTTTTCAGCGCCGTGTGCCTTGCTCAGAATATCGTCTATGCTCATCTCGTACGCGCCCGGCTCGCCTTTGCTCCGGCTGAATGCGCAGAACTTGCAACGATTAACGCAGATGTTTGTAGGATTAATATGCATGTTCTGGACGAAGAAGACCTTGTTGCCGTTCTTTTGCAGCGCAACATGGCTTGCCAGGCGTCCCAGCGTCAGCAGATCGGCGGATCTGAAAAGCTCAATGCCGTCTTCGCGCGTCAGACGGGTTTGGGAAAGGACTTTTTCTTTGATCGTATCAAGATCCATGGTTTGTTCATTGACCAGGCGGCAGGTGAGTCCGCAGTTTTCAGTTTAAGGGAGCAGGGGGCACATGATTTTGTTACGCAGGTAGATCGCTTTCGTATATGACCTTGCCGTTTACCATGCTTATCATACAGGATTTTGTCTCCCTGAGCAAGTCATAATGGAGATCGCCGGAGTTTCTGTTCGGTAATGAGACCGCAATGATGTCAGCTTTCTTGCCAGGGGCAAGGGACCCAACGTCAGCCATGCCAAGGGCTTTTGCTCCGCCCCTGGTCGCCAGTTCCATGAGGGTACGCGCATCTATCCCGTCTGCCTTATGGGATTGGAATGCGTATCTCATTTCATCCCAGAGATTAAGGCTCGGAGAACTGGCCAGACTGTCAGTTCCGAGACCGACCGTTATTCCGGCATTGAGAAATTTATGCAGCGGCATTCTGCCGACGCCTGTTTCATGATTGCTTCTGGGGCAATGTGCAACAGGTGTTACGGATTTTGCGATGAGTTTTATATCACTGTCTGTTGTGTGCACTGCATGCACAGCCAGAAAGCCGGGGCCGAGCAGGCCCAGGTTGTTGAGATACTCAAAAGGCGACGCAACTGACGGCGACCAGGCGCGGTCCCACCCCGCTGCCTGGTACAGCTTTTCAAACCCACTTTTTCGTCCCTGAAGCAGTTTCAGCTCATCCCGAGACTCTGCTACATGCATACAAAGAGGCAGGTTTTTCATCGCGGCAATGTTACGGATAGAACACAGGACCGTTGTTGAGACCGTATGGGGAGCATGGGGGGAGAGCCCCATTCTTATGCAGGCAGTCTCCCGCGAAAGGAGCTTGTTAATCCGTGACAAAAGACCTGGACCGCTTCCCGGGACATCGGGACCGCAGTCCTGACTCATATCGATGATCTCATGATAGATCCTCGCCCTCATTTGCGATCGTTTCAGGATGCCGGGGCTTGCTCCCTGGGTACATATTTCTCCAACACAGGTAGTGCCGCTTTCAATGATGGACCGAACGTTTCGAGTTGCTGCTTCGTAATAGACTTGATCACCCAGGGACCTCTTTGCCTTGATCAGGTTTATTACCCAGTCAGGGAAAGCCCTGGCTTGTATTGAGGTGAGCAAGGGCGGCAGTTCAAGGTGGGTATGCACATTGATCAGGCCGGGCATAAGAACAGCATTGCGCAACGTGCGGACAGCGTGACCTGAATATTTCCTTACTAGACGGCGGGAGGGACCGACAGCGATGATCGTACCGCGGTTTATGACTACAGCGCCATCAACCAGCGGTGCTGCGCCAGGTTGCATAGTCAGGATTATTTGAGCAGTTAGGATCATGAAGTAATATCGTTTCCAGGTGAACCAACTTCGACTCCGCGCGGATCGCGCCAAGCCGTCTTAGTGTTGCTCAACTGACAAGACCGGTGACAAGACCGGGACCGGAATGAAGGAAGCCAGAAAGCACCTTGATAATGCCCGCCAAAACAAGAAATCATCATTTCTTCCGATTTGACATAATATACA
>Ga0315272_10000629_pt1 | contig 17919 bp, 17 predicted proteins | sample C3_middle_MG_FD_203918 | JGI IMG/M metagenome (GOLD analysis project Ga0315272, IMG submission 203918) | Sediment microbial communities from Yellowstone Lake, YNP, Wyoming, USA - C3_middle | ecosystem: Environmental > Aquatic > Freshwater > Lake > Sediment | place: USA: Wyoming | collected...
TGTGGCTGCAATCGATGACGCCGCAAGCCATTCGGGACGGCTTTGACGCGCTGCGCACGAACACGCAGATGCTGCCGCTGGCCGACGCGGCACGCTGCCGCAGCGAGGCCGACTGGCTGGTGGGCATCAACGGCACGCGCGCCATGACCGCGTTCAACTCGCGCGATGGCGGTTTCTTTCTGACCACCGTGGGCCGGGTGCAAACGCCCACGCTGTCGGTGGTGGTGGAGCGCGAGGAGAAAATCCGCAAATTCATCAGCCGCGATTACTGGGAAGTGCACGCCACTTTTGCTGCGCAGGCGGGTGACTACAACGCCAAGTGGTTCGACCCCAAATGGCGCCGTGCCAGCGCCAACGCAGCGGCGGGCAACGAAGAGGCGGACGCCGAACTCAAAGCCGACCGCCTCTGGAATCGGCGCGAAGCGCAGGCGATAGCGGACGCCGTGCGCGGCCAGCCGGCCAGCGTTACCGAAGAAAGCAAGCCCACCACGCAAGTCTCGCCGCTGCTGTTTGATTTGACCAGCCTGCAACGCGAAGCCAACGGCAAATTCGGTTTCTCGGCCAAAACCACGCTGTCCATCGCCCAAAGCCTGTACGAGCGCCACAAGGCCTTGACCTACCCGCGCACCGACTCGCGCGCCCTGCCGGAAGACTACGTGCCGGTGGTGCACAAAACCTTTGAAATGCTCAGTGACAGCGGCATGAAGCACTTGGCGCCGCATGCCGCCGCAGCGCTCAAAGGCAACTACATCAGCAAGAGCAAACGTATTTTCGACAACACCAAGGTCAGCGACCACTTTGCCATCATCCCGACCTTGCAGGCACCCAGCGGCTTGAGTGAAGCCGAACAAAAGATTTACGACCTGGTGGTGCGCCGCTTCATGGCGGTGTTCTTCCCGGCGGCCGAATACCAGATCACCACCCGCATTTCAACCGTCGCCGCCGCGCCGGGCCGCCCCAAGCAAGGCACGGCTCCCTCGGGGGGCAGCGAAGCACACGCAGTGGCTAGCGTGGGGGCTGTTGTTTGCCACAGCTTCAAAACCGAAGGCAAGGTGCTGGTCAAGCCGGGCTGGCTGGCCATTTACGGCAAGGAGGCACAGGATGAGGTCAAGGACGGCGAAGAGAGAAACCCGGCCAACCTGGTGCCGGTCAAACCGGGCGAGCTGGTCAATGCCCAGGCGGTGGAAGCCAAGAGCCTGAAAACCCGCCCGCCGGCGCGCTACAGCGAAGCGACGCTGCTCGGGGCCATGGAAGGCGCCGGCAAGACGGTGGAAGACGACGAACTGCGCGAAGCGATGCAGGAAAAAGGCCTGGGCACACCCGCCACCCGCGCCAGCATCATCGAAGGCTTGATTGCCGAGAAATACATGCTGCGCGAAGGCCGCGAGCTGATACCGACCGCCAAGGCGTTCCAACTGATGACACTGCTGCGCGGCCTGGGTGTGGAAGAACTCTCCAAAGCCGAGCTGACCGGCGAGTGGGAGTACAAACTCAACCAGATGGAGCACGGCAAGCTCAAGCGCGAAACCTTCATGGCCGAGATTGCCGCCATGACCGAACGCATGGTCAAAAAAGCCAAGGAATACGACCACGACACGGTGCCCGGCGACTACGCCACCCTCTCGGCACCTTGCCCCAATTGCGGTGGCATTATCAAAGAAAACTACCGGCGTTACACCTGCACGGGAAAGTCCGGCACCGAGGAAGGCTGCGGTTTTTCGTTCGGCAAAACACCGGCCGGGCGCACCTTTGAAGTGGCCGAAGTGGAGCAATTCCTGCGCGACAAGAAAATCGGGCCGCTGGAGGGTTTTCGCTCCAAGGCGGGCTGGCCCTTCACGGCCGAGATGATCATCAAGTTTGACGAAGAAAGCAAAAACTACAAACTCGAATTTGACTTTGGCGACGACAAAAAAGGTGCAGAAACCGGCGAACTCATAGACTTCTCGGGTCAACAAAGCCTGGGCGCCTGCCCCAAATGCGCCAGTGCCGTGTTTGAACACGGCAAAAGCTATGTCTGTGAAAAATCAGTGCCGACACACGCGCAAGCGACGCCGAGCTGCGACTTCAAGAGCGGCCAGATCATCCTGCAACAGCCGATCGAGCGCGCGCAGATGAGCAAGCTGCTCGCCACCGGCAAGACCGATTTGCTCGACAAGTTTGTCTCGATGCGCACGCGCCGCGGCTTCAAGGCCATGCTGGCCTGGGACGCCGAAGCGGGTAAAGTGAGCTTTGAATTCGCACCCAGCAAATTCCCACCGCGCAAGACCGCCGCCAAAACAACCGGCGCGGTAAAGACCGCAACGCCTAGAGCAGCGGTTGGGGCGACCGCCAAACAAACACCGACGAAAAAAGTACCAGCCAAAAAGGCTGCGGCCAAGGCGGTAGCCAAGACCGCCAAACCCAAGGCGCCGCGCAAGACCAGCAGCGCCGCCGGTTTGCAGCCCAGCGCCGCACTGGCCGGCGTCATTGGCAGCGAGTTGATAGCGCGGCCACAGGTCATCAAGAAACTGTGGGACTACATCAAGGCCAATGGCCTGCAAGACGCCACCAACAAGCGCAACATCAACGCCGATGCCAAACTGCTGGCGGTGTTTGGCAAGCCGCAAGTCACCATGTTTGAACTGGCCGGCATCGTGGGCAAGCATTTGAGTTGAACCTTGACTCCACGCAGCACAGCTTTCTCGCCGCTGCCCTGATCGGCAGCGCCCGCCCGAAAGCGTCACCCCTGCTCGGCCATCTGCCCGTCGATGTAGTACCAGCGCCCTGCTTCGCGCACAAAGCGGCTGGTCTCGTGCAGGCGCTGTGCGCGGCCACCGTCGCGCCAGCGCGCCACAAACTCGACCACGCCGGCGTCACCCGCCTGCTCGGCGTGGCGCAGCTCCAGCCCCAGCCATTTGAGCGGCGGCAATTCCAGTTCGCCCGGCGCCGTGGAGGGGTGCCAGGTTGCAAGCAAGTAGTCGATCAGCCCCAGCACATAGGCGCTGTAGCGCGAGCGCATCAGCGCCTCGGGCGTGGGTGCGTGCACGCCCTGCGCCAGGCCCGCATGCCACGCTGCGCAGCAAGCCGCGTAGGGCCGACCGCTGTCGCAGGGACAAGCGGCCTGGGCCGGGTGCAGGTTTTTCTTCATGCGGGCAATGGTAGCGGCATCGCGTCCCGGTCTGAAACGCCCGGTTACGATATTCATTTCTTATCGTTCCAGGATCCTCATGCGACTCACGGCCAAAACCACTGCGCTGCTTATTGCCACAACAACCATTTTTTCATCTTCGCTGTGCTTGGCCGGTCGCCCCTTGACGGTGGACGATGCCAATGTCAATGAGGTAGGCGCGGGCCATGTGGAAACCTGGTACGCGCGCCAGAGCGGTGGGGTCAACATGTGGACCGTGGCACCGGCCTACGGCTTGATGGACGGCGTGGAGATTGACGCCGCCTTGGCCCGCGACGCCAGCAACAAGGTCAACACCGCCTCGGTGCAGGTCAAGTTCCTGCTCACGCCCGCGCGCAAGGACGGCTGCAATGTGGGCGGCGTCATGGGTGCCTCGCGGCCCAACGATGGCAGCGGCAACACGCCTTATCTCAATGGCCTGCTGAGCTGCAACATGGACGCCGGCGCCCTGCACGTCAACCTGGGGGCCAACCGCCCATCCGGCGGACCCGCGCTGAGCACCTGGGGTCTGGCCTTCGAGCGCGAATTCGGTGCCGTCACCGCACACCTCGAGTATTTTGGCCAGCAACAAGCCAGCCCCGCCTTGCAGTTGGGGCTGCGCACCGATCTGTTCAAGAACGTGCAGATCGACGGCGCCGTGGGCCGCTGCGGCGGCGATGCATTGCTGAGCATGGGCCTGAAGTTCCAGTTTTAGGTGCTGCCGTAGTCGGGCCTTGCGCTTGGCCCATAATCCAGCGCAAAGGCAATCGGGGACAAAACACCAACATGGCTATCCAACTGTGCGGTCGAGTCGACCCGGCTTACCGATGGCGTCATCGGCCAATCACTCGCCGAGCATTTGTCGCCCTTCTTTCCTTCTTGTTTCCATCACCCCGCAGCCAACCGCTACAGGCTTGGTTCCTATGATTTTTGCCCGATGGCAAGCAGCGGGCCATCGATTACCATCCTCACAATTCAACTTCGCCCGATACTGGGTTCCCAACGGAGAAAACTATGTTCAGTCATGTGATGGTTGGTGTTAATGATCTTGAGGCCTCGAAAAAGTTTTACGACGCGCTGCTGGGCACACTGGGCATTGGCCCTGGCGTGGCCAACAAGAAACGCTATTTCTACCGCAGCCCGACCGGCAACTTCGGCATCACCACGCCCATCAATGGCGAGCCCGCTACGCACGGCAATGGCAGCACCATCGGGTTCAACATGCAGTCGCCAGAGCTTGCCGATGCCTTTCATGCGGCGGGCGTTGCCAATGGCGGCACCACGTGCGAAGACCCACCGGGCTGGCGCGAGGCTGCCACAGGCAAGCTCTATCTGGCGTATCTGCGCGACCCCGACGGCAACAAACTCTGCGCGCTGCACCGCCCGGCCAAGTAAGGTGTGCTGCGCCTGAGACTAATGCGGTCAAGGCGTGGTAGGTCAACCGAGATCGTGCTTGTACCCAGACTCACGCTGGGCGCGTACTGCCAGCAAAAACACCGTGTCGATCGCCGCCACATAGCGGTACAGCGCCACATAGCCACGCGTGGCGCGGCCAATGACGAGTTCGCGCTTGCCGTCTTTCACAGGTCGCCCAATCAAGGGGCTATGGGTCAGGATTTGAATAGCCTCCAGAATTTCGCCTATGCGCTGGGGCGCGGCGCCTGGGTCAAACTGGGCGATGTGCTCAAAGAAGCGGTCGAAATCGTCAAAGACTTCCGGGGCCAGCTCGATGCGGGTCATGCGAGCGCTCACTTGGCCAATTTGCGGGCTGCGGGTTTGCGCGCCGGCTCACTGCGTGCGCGCTTTGCAAGGTAAGCTTTTGCGTCATCCCACGGCACCGTTTTGCCGCTGGCCTGAATGTTGGCCCAGCGCCGGTCGGCTATGGCGTTGAAGGCGTTGTCCAGTTCGACTTGCTCCACGGTTTGGGAGATCGCCTCAAGAATGAAGGCATGCGCTGTTTTACCGGCGCGCTGGGCGGCAGCGGCTACGCGGGCTTTGAGGTCGTCTTCAATTCGGATGGTCGTCGTGGACATGCTGTCGTCTCCAGTGATGGTGAAATAGTAGCACGTTCGTGCTACATCTGCCATAACAACGACACTGGCCCCGCGTGCAGCTTCTCGTCAAACGGCGTGATGCGGTCGTGGTCATGCGCTGGAATCCATGACCAAAGATGACCAACCAATTTAAATTAAAACTCCGACTATTTAAAATTCACGACCCCAACGGTCTCGGCGGCAAGCCGCTGGCGCTGTTCGAGTCCGGCGCGACCCTGATGTAATGGACTGAGAAGACTCATCGGTCTCTCCCGAAGGTGCCGCGGCCTCGGCGGCCGAGGGGCGACAATCTACCAGCAGGAAGCCACCCATCACCCACATCAAGAGCAGCCACATGACCCAGGATTTGAATCAACCCAACGAATTGAAAAAGACGCAGCTTTGCGATTCCTGCGCTGGCATTCAGCGCAACTGGCGCGGCGCCCCGGGGCACGCCGAACTGATGCAAGGCGTCAACCGCAAAGAACCGCGCAGCCACGGCCAGGTCACCATCACCAAGTACCGCTGTGAGCGCTGCGGCACCGAGTGGGAGTACGAGAACAACAAGGTCAACCTGCACGCGGGTTGGTCGGTGGTGGGTGAGGGGGCGGCGCCGAGCAGCGCACCATCGCCTGAATGAAAGCGCCTGCCAGACTCCAATCCCTGATTGACGAGGGCCTGATCGACACGGTGGTGCGCCAGCTCATGAGCGGCAAGGAGGCCATGGTGTTTGTGGTGCGCTGTACGCATGACGGAATCAGCGAGACGCGCTGCGCCAAGATCTACAAAGAGGCCACTAACCGCAGCTTTCGCCAGGCGGTGGACTACACCGAGAACCGCAAAGTCAAAAACTCGCGCCAGGCCCGCGCCATGGCCAAGGGCACCCGGTTTGGCCGTCAGACGCAAGAGGCGGCCTGGCAAAGCGCCGAGGTCGATGCCCTCTACCGGCTGGCCGCCGCCGGCGTGCGCGTGCCGCAGCCCTATAACTTTCACGAGGGTGTGCTGCTGATGGAACTGGTGACCGATGCGAACGGCGACGCGGCGCCGCGCCTGAACGATGTGGCCTTCACGCCGAGCCAGGCGCTGGCGCACCACGCCACACTGGTTGCCGAGGTGGTGCGCATGCTGTGCGCGGGGGTGGTGCATGGGGATTTGTCGGAGTTCAACATTTTGCTGGCGCATGCGGACGGGCTGGATTTCCCTGTGATCATCGACCTGCCCCAGGCGGTGGACGCCGCCGGCAACAACCACGCCCAGCGCATGCTGCTGCGCGACGTGGCCAACCTGCGCGATTTTTTTGGCCAGTTTGCCCCTGAACTGCTAACCACCCGCTACGGTCCCGAGATCTGGAGCCTGTACCAGGCTGGCTTGCTGAGCAATGAGACGGTGCTCACTGGCCATTTTGAGCCTGCGCAGACTGATGTGGACATGCAGGGCGTGCTGCGCGAGATTGATGATGCGCGGGCCGAAGACGCAGCGCGTCGGCTGCGCATGGCGTTAACGTCGTAGTTTTGGTTTGGATCGATTGATTTGGGGCAGCGATTGGCCACATACTCTGTTTGAGAGCAAAGCAGACTACGCCAGCCAGAGAATCTTGCTCGACAGTTGGTTGCCCGATGCGGTTAAGCGTGCCATTGTTTTACGCGATACGCCTTCGAAATTATTTGGCTTCACGTCCAACTTTTGATCAGGTGCTTGAATATCCGGCAGTAAAAGACCTGTTTCAGCGACCCTTGAACTGGGCCGGCTGTTTGGCGAAAAAGGCGTCGATGCCGGTTTTGAAATCTTCGGTGTCGGCGCACTGAGCGAAGGCCGTGGCTTCGGCCACGAGTTGCGCCGGCAGATCACGCGCGAAGGATTCGCGCATCAGGCGGCGCAGACGTCCCAGCGCCACGGTCGGTCCCATGGCCAGTCGCTGCGCGAAAGCGCTTGTTTCGGCCTCCAGTTCCGCCGCTGGCACGACCCGGTTCACCAGGCCCAACTGGAGCGCTTGCGCACTGCTCAGGGTTTCTCCCAGCATGGCAATCTCCAGCGCCCGGCGCAGCCCGACCAGCCGGGGCAACGCCCATGAGGCACCGACATCACAACTGCTGCCGATGTTGACATAAGCCAGGCTAAAGCGGGTGCCCTCGGCGGCGATGACGAAATCGGCTTGCAGCATCAGACTCAGACCGGCACCCGCTGCCACACCATGCACTTGGGCTATCAGCGGCGCATCCATCGCGGCCAACACGGTGAGCGCCTCATGCAAGGGGCCAATCAGGTCGCTGGCAGCCTGGCGCGGACTGGCGCGCAAGGTGGCCAGGTCACCGCCCGCCATGAAGCCCTTGCCGGCACCGCACAGAACAACAGCGCGCACCGAGCTGTCGCTTGCAAGCTGGCGTGCCGCGCGCAGGAAGGCTTGTGCCATCGGTACATCGACCGCATTGAGGGCGCTGGGGCGGTTGAAGCGCAAGGTGGCAACGGCACCGTCGCGCGTCAGTTGAAGCGGTGCTTGCGGGGTCTCGGCAATTTGGGTCATGACGGTCCTAGCGGTAGAGCGCTTCAATTTCTTCGGCGTACGTCTTGTAGATGCTGGAGCGCCGCACTTTCATGGTGGCGGTGACTTCGCCATCGTCATGGTCCAGTTCCTTGGTCAGCAGGTGAAACTTGCGGATCTGCGAGACCGATGCCAGCCGGGCATTGCCTTTGGCGATATCGGCGTCTATCAGTTCGCGCACCTGCGGGTGCTCGGCCAGCGATCTGAAATGGGTGAACGGGATGCGGCGCGCCTCGGCCCATTTGCTGACCACTTCATAGTCGATCTGCACCAACGCGCCGACAAACTTGCGGCCCTCGGCGACGATGATGCATTCCTTGATGAAAGGGCTGCCCTTCATCGTGTTCTCGATCTCCGAGGGCGTCAGGTTTTTGCCGCCGGCGGTGATCATGATGTCTTTCAGGCGGTCCACGATGCGCAACTGCCCGCTCTCTTCGCGCACCACGTCGCCGGTGTGCAGCCAGCCGTCCCGGATGCTGCCCGCAGTGGCTTCGGGATTCTTGTAGTAGCCGACAAACACCATATCGCCGCGCAACAACAGTTCACCATCAGCGCCGATGCGGTACTCGACGCCCAGTATCGGAACGCCCACGGTACCGATCACCACCTGGTCACGCCGGTGGCCGGTCACCATGCCGGTGGACTCGGTCAGGCCATAGACCTCGACCAGCGGTACGCCCAGCACGCGGAAAAAGCGCACCACATCGGGCGGTATCGGCGCCGCGCCGGTGAGCGCAACTTGCACCTTGCGCAGGCCGATGAAGTTTTGCAGGGCGCGAAACACGCTCCAATAGCTGATGAAGTACGCCAGCCGGTCCAAGACAGTCCAGGCGGCGCGGGGCTTTTCAGCCAGTCCCTGGCAGGCGGCCCAAGCGGTCTGGAACAGCGTACGGCGCAGGCCGCCGGTTTCCTGCAACTTGATGCTGATGGCGGCGTGCATCTTTTCCCAGATGCGCGGCACACCAAGGAACATACTGGGCGCGACTTCACGCAAGTCTTCCTGCACGGTACGTATCGATTCGCCGAAGTTCACCTGCGAGCCGATGTAGATCGGCACGAAAGTGCTCAGCATCTGCTCCGCCACATGGCACAGCGGCAGGTAGGACAAGTGGCTGGTGGCGCTGGAGAGCCCGAGACGCTCCACGATGCCGGGCACCACGCCGCGAATATTGCGGTAGGAAATCACCGCGCCCTTGGGCTTGCCGGTAGAGCCCGAGGTGTAGATCATGAGAGCGATGTCGTCCAGCGTTTGACGCGCCAGGACATCGTCTACGAGCGCCATGTCGGCACTGGCGGCGCCCAGCTTTTCGACCTCGTCGAAGGTGGCAATGAGCTGGCGTGCCTCGGGCGTAAAACTGCGCAAACCCTTGGTCTCCATCATCACGATCTTGCGCAGGCGCGGCAACTGGTCCAGCGCCGCCAGCACTTTGTCGGTTTGCTCCTGGTCCTCGCAGACCATGACTTCGATGTCGGCGTGGCTCACCACATAAGCCACCTCCGAGCTGGGGCTGGTTGGATAGACACCCACCGTGACGGTGCCCACCAGTCCGGCGCCCATTTGCGCCAGCACCCATTCGAGGCGGTTTTCGGAGATCACGCCGACGTGACCGCCCGCCGGTAGACCCAGGGCGCGCAGACCGAGGCCGAAATGACAGGCGCGCCGGTAATAGCCGTCCCAGCGCACCGGCTTCCAGATGCCAAAGTCTTTTTGCCGGATCGCGATGCGCCCGGGTTGCGTGCGAGCGCGCTCACGCAACATCTGCGGCAGCGTCAGTTCGGGCAGGGCGTGGGGTGCATGCAGGGTCATGACAGCCAGCGCTTGCGGCGCTTGTAATGCTTGATCTGGCGAAAGCTGCGGGCTTCGCCGGCACCGCCCACGCCCAGGTAGAACTCGCGCACGTCGGGGTCGCTGGCCAGGCGCGCGGCCTTGCCGTCGATCACGATTTTGCCGTTTTCCATGATGTAGCCGCTATGCGCCACGGCCAGCGCCAGGGTGGCGTTTTGCTCCACCAGCAGCATCGAGACGCCGCGCTCGGCGTTGATGCGGGCGATGATGCTGAAGATGTCTTCCACCAGCCTGGGCGACAGGCCCAGCGAGGGCTCGTCGAGCAGGATCAGTTGCGGCTGGGCGATCAGCGCGCGGCCGATCGCCAGCATCTGCTGCTCGCCGCCCGACAGGTAGCCGGCCAGCGCTTTGCAGCGCTCGTGCAGGCGCGGGAAGTAGCTGTAGACCAGGTCAAAGTCGGGCTTGACCGCGCCGCGCCCGGTCAACGCGTAACTGGCGGCGACCAGATTCTCTTCTACCGTGAGGTCCTCAAAAACCCGGCGCCCTTCCATCACATGGCTCAAACCCTGGCGCACCAATTGTTGCGGCGCCAGCCGTGCGGTGCTTTGCCCATTGAACTGGATGCTGCCGCTTTCCAGCTCGCCATCCTCCAGCACCAGCAGGCCCGAGATGGCTTTCAGCGTGCTTGATTTGCCGGCCCCGTTGCTGCCCAGCAAGGCCACGATTTCGCCGCGCGGCACCACCAGCGAGAGACCGCGCAAGGCTTGCACCACCTTGTTGTAAACCACCTCGATGTTGTTGACTTCGAGGATCAGGTCGGGGCCGGGTAGGGTCATGTCGGTCGTGCCGTGAAGGGGGCTAGAGGGCGATCCAGTCGGAGGCCGCCACCATCTTCTGCGCCTTCATGTCGGCCTTGTAGACCCGTCCCACCGGAATCGAGTTGCCCTTGATGGTGACGGGTACGCCGATCAGGCCGCCGGTGTCGAAGTCCTTGATGCTGTTGAGCGCGGCCTTGAGGTTTTTGGCGTTGAGCTCTTTGCCGGCGTCGAGCGTGCGCTTGGCGGCTTCGGCGAAGAACATGCCGGCCAGAAAGCCCTGGACGTAGGCGGTGCTTTGGTAAGTCGGACGCAACTGGCGGATCTTGTCCAGCATCGGCGCCTTGGCCGAAGTGTCGTAGTAATAGCGGTAGGGCATGACGCCCATGAAGCCGTCGCCGGCCTCGCCCATCTTCATGACGGTCGAGCTGTCCATGGTCCAGAAGGTTCCCATCCATTTGGTGGTCATGCCCTGCTGCTTGCCCTGCGTGATGAATTCGGGAATCGGGGCCAGGATGTAGCCGTGGAAGATGGTGTAGTCGGGCGCGGCGCGGCGCAATTTGATCACTTCACCCGACACGTCCACGCTGCCGGCCGGCGTCATGATTTTGACCGGCACGCTCAAGCCCAGTTTCTTGGCCAGGGCCTCGCTGCTGTCGATCGGGTCGCGGCCGAATTCGGAGTCGGAATAGACGAAAGCCACCTTGGCGCCCGGTTTTTCCTTGGCGATGTGGCGCAGCAGGATGCCGAACATCTCGGTGTAGTCGGGACCCACCAGGAATTGGTCGGGGTATTTCTGCGGGTTGTTCAATTCGGTGGCAAACGAGGCCCCGGTCATCAGGATATTGCCGACGCGCTCCAGCTCGGGGTTGATGGTCTTGGAGAATGCCGTCGAGTCGCCGTAATAAAGATTGACCTTGTTCTGGCTGGTGATCTTCTTGAAAGCGGCCACTGAAACATCTACTTTGTAGCCGGTATCTTCCGGCACGTAGCGCAGCTTGCGGCCCTTGATGCCGCCGGCCTCGTTGACAATTTTCACGTAATCGGCCAAACCGTCGTTGATGCCGACGCCGGCAAAGGCGAAGACCCCGGTCATGGGGATGGAGCCGCCGATGACGATGTCTTCGCCGGCCTGGGCCTGCACCAGCGGCGTGACGAGGCTGGCGCCGGCTGCCAGTAGCAGCGCGCGACGACCTTGGGAAAGGGGTGATGACTTCATGCTGATCTCCTTTTTGTTGACTCAGTTGCGGAATGGCCATAGATGGAAAAAGCGGCGAATGCGCCGCCACACTTCTGCGAGCCCATGCGGCTCGAAAACCAGAAACCCGATGATCAGCAAACCGAACAGCACGGTGCGCACCGGCGACAGGAAGACCGTCAACTCGGTGCCGCGCGGCAGCAGGGCGACGCCCAGTTTGAGCAGTTCCGGCACCATGGTCATGAAGACCGCGCCCAGAATGCCGCCCAGGATGGACCCCATGCCGCCGACGATGATGGCGGCGAGGAAGAAGATGGACATCGACAGCGGAAAACTCTCGGGCGTGACGACGCGAAAAAAGTAGGCCCACAGGCCACCGGCGACACCGGCGTAGAACGAGGAAAGACCAAACGACAGCAGCTTGTAGCGCAGCAGCGGGATGCCCAGCACCTCGGCCGAGATGTCGCGGTCGCGGATCGCAATAAAGGCCCGGCCGACCCGCGTGCGAAACAGGTTGGCGCCGCCCAGCAGCATCAGCACAGTCGCCGGAACGATCACCCAGTAGAGGCGAAACGAGGTGTCCAGCGGCACGCCGAACAGTTTGGCCGGCGGCACCGTAAGACCGCCGGTGCCACCCGTGAAAGCGGTATTGGCAAACAGGAAATGTGCGATGAAGGAGGCCGCAATGGTGGCAATGGCCAGGTACAGACCCTTGACGCGCAACGACGGTATGCCCACAATCAGGCCACCCAGCATGGCGACGAACCCGCCGGCCAGCAGGTTGAGCAGGAACGGCGAGCCGACGCGCAGCTCCAGCAAGGCCACCGTGTAGGCACCCAGGCCCATGAAGGCGGCCTGGCCCAGGCTCACCAGACCGGTGTAGCCGGTCAGGATGTTGAGCCCGGTGGCACTGGCCACGTTGATGCTGACCAGGCAGGCCAGGTACAACCAGTAGTCGCTGGCCATGAACGGAAACAGCAACAGCAGTGCGGCGCCCACTGCCAGCCAGACCTGCTGGGTGCGCGAGTCGAACAGCGCGGCGTCGGCGATGTAGGTTTCCTTGAGGGTGCCGATGCGCATCAGAGTCTCTCGATTTCATGGGTGCCGAACAGGCCGTAGGGCCGGATCATGAGCACCAGCACCAGCACAATGAAGGTGACCAGCAACTTGTATTCGCCGCCCAGAAAGGCGCCGGCCAACGCTTCCACCAGGCCGATCAACAGACCGCCCACCAGTGCCCCGAGCACGCTGTCGAGGCCGCCGACGATCACCACCACCAGCACCGACAGGCCGAACACGCCCATTGACGACGAGATGCCGCCAATCGAACCGACGATGATGCCGGAGACGGCGGCAATCATGGCGGACGCGACCCAGGTCAGCGAGAACACGCGCGGCACGTTGATGCCCATGGAGTAAGCCGCAGCCGGGTCCGATGCGGTGGCGCGCAGCGCCACACCGCCGCGCCAGTACCGGAACACCAACAAGACCACGGCAATCAGCACAACCGCCACCAGCGCGCCGTAAAACACCTTGGGTGCGAGAAAAGCGTCGCCAATCATGATCGGTGTGTTGGACACGAAGTCGGGCAGGCGGCGCTGGTCGGCGGTCCAGATCAATTCGACCAGCCCGACCAAAACGGAGGACAGGCCCACCATCACCATGAAGACCGAAATCGGCGGTTCGCCCAGCAGTGGACGGATCATGCTGCGCTCGATCACGGCGCCCAGCAGGCCGGCGGCCAGCACGGCGGCCGGAACGGCCAGCCACAGGGGAAATGCGAAGGTGACGGCGAAGGTGAAAAACAGATAGGCGCCAATCATCAGCATTTCGCCAATCGCAATGTTCACCACCTTGGTCGCTTTGTAAACCATGACGAAAGCCAGCGCCGCCAGCGCATAGAGGCCGCCGCTGGCGATGCCGGTCAGGCTGATCTCGAACAGGTAGGCCCAATCCATCAGACCGCCTCCCGGGCCGCGAGGCCGGCATGCAAGCGCCGGCGCAGGTCGCCGACATCGCCGGAGCCGAGATAGGCGCGTATCACTTCGGGGTCGCCCTGCACCGCGACCGGTGTGCCCTGGGCAATCACCTGGCCGAAGTTGAGCACCACCACGTGATCTGACAAATCCATCACCATGCCCATGTCGTGCTCCACCATCAGCACGGTGACGCCCCATTCCTCACGCACGTCGAGGATGAAGCGCGCCATATCCTCCGTTTCCTCGCGGTTCATGCCGGCCACCGGTTCGTCCAGCAGCAGAATTTCGGGTTGCATGGCCAGCGCGCGCGCCATTTCCACGCGCTTTTGCAGACCGTAAGGCAAAGCCGAGACGGGTGCGTGGCGGATGTGATCGATCTCCAGAAAATCGATGATGCGTTCCTCGATGTCGGCGCGTAACTCAGCCTCTTCGCGCCGGGCGCGCCCCAGGTAGAACAGGGCGTCCAGCACGTTGGTCTTGAGGTGCGCATGACGCCCCAGCTTGATGTTGTCGAGCACCGTCATGCCGCGAAACAGTGCAATGTTCTGAAAGCTGCGTCCCAGGCCTAATTTGGCGCGCTTGGGTGCCGACAGGTGCGTGATGTCCTGGCCCTTGAATCGCACCTGGCCACAGGTGGGCCGGTAGAAGCCGGAGACGGTGTTGAACAGCGAAGTCTTGCCGGCGCCATTGGGCCCGATGATGGCCGTGACGGAGCCGGCTGCCACGCTAAAGCCGACGTCGCTGAGCGCCCGCACGCCACCGAAGGTCAGGGTGATGCCGTCGATCTGCAACAGGGGTGGCGCGTTGCCATGGCCACCTTGGGGGTTTGTCTCCATCGACTTATCTATGCGGGTTTGTGCGTAGTGAAAAATATTTACTGCTGCGTAGAATTACTACTTTAAAGTAGATTATGGAATTTGCAGACCACGCAAGCATTAGGACTTTCCCTAGGGTGTGCCACCATGCCGCAAAAGAAATCCGCCTCTAGCGCCACGCAAGCTACGCCGCCGGCATCGCCCTGGGTGCCGGCTTCGGCGCGCGAGCAGCAGCGCGAGACCAAGCGCAATGCGGTGCTATCGACGGCGGCGCAACTGTTCAACGAGCGGGGTTTCCATGCCACCTCGCTGGACGACATTGCGGCGCGCCTGAACGTCAGCAAGCCGACACTCTATTACTACGTCAAGAACAAGGACCAGATCCTGATCGAATGCGTGCGCAAGGGCTTGCAGATGATGCACGAGGGCATCGAGGAAACGCGCCGCGCCGGCGGCAAGGCAATTGACCAGTTAATGGCCTGCATGCGCGTCTACACCCGGATCGTGACGCTGGATTTCGGCATGTGCGTGATCCGCGTCAGCGACGACGAGTTTGAGCCCGAGAGCCGCAAGGAATTGCGCCGCCTCAAATCCGGCATCGACATGGAATTCCGCCGCCTGGTCACCGAGGGCATCGCGGAAGGATCGCTACAGCCCTGCGATCCCAAAATGGCCGCCTTCGTGATCGCCGGCGCCTTGAGTTGGATCGGCCGCTGGTACGAAGCCGACGGCGAGAACAGCGCCGAGGAGATTGCAACGCAGTTCAATGCGATGTTGCTGAATGGCGTTTTGCGGCGCAAGCTTGAGTCGGCTGTCTTGCCAGCGGCGGCGTCCGCCGGCGCGCGAAAAAGCGCCAAGGCGCGTGCCAAAAAGTAAGTGCTCTTGCCCCTGTTTTGCGGACTCGTTAAGCCGCTCGTTGTGCGGACTTTCTGAACCGTTCGTCACCCCATGGTGCAGGGCAGGCTTGAGATACCGAAGCAACCCAGCTTTGCTACCGGTTTAACAGCTGCTTGCGCCCATGCCACAAGCTGTCCGCGCTGTACAGCACCAATGCCAGCCAGATCAGATAAAAGCCGATGGCGCGCGCCAGCTCAAACGCTTCGCCGTACAGCCACACACCCAGCAGCATCTGCAGGCTGGGTGAGATGTATTGCAGTATGCCCAAGGTGGCCATGGGCAGGCGGCGCGCACCGGCGGCAAACAGCAGCAACGGGATGGCGGTCAGCGGCCCGGCCAGCAACAGCCAGCCCACGGTGGCCGCATCACCTTGCACCAGGGCGCCTTGCCCGTGCCAGGCCCACCACGCCAGCAGCCCCACGGCAAAAGGGGACAGCAGCAGGGTCTCCAGCGTCAGGCCTTCGAGCGCGCCCAGCTTTGCCAGCTTGCGCAGCAGCCCATAGATGCCAAACGTGCTGGCCAGCAGCAAAGCCACCCAGGGCAGCCGCCCGGCCTGCAGCGTGAGCCACAGCACACCCGCTGCGGCCAGCGCCAGCGCCAGCCACTGCCCGAGGCGCGGACGCTCGTTTAAGAAGGCAAAGCCCAGCGCCACATTGACCAACGGCAGAATGAAGTAGCCCAAACTGGCATCGAGCACATGGGCGTTTTGCACCGCCCACACGTACACCGACCAATTGGCCGACAAAAGCAGGGCAGACACCGCAAACGCCGCCAGCACCCGCGGCTGGCGCGCTACCTCGCGCAGCCAGGCCCAGCGCTTGAGCACGGCCAGCACGCACAGCAAGAAAACCACCGACCACACCATGCGGTGCACCACGATCTCAAACGCATTGACCTGGATGAGCTGTTTGAAAAAGACCGGCAGCAAGCCCCAAGCCAGGTAGGCCAGCACGGCGTAAAAAACACCAGGATTCAACCTAGATTCCTCAGTTGGACGCGCCCGAAGACGCGTAATTCATGTCTTGCGGGACAGCCCGCAGGCGCGAAGCGGCAAGCTCTGTCCCCAACTGATTGGATGCGGGACAGCCCGCAGGCGCCAAGCGGCAAAGCCGCTTATCTGGAAATCACGCGCGCCATCTCCAGCACTTTGCAAGAGTAGCCCCATTCGTTGTCGTACCAGGCGACGACCTTGACAAACGTACTGTCCAAGGCGATGCCGGCACCGGCGTCGAAGACCGAGGTGCAGCTCTCGCCGCGGAAATCAGTGGACACCACCTTGGCTTCGGTATAGGCCAGCACGCCCTTCATGGCGCCCACGCTGGCCGCCTTCATGGCGGCACAGATGTCGGCGTAGCTGGCTTCCTTGTTCAGTTCCACCGTCAAGTCCACCACCGACACGTCCGAGGTCGGCACGCGAAACGACATGCCGGTTAGCTTCTTGTTGAGTGCTGGAATCACCACGCCCACCGCCTTGGCCGCACCGGTGCTGGAGGGAATGATGTTTTCCAGAATGCCGCGGCCGCCGCGCCAGTCTTTGTTGGACGGGCTGTCCACCGTTTTCTGCGTCGCGGTGGCGGCGTGCACGGTGGTCATCAGGCCGCGCTTGATACCCCAGTTGTCGTTCAGAATCTTGGCCACCGGGGCCAGGCAATTGGTGGTGCAACTGGCGTTGGAAATGATCGCCTGCCCGGCGTAGCTGCTGTCGTTCACGCCGAACACGAACATCGGGGTGTCGTCTTTGCTGGGCGCCGACATGATGACTTTCTTGGCCCCGGCAGTGATGTGCTTCTGCGCCGCGTCCTTGGTCAGGAACAAGCCGGTGGCCTCGATCACGAGATCGGCGCCGACCTCACCCCACTTGAGTTCGGCCGGGTCCTTGACCGCGCTCAGGCGAATCTTTTTGCCGTTCACGATCAGGGTGTTGCCATCCACTGCAATGTCGCCCTTGAAGCGGCCATGCACCGAGTCGAACTGCAGCATGTAAGCCAGGTAATCAGGCTCCAGCAGGTCGTTGATGCCCACCACTTCAATGTCCTTGAAGTTCTCTACGGCGGCACGAAGCACCATGCGCCCGATACGGCCAAAGCCGTTGATGCCAATCTTGATCGTCATTACTTTCTCCAATGGTTAAAACCTAAAACCTTCGTCACTGCGAGGCCGTCTCTATCCGTCATCGCGAGGCCGCAGGCCGTGGCGATCCATGTCTTTGGTACGCCAGCATGGATTGCCGCGCTTCGCTCGCAATGACGAATTGATAAACGTGCCGCGATTACTTGCGCAAAACCTTTTCCACCGTATCGGCCACATTTTGGCTTCGGCATAACAAATGCATTCGCATAATTGTTAGCCTACGCCGAAACCTTGCGTTGCAATACGGTTTGCACCGTATCAGCAAGGTTTTCGGGCGTGAAGCCAAAGTACTTGAACAGCACCGGTGCCGGGGCCGATTCGCCGTAACGGTCGATCCCGACCACAGCGGCGCAGCCATATTTCCACCAGCCATCGGTAACGCCCATTTCAACCGCAATGCGCGGCACGCCGGCGGGCAGCACAGTGCTCTTGTAGGCCTCGCCCTGCCGGTCAAAGGTGGTCGTGCTGGGCATGGAAACAACGCGCACGGCGATCTTTCGGGCCGCCAACAGCTCCTGCGCCTGCAGCGCCAGCGGCACTTCGGAGCCGGTGGCAATGATGACGGCCTGCGCCTTGCGGTTG
>Ga0315272_10000630_pt1 | contig 17906 bp, 19 predicted proteins | sample C3_middle_MG_FD_203918 | JGI IMG/M metagenome (GOLD analysis project Ga0315272, IMG submission 203918) | Sediment microbial communities from Yellowstone Lake, YNP, Wyoming, USA - C3_middle | ecosystem: Environmental > Aquatic > Freshwater > Lake > Sediment | place: USA: Wyoming | collected...
CAGACCTGTATAAGACACTCATGGGCTGACCTATTCATGCCACTGCCCTTTAAAGTTGATTGGATGAACCCTGACTACACCCAAATAATTGAATGGCGTATAGAGCGTTTAAAACGCATACGTGAGGGGGGTGAAGAAGTCCTAGTACACCTGAAGCAATACTACAGAGATAATCCAGCACAGTTCATCATCGACTGGGGCACAACAGTTGATCCACGTAATGTGGACCGTGACTTACCCAGTGTGATGCCTTTCCTGTTGTTCCCTAAGCAGGAAGAGTTTATCAACTGGTGGATGGACAAGTGGCTTACACGTCAGAACGGGTTAGTAGAGAAATCACGTGACATGGGAATGTCGTGGCTGACAGTAGGACTGGCCAGCACAATGTGTATGTTCCGCACAGGATTCACAGCGGGATTCGGATCGCGCAAAGAAGAATACGTTGATCGTATTGGTGATCCGAAATCACTGTTCTGGAAAGCGCGTGAGTTTGTAGCCAACGTGCCAGTAGAATTCAGATGTGGTTGGGTACGTGAAAAACACAGCCCACACATGCGTATGTTCTTCCCTGACAACGGGAGCAGTATCACTGGTGAAGCAGGTGACAACATCGGACGTGGTGACAGAACTTCTGTGTACTTCGTGGATGAATCTGCACACTTGGAACACCCAGACCTGATTGAAGCGTCGCTGAGTGCTACAACGAACTGCCGTATTGACTTGTCATCAGTGAATGGTATGGCCAATGCCTTCGCAATAAAACGATTCAGTGGCAAGACACCAGTGTTCACATTCCATTGGCGTGATGATCCACGTAAAGATGATGTGTGGTATGCACAGCAACAGGACAAACTTGATCCGGTCACACTGGCACAAGAAGTAGACATCGACTACAACGCTTCAGTGCAGGGTGTGTTGATACCTAGTGCTTGGGTGCAGTCTGCAATAGATGCACACGGTAGACTTGGATTGACACCTAGTGGTACACGTAGTGGTTCACTGGACATAGCTGATGAAGGACTAGATGCCAATGCATTCTGCGGGGCACACGGGTTCCTGATTGAAAACGTGTACGAATGGAGTGGTAAAGGATCAGACATCTTCAGCAGTGTGCAGAAAGCCTTCCTGTTGTGTGATGAGAACAAGTACAAGCAGTTCGTGTACGACGGTGATGGACTTGGTGCAGGTGTGCGTGGTGATGCTAGATTAATAAATGCTGAACGTGTGAAGAACAACGTAGAAAGCAAACTACTGGTGGAATCATTCAGAGGTAGTGAAAAGCCAGTTGATCCTGAAAAACTAGTAGAAAACACTGACCGAACAAACGAAGACTTCTTCGCAAATCGCAAAGCACAAGCATGGTGGGCACTGAGGCAGCGATTCAGAAACACACACAGATGGATTACGGAAGGAAAGAAGTGTGATCCTGATGAAATCATCAGCATTGCACCTAACTGTGCAAATCGTGTGAAGCTAGTGAGTGAATTGTCACAGCCAACATATGACATCAACAATGCAGGCAAGATTGTGGTGAACAAGATGCCAGAAGGTACACGTTCACCTAACTTAGCAGACAGTGTGATGATGAGATTCAGCAAGTCAAAGATTAATCAACTGAGAATCACTGGTGCTGCAATGTCCAGGATGATGGGGCGCAAATAATGGCAGATCGTAAACAACTAGCACGTGTGCAAGCACCTGTGCAAGCACCACTGTCACAACGTGAACTGTCTGCACACAGAAATACACTGTTGCGCCACACGATTGCCAGAATGAAGCGTGACAGCAGTGCTACACCTATGTTTGCAGTGACACCAGAAATGACATGGAGTATTCCTACACCACCACCAGGTGTAGTGCCTGAAAAGAACAAGCTGGCCATGGACGCTGCAATTGATGGTTATGGGCAGTGGGCAATGAACAGCAGCCTGTTTGCAGAAGGACAGGCATTCCTGGGCTATCCATATCTGTCTGAACTATCACAGCGTCCTGAGTATCGTGTCATCAGTGAAACATGGGCACAAGAAATGACCCGTAAGTGGATACGCTTCGTATCTACTGGCGATGGTGATATTGAAGACAAGTCAGACAAGTTGAAGAGCATCGAAGCTGCATTCACACACTACAAGGTACAAGCACACCTGAAACGCTGTGTGGAACTGGATGGATTCTTCGGACGTGCTCAGTTGTATATCGACTTGGGCAACGACACACAAGATTCAGCAGAATTAAAATCCTCTATTGGTGATGGCAAGATGCGCTTGTCACGTGCCAAGATCAAAAAGGGCTCACTCAAAGGTTTTCGTGTAATTGAACCAGTGTGGACTTATCCAAATGCCTACAATGCAAACAACCCACTCAGTGATGACTTCTTCAAACCACTAACTTGGTTCGTGATGGGCAAAGAAATACACCACACACGTTTACTCACATTCATTGGTAGGCAGATGCCAGACCTGCTGAAGCCTATGTACAGCTTCGGCGGTCTGTCACTGAGTCAAATGGCAAAGCCTTATGTAGACAATTGGCTACGCACACGTCAGTCAGTCAGTGATGGTATCAGCAACTTTAGCATTATGATTCTACTGACCGACATGGCCAGTATGTTGAATGATGGTGCAACACTGGATTTGGAAACACGTGCAGACTTCTTCAATGTTGCACGTGACAACCGTGGCCTGATGATGGCCGACAAGAACAGTGAAGACCTGAAGAACGTGTCTATGCCTATCAGTGGACTGGACCACTTGCAAGCACAAGCACAAGAACACATGTGCAGTGTTTCGCAGATACCACTCGTTAAACTCACAGGTATTTCACCTAGTGGGTTGAATGCATCCAGTGAGGGTGAAATCCGTGTGTTCTACGACAAGGTGGAAGCATCACAAGAATCTTTCCTGCGTGACAACATCACCACGATCCTGAACATCATCCAACTGAATGAGTTTGGTGAGGTCGATCCTGAAATAGGTTTTGAGTTTGAGAAGCTGTATGGAATGGATGATACTGAAGCAGCCAATGTGTTCAAGACAGGTGTGGATGCAGACGTAGCACTTATCAATGCAGGTGTGATCTGGCCACAAGAAGCACGTGTACGTCTGGCAGCAGACAGTGAGAGTCCGTATGCATCACTGGATACGTCTGAAGAAGCACTGCCAGAACCACCACAACAACCCGGACAAGAGCAGGATGAAGATGGAAATCCTATGGCTGATATGCTCAGTGGTGGTGCAGGTACACCTGCTGGACAAGCTGATGCAGGAAAGCCCACAGACGAACCACAGAAGTCCACACAGGGCGCAGTACCCCAAGGCAATGCACAGGCCAAGATAGGGCAACGTCCGATCACTAGCAAGCCCGTAGCAAGTGGACAGGATTCACTGGCACAGGACGACTGGACTGAATCTGCACACCCGCGTGGCCAACCACACAATGCCGGACAATTTGCTAAAGGTAGTAGCACTAGTGAAGGACAGAGTGCAGCAACAGAACAATCAAAAAAAGACAACACATCTCAAACCCATGGGACTAGTGCAACTACTAAACCAGCAGAATACACTGCACCAAAAAAAGCACTGCCAGACAATTCACCACTACTAGTTGATTCACGTCTGGATCAAAGTGAAGCAGCACACAATGAACGCTTTGAAGTAATCAACAACATTTTCAAGAATGCAAAGTCTATTACAGATCGTAAGCCTGTTCTGTATGTGATGGGTGGTGGAGGTGGTGCAGGTAAAGGCACACTGCGTGAAATACTACAGAACAAAGGTGAGATACCTACTGAAGCTAGTGGTGCAGTAGTGATTGATCCTGATGCAATCAAGACTAACTTGAAACGCTACAAGGATATTGCAGCTACTGGTGACTATCGTGCTGCAATGACCACACACGAAGACAGCAGTACACTAGCTAAGGAAGCACTGGCACGTGCCAAGTCTGGACACTTTGATGTCGTGTTTGATGCCACTATGTCTGACTTTGAAAAGGGCAAGAAACGCATTCAGGAATTCAAGGATGCTGGCTATCGTGTGAACATGTACAACGTCACAGTAGACAATCCAGAGGATGCTGTAGCACGTGCTATGAGTCGTTTTGAACGGACAGGTAGGTATGTTGATCCTGATGCATTGCGTGAAGCACACCAGAACTTCAATGCAGCACTGGATGGTTACGAGAAGATTGCAGATCACTTTGAAACGTACAGCAACAATGATCGTCTGAAGCTGGAGCGCAAAGGTGGCCTGCCTAGTGACACTGATGATAATGTAGAACTCACACACTACAGCGACCGATCAGACCTGACCACGATTGATCCGATGGCCTATGGCAGTGGATTGAAAGGTGCAGAAGCAAAGCGAAGAGAACAAGACCCTGAGAACTGGGTTCCACGTAGTTATCATGGGGTAGGTGTAGGAACTCCTGGTGGCTACAAGAAAGAAGTAGGTCTTGGGAACAATGTCTACACGTCTACAGTACCAGCCAGCAAGTTGTATGACTATGCAGGTGATCCAGATCACTTGTACAAAGATTTGGGGATGACCAGTGGACAGAACTCGATCAGTGCTTATGAAAAAGCTATACGTGATGCAGGTTATGCAGGCTATCACACGAACCATCCGTCACTGGGTAAGGTAGCAGCCACATTTGGTCCACAGAATGTGTTGCACCACAAGATGGCTGGTGATGAGAATCCTAACCACGATCCTAAGAATGGTGAATTCACTACTGGCAGCAATGCAGGTGAAGCGGATTCATTCCAGCAACGTCTGAAGGAGTTGCGCGTACCACCAGCGTGGCGTGATGTGATGGTGAACAAATCACCGGGGGCCGACCTGCAAGCAATTGGTGTGGATGAGAAGGGCCGCAAGCAGTACATTTACTCCAGTGAGCACAGTGTGAAGGCAGCCGCCGAGAAGTTCGCACGGTTGAATGCTTTCCATGCAGCCGAGCAACACATCACCAGCACAGCCTTCAGTGACATGCAGGACAGCAAGTTATCACCGAAGCAGCGTGACACAGCAGCAGTGCTGGCGCTCATCTCGCAGACTGGTTTCAGAATGGGGAGTGATGCAGACACTGGTGCTGAAGTACAGGCGTATGGTGCAAGCAACATGTTGGGCAGTCATGTGCAGGTGCATGGCAGCACACTGGTGTTCAACTTCACGGGCAAGAAAGGTGTGGAGCAGAATCACACAATCAATAACGTGGAGCTTGCTCAGTACATCGGCAACAAGAAGCGTAGAGTTGGTGATGGCAGACTGTTCGACACAACAGACAGCAATGTGCGTGGCTACATGAAGTCAGTCGGTGGTGATGACTTCAAGGTGAAGGATTACCGCACCTATGTGGGCACAAGCAAAGCACTGGAAGTCATCAGCACCCTGCCGAAGCCAGCAACACAGTCGCAGTACAAGAAGTTCAAGAACCAAGTAGGTGATGTAGTATCCAGTGTGCTAGGCAACAGCAGAGCAATGGCACTGGGGGCATACATCAATCCTGCTGTGTTTGCTATTTGGGGATTCCAGACATGACCAAACTGATGGATGATTTTTTCGCAAGTGTCCAGTACAACACAACCAAGGGTGACTGGCGCAAGATGCCGGAAACAGAACCACCCGAGGATGATGTGGAGTCCGAGGACATTGTGGAAGATGAAAATCCCAATCATGACCCACACACTGGTGAGTTTGCTAGTGGTGGCGGATCACTGGAACGCAAACAACTTAAATCTAATATCACTACACACAAAGTGTTGTTTGAAGTAGCACCTAATCCTGATGACAAAGAACTTACTGCCCGTTGGGGCAAGATAGACGAAAACACACGAACTGAAATCAGTGTGATGGTTGCACATGAAATATTGCCTGAAGTATTGAAGATTGCAGGATTGAAAGATGGCGCTGCAAACTTCCACATGCAGTACGGTGGTTTTGAAGATGAAAGCAATCCAAGCCTGTCACTGCTACTGGACAAGTCAGTGACCGATGACCAAGCAGACCAGATCACACGTGTGCTTGGATCAGTGCTGGAACAGAAGTCGATGGCCAGTGTATCAGACAAGCCATTCAAGGGCAGTTTTGAAATGGGTGCAGTAGTTGTAGCAGTGCCAAAGAATGTTGGTTACAAGCAGCTTAAAATTATATATAATAAGTTGCGTACTGAAGTAACTGACCAAAACGGCAAGCAATTAATCAATGGTCACACTACAGACGATGGCCGAATGGTTATACTAGTAGACAAGGGCACTGAAGAATCAATTGGTAAACAAGTAGCACAGTGCCTTGGTGAGCAGTATGAAGTAGGTTCAGACACATTGAATGTGTCATGGCCTGAACAAGGAGAAGATGATTATGGCTTACGTGGGAAAAATCAAACTGTCGGAAGTAGCGCCCAACCATCCATTCGTAGGGAAGTCGATTCTCTTCGTACCCAAGCCTCAGACAAAAGACTCCAGCACATCAGAAGGTACGAAGAAGACGGAACAATCTAAACCAGTGAAGGGGGGTGATCGAAGTGCCTAAAGTATCATCAGAAGAATTACGTGTAAGTCTGCAACGACACAATGCGGAACGTGAGGCAGAATGGGAAGCAGTAAAGCAGCGTTTCCCGATCAACCCCAACGATCCACCTGAGAAACAGAAGTTGATGCGAGTCAAGCAGCAAGCAGCCATGCTCGATCCTTAAGATAGAGTGTGAGCAGCTAGTAGTAAAAGCCCCTGCATAACCTGTAGGGGCTTTTTATTTGCAGTATAAAAATAACATGACCTACCAAGGAACAGTGCAGTGTAAAACGTGTGGGGTGTATCAGCGTCCTAGTCGTATCTGTTTCTGGTGTGGTGCAATATTGAAAGAATTATTTAAAAACAACTAAGGAGAATCAAAATGCATTATCGCAACGGACGTGAAGCAAAGAATGGTGACGAGATTGTGCAACTGGACGATAAGGGGCAGATCACACACACAGGTGTACTGATACGCGCAGTAGCTGGTAATGACTACTGCAATGGGATGATTGCTGATGATCGTACAAAATCTTTCAGCCTTGCTTGTATGTGTGACTGTTTGCCTATGGATGTTGTGGCAGAAATCCTTGCTGAAAAGGGCTTGGATAAACGTCCAGCAGGTAAGTAAGAGTAACAACTATGACTGTAAAGTACCCACGTGTGGGAGTCACTGCTGCTGGTGCGAAAGTTCAGGCAGCAGTGAAAGGCAAACCAGTTAAGTCACTGCCACCAGTACACGCAAACATTGGCATTGAAAAAGCCTATGCGAAGAAACTGGAAGCACTGGTGGATGCAATGCATAAGAGCATCATGTGGTATGTAGTGCAGTGCTACAAGCACAACACACCTGAATCTGCACTGATGGCACTTGATGACTCTACCAGTATCAAGCTGGACAAGATCATCAGGAAGCTCACACGTTACTGGCACAAGAGTTTCAATGAAGCAGCCAAGCAACTAGCACAGTATTTTGCAAACAAGAACCAGCAACAGACAGATCAATCTCTGTCGGCAATATTGAAAGACAGTGGATTTGCAGTGGACTTCAAACTCACAGCAGTGATGCGTGAAGTGTTGCAGGCAGCAATAAAAGAAAACGTGTCACTCATCACACACATGGCCGACCAACACCTGCGTGAGATACAGGGGATCACGATGCGCTCTGTACAGGTAGGTGGTGATTTGAAGTACATGAGTGATCAGCTTGAAGACAGATACAAGATGACACGTAAACGGGCACGTCTGATTGCACGTGACCAGAACAGTAAGGCCACAGCAGCAGTCACACGCACCAGACAGTTGGAATTAGGTATCAAGCAGGCACAGTGGTTACACAGTCATGCAGGCAAGGTTCCACGTCCTACACACGTGGCCATGAACAACAAGTTGTATGACGTAGCAAAAGGTATGTGGGATGAAGATGCACTGGGTAAAGGTAAGGGTGCATACGTTCATCCCGGTTGGTTGATAAATTGTAGGTGTGTGAGTAGAAGCATAGTGCCCGAATTGGGAATCAGATAAAGGAGAACTAAAATGCAAGTAGGCGTGATGATTACAAACGGGGCACCACACCCACGTGCGAAGTGGGCAGAAGCCACAGCGTCACAGATCGTGGACATTGCTGATTCAGTAGCAGGTGAAAGACGTGGTGCAGCAATCAAACTTCAAGCTGCAATCATTGACATACTGGAAGGGCATCATGGGCAGATCAAAGATGGTGAACGTGCATCACTGAAGAAGCATGGTGCAGACTGCCTGAGTTTCCCCAATGATCCTGACTATCACTTGTCAGTGGCTGAAGCAGTAGCTGAAATCATCGAAGTTACAAAAGTCACACAGTGGGAAGAAGACTTTGCACAGCCAGTGATGGCAGAGCAACTTTCTATTCTGCTGAACCAACACTTCAGGTCTTCAATCGACATTGAACGTAGCTGGCACTGTGACCGCAATCCAGCCGATCCAAAGGTGCAGGCATACCTGAGTGAAGGAGAACAGAAATGAGCGTCACTACAGCAATGCCTACCAGCTTCAAAGCTGAATTGATGCAAGCACTGCACAACTTCACGATCACCAGTGGGAATGACTTCCGTGTAGCACTAATGATTGCAGCCACCACAGGTGTACACGATGCTACACAAACCAACTATGGCAGCGGCACAGGTTCACCCACTGTTGCCAACTTGGGCACTGATGAACTAGCAACTGCTGGTGGCTACACGCAAGGTGGCTACGACATCACAGTAGGCAACAACATCACACCACTCATATCAGGCACGACTGCCTACACAACACCCGGCATCAATCCAAGCTGGACTTCAGCAACCTTCAGCACATCGGGTTGTTTGATGTACAACTTCACCAACGGCACACGTGCTGTGTACGTTGGATCATTCGGGGGCACACAGACAGTGACAGCAGGAACGTTCACAATCCTGATGCCAACCAATGCCGTGGGCACTGCCCTGTTGCGTATTGCTTAACACCAATCAGAGTCTAGGAGAAATAACATGAGTCAAGAAACAATTGTAATGGGAGCAACGGATGGCCCGACACTGACTGCTGCTGCACGTGCATCCTGCATCCCAACTGCAAACAGGATTGTGTTGCCGAACAACTTCTTCTACATCGGTCGTGCAATCAAGTTCCTGTTGAGTGGCCGTATTTCATGCGCAGTAACCACACCTGGCACTGCACGTTACGATATTTGCATGGGCGCAGCAGGCACTACAATCGTGTACGACACAGGTGCAATCAACTTGAACATTGTGGCGAAGACAACAGTGCCATGGTTCCTTGAAGCACTACTGGTTTGCCGCGCTGTTGGTGCTGTTACAGCAACCACATTCTTCCCACGTGGACAGTGGACATCAGAAGCCTATATTGGTTCTGCGCTACCTACAGTCAGTGGCAACGGTTCTGCACTGGTGCCTACAGGCACTCCAGCAGTCGGTGCTGGTATGGACAACACTGCGGCATCTGCACTAGATGTTTTCTTCACACAGACGCAGTCAACAGGCAGCATGACCGTGCATAACTATCAAGTTGACGTGCTTAACTAATCATGGAAGCCTGTCGTATTGTCTGCTTGCTCACTGACAAGAATGTAATTGATGTTGGCGCACCGATGAAGGACAAGAAACTTTGCTACGAAATACTGAACGAGGCAGAGCACGTTATAGAAGCCACAGCATTCAGACATTTTAGTCAGCATGTGAAGTGTCTGACAATTGTGATGGGGGCAGACGGACGTGTTGATGTAGCTGCACCACTTCCACCACGTGATTTGTGTGGCCAGATGTTGGATGCAGCACTGCACATCATTGAACGCTACAACGATGAGCAAGCACCAGTGATGCAACCTTTTTCTGAAAAGCTGATGGGAGTTTGAAATGACACTAGGTGAATTCAGGATCATCACAGCACTGGTGCCTGACTCTGCACAGATACATGTTGGAACAATGCAGAATGATGAACACAACGAAGTGCTGACAAGATCAAATGTTATTGAAGCCTGTGTGTGTGATAGTGGTGATGTGTGTTTAGAACTGGATCGTTAAAATGCCCATTCAATTTCCACCACAGCTTCGTAGGCCAGTGCAGGAACAGCAGTGGCTGAAGAACCTCACAAAATGCTTTGACGCAGTGCCTGCACCAAACATGGGACGTGTGGGTTATCAGTTCGGCACAAACAAACAAGGCCAACAGTCTGGATACTCACTTGATCCCGGTATTGGTGTGAGTCCGATCAGAGCAGTGAACGTCAGACGTTTGAGTACGATGTATCAAGACCCATGCCAGACAGCAATCATCAACCCAGTGAACATCATTAATGCTTTGTACGATGAATTAGTAGGCTTTGACAGAAATCTGGCAGAACAGAATAGCAAGATGGAGGGGATCAGCTACGATGCAACAGGTGCTGCACTAGCTGGCGTAGACATACACCTGTTCAGGTCGTCTGATTATTCATTTGTAGCAGCAACTGTTTCTGATGGAACTGGCTACTGGAGATTTGATGGTATGTCTGGTGGACCATTCTTCATTGTGGAATATCTTGCTGGAGCACCAGACAGGTTTGGCACTTCACCGAACACACTGACTGAAGTGAACTACCCACCCGGAGGTTAAAAAGTGGCCAATGAAGTCTACCTTCGTCCGTATGTAGCAGATAGCACCAACTCAGTACGACTACGCACTGCTGCACCGGATAGTGGTGGATCAACTTCAGTAGCAATAGCTGGTGTACAAGCCACTAGTGCAGTGGGCAGTGTTGCATTACAGATCGACATACAAACAACACTTACTGGTGTTCAAGCAACCAGTGCAGTGCAGGCAGTCACAGTAGATATTGGTGTAAGTGTAGCAATCACTGGTGTGCAAGCTACTAGTGGTGTCGGCACACTAATTCCAGCAGGATCGGCAGCACTGGTCGGAGTGCAGGCTACTGGAAGCGTACAGGCAGTCACAGCAAGCCCACAGGCTGTTTTAACAGGTGTACAGGCGACAGGTGTAGCAGGAACAGTTACGGCAATCCCAAAAGCTGTTCTGGTGGGTGTTCAAGCTACTGGTTCTGTACAAGCACTGACACCAAACCCTAGTGCTTTATTAGTAGGTGTTCAAGCTACTGGTTCTGTACAAGCACTGACACCAAACATATTGGCACTGCTAGTAGGTGTTGAAGCAACTAGTTCAGTAGGTACAGTCGCAGTGCAGGCTGGTGGTAATGCCAGCTACGCAGTAACAGGTGTGCAGGCAACTACACAGATCGGAACACTGACTGTGAGTGTGAGTGGATCGACAACACTTACTAGTGTGAGTGCAACTGGCTCTGTGCAAGCATTGACACCAAGTGTGTTGGCAAACCTACTAGGGGTTGCAGCAACAGGCACAGCAGGATCAGTCACAGTCAGTATCGGTGGCAACGTCAGTGTAGCAATCACTGGTGTACAGGCCACTACAGGATTTGGAACAGTCACTGGCCAAGTCAGTGGTGGAACAACCAGCTACACACTCACTGGTGTACAAGCAACAGGCTACGCAGGATTTGTAACTGGCCCCACACCTGTCACACCAAAGGGACTCGCAAAGCTGAATGATTATCTTGCATACCTTGCAACAGTCAGTGACCGATACACATACCTGCTGACAATGAATGACAAAGCTGGTGCAGCAGCCGCAACAGTGCGTGACAACAAGATGTATATGACCACTACTGCTGAATCGTCTGCAACAGCACGTGCAACTGATGCGTAAAACGGGATGACTATGAACCAATATCAAGCAGGCAGCATGGTGACACTGACAGTGTTGTTCACCAACAATGCAACACCACCTGTAGCCACTGACCCAACCACAGTGTTGCTACGTGTGACTGATCCTGCTGGTGTTGAGACTGTCTACACGTATGCACTTGCACAAGTCACAAAGACATCAGTAGGTAACTATAGTTTTTCACTTGAGGTAATTGCACATGGTTATTGGAACTATCGTTGGGAAGCTGAAGGCGCAGTAGTCGCTGCTGATGAATCTCGTTTCCTAGTGAAGCAATCAATCTTTCCAAATCCTTTGTAAACAAATGCTGTGTCTGAAGAAAAAGCTATCAATGCCAAAAGCATTGGAGTCGTGGAAGTATTGTGATCCATTAAAAGTTTTAGATCATCTGATGTCAGTAGCAAAGAAACAAAAAAGGTTACGTGAATTGAAGCACAGAAGAATTGCAGCACTCACTCGAAAGGCAATGCAGCATGAATAAAAACTTTCTACTGGCTTTGGATAAAGCAAGTGTTCGGAACTATGATGGTGATGGACGCTTACACGTCACACTTGCACACATCAGCAAGTCAAACATTTGTCCATACATGGGCAAAGAAATTCCAAATGCAGAAGAACTGGGACTACAGCCTGACAAGCTGTATCAGTTGTTGCGTGATCCGAAGGAACTGGAGAAAGCAGCAAAGACTTCAAACAACATCCAGCTACTAATCAAACATGATCCTGTAACTGTTGCTGATCCAAAGAAGGATTTAGTAATTGGAAGCACTGGCACTGATGCAGTTTGGAATGCACCCTATTTGGATAACAGTTTAGTTGTGTGGGATGAGGATGCTATTAAAGGCATTGAATCCAACCAACAGAAAGAATTGTCGGCAGGTTATTACTACACTGCTGACATGACATCCGGCAGGTTTGAGGGTGTTGAGTATGATGGTGTGATGAGAGATATTCGATTCAACCATGTAGCACTTGTTGTAGAAGGTAGGGCTGGCAGCGATGTCGTTGTCGGGGACTCAATGGAGAATTTAACCATGAACAGAAAAACTTTATTGTCGCGGAAAGCGGCTATGGCGAAAGGAGCTATTGCAGTCTGCCTCCAACCACGTCTGGCCCAAGATGCGAAACTCAACCTTAACTCTGTACTAACTGGAGTGTCATCGGAAAATTGGAAGACATCAAAGCTGAAGATTGCAAACTATTTGAAGGCGTTGCCAGTACGGAACTTCACAAACAAAGTGGCAATGGACGCAGGCATTGCAGACGTTGTGAAATTGCTGGATTCACTGGATGGTGAACAACTGGGTGACACGCCTAGTGATGACCTTGGTGGTGGTGATCCGGCATATGCAACAGGTTCTGCTGATCCGGCAGTTGCAACATCAGCAGCAGCAAAAGATTCACCTGCTGACTCCATCAGTGCTTTGTTGAAAGGCAAAATCTCTGATGAAGATTTGGCACAGGTGATGCAGTTGCTTCAACCTGAAGCTGCTGACGATGATGGAGCACCTGATGCAATGATGGCCAAGTTGAAGGCACAATTGCAGGGTGGTAAACCAGCAGCACCCACACCATCAGCCGATCCCGCTGAAACAGCAGCTTCACCTGATCCTGCTGCACAAGACGAGGATTCTGATGAAGCCTCCACAAGTCAAAGTGGATCAGGCATCCCACAAAACAGTACGTCAGTTGGAAAAGGAACACTGAGCAATGCACAAGTTGCAAAGCCAGTTGTAGGTAATGATCCACAATTTCAAAAAGGAACAGCAGCTATGGACCAAGCTATCAAAAAAGCGAAAGATGAAGCAACACGTGATGCTGTAAAGCGTATGCGTGACATTGCTGAAGCAGAAGAAACAGTGAAGCCACTGATTGGCAAAGTGCTGGCACAAGATACTGCTGAAGCTGTGTATCGCTTAGCATTGGATCAGGCTGGTATTGATGTATCCGGTGTTCATCCATCGGCATTCAAAGCCATGGTGTCTATGTTGGTACAGAACAAGACCGACAGCCACACACGTACCCCTGCGAAGATTGCAACTGACAGTAAGTTGGGTGCAGCATTCAAAGAGCGTTATCCATCGGCTGGCAAGGTTCGCATACTCGGTTAAACAGAGCGCAAACTACTAGCTGTAAAACAACACGTTTTTCAATTTCAAAGGAGTAAACATCATGGGTTTTCAAACTCAAGTAAACATCAATCCGGCACCAGCAGTAGCAGGGGACTTTTGCTCTGCAAATCCCTATGCTTCATTGTTGGCTGGTCCCGGCGCACTGATTGCAGGTAGTAGCATTCCTGTTGGCCAAACACAAGCTGGTGTGTTGGTAGGTCGCTTCGCATGGACTTCTGCTGGCTCTGCTGTGAACAATATGTCTGGCAACATTGACGGTGCTGTATCTGTCAACAATGCAGGCGCAGGCGCACCACAGGGCTTCATACACCGTGAGCAGCAAGCACTCATCACAGCCTTCCTTGGTCAAGCTACACAAATCGTACCAACTGGTTTGCCGATGACTGTTCATGTGGAAGGTGACTTTTGGGCTGTCAATGCCAGCAACGCCACTTCCGCAATCGACCAGACTGTGTACGCAATCAATGCAACTGGTGCAGCATGGCCAGCAGCTACTGCGCCCACAGACGCTACACTAACCACAATCACAGTTGTTTCTACACTCATCAACACAACTGGTGGTTCTGTCGCAGTGAACAGTGTGACTGGTTCAATTGCAGGCACTACGCTGACTGTTTCTGCTGTAGGTACTGGTGGCTTGTTTGCTAACCAGACACTGACCGGCACTGGTGTTGCAGCAGGTACTGCAATCGTTGGCCAATTGACAGGCACTGCTGGTTCTACCGGCACATACCAAGTCAACATTCTGCAAACTGTAGCAAGCACAACCATCGTTGGTTCAGGTGGCTGGATGACTGTCACCAGTCTGACCAGTGGTTCGATCCAAGTCGGTATGGTGATGTCCGGTGGTACTAACGCATTCACTGCTGGCACAACTGTTCTGGCTGGCGGCACAGGCACTGGTGGTAACGGCACTTACCCAGTCAGCATTGCACAGACACTGGCCAACATCGCCACTGCAACCGGCAACGGCGCTTACATGAACGTGACAGCAATTACTGGCACGATCAATGTGGGTGATAGCATCACTACTGGTGGCACACACGTTTCCAACGTACTGAAACAGATCAGTGGAACTGCTGGTGGAATCGGCGCGTACTGGATCAGCAGTGCAACTGCTATTGGTGACACATCCGGCACTGCATACGCAGGAACTGCCACACGTTGGAAATGCAAGTCCGTTGCTGCTGCGGGTGAACTGATGAAGATCAGCACTTGGGGTTAAGCAGCAAGGTAATACTGTGAGTCAGTAGTACCCTGGCTCAAATCCAAATTTTTAAATGAGGTGAAATTATGAGCTTTACACGCAATCCAGAGTTTGACATGTTGGCCAGTCAGTTCGGTATCGTACTGCCTGAAGCCATGGAGTATTACCCTGAAGACCTGATGGCGATGGACGCGCAACCTGCGCTTGTCACGATTAGTTCCAGTGGTATTCCGTCCTATCTGGCCAACTACATTGATCCTGAACTCATCAAAGTTCTGGTCACTCCAAATCGTGCTGCACAGATCATCGGTGAAGCCAAGAAGGGTGACTGGGTTACGATGACTGCTACCTTCCCTGTGATCGAAAATACAGGTGAAGTTTCCAGCTATGGTGACTATAACGAAAACGGTTCTGTCGGTGCCAATGCCAACTTCCCACAACGTCAGGCGTATCACTACCAGACGATGACTCAGTGGGGTGAGAAGCAATTGGAAACATATAGTTTGGCGAAGATCGACTACGCAAGCCGTTTGAACATTGCCAGTGCTATCGTGCTGGACAAGTTCCAAAACAACACGTACTTCTTCGGTGTAGCCGGTCTGCAAAACTACGGCCTGCTGAATGATCCTGCACTGTCACCACCTATTGCTCCGGGCGCGAAAGCATTCGGTTCTTTGGGTTCTGGTCCATGGATCACCAACGGACAGGTCACAGCAACACCACAAGAAATCTACGCCGACATCCAAGCACTGTTCTTGGAACTGGTTACACAGTCAGGTGGTTTGATCGAAATGGATAATGAGTTGATTCTGGCTATGTCACCCGCTTCGTCTGTTGCAATGACTGCAACCAATGTCACCTTCGCAACCAACGTGTTCGACATGCTGAAGAAAAACTTCCCGAAGATTCGTTTCGAGACAGCAGCACAGTATGCGAACCCGTTTGGCGCAGGCAACTTGGTACAGATGATTGCACCAAGTGTCGATGGCCAAGAAACAGGTTTCTGTGCCTTCACTGAAAAAATGCGCGCTCACGCAATCGTGCGTAAGACCTCCAGCTTCTTGCAGAAGAAATCACAAGGTTCATGGGGCGCAGTGATACGTCAACCTTTCGCAATTGCACAACTGGTTGGGGTGTAAGTAAAAAGCATTAGCAGTAGTAGTGTGACCACCAGTGTGAAAGCTGGTGGTCTTTTCAACAGACAGAATAGTGGCAAGCCCCACTACAATCCTTTGGAGAATAAAAATGGCACAAGTAGAGCGCAAGAAAATCATCAACCCTATGGCACAGACACACATTGTCAAGCCAACATCACGAAACACAATTTCAGTTGGATGTAAACTGCCACACGGTATGCACCTTGATATTCGTATGCAGGGACATCCTGTAGAACGGATCACACTGAAAGGAACTAATTCAATACACGCAGGGCAGATCATCCGGCCTGCTATCCGCGGTGGTTTCGCAATCACAGAAAACGTACCAAAAGAATTCTTTGAACACTGGCTGGAACAACACAAGGAACATCCAGCAGTGAAAAACGAACTCATCTTTGCACACACACAATCTGAATCAGTGCGTGACATGGCAAAGGATCGTGAAGAAATCAGTGCAGGTTTTGAACCAATTGATCCTGCGGCACCAGCCAAGGGCATAGAAACGAGAAAAGAAATGGATTAGTAGTAGTGAAGCACATTGTGTAGTAGCAGTGTGCTTTGCTAGTAGTTAATCAAGCAGGGAGTACAACATGGACGGTATTGTTTCATTCAGTTACGCAACGTGGTCTACACGTTACCCTGAACTTGCAAAATTTGTGCAGCCACCACAGGCACAAATGTTTTTTACTGAAGCTACTATGTACTGTGACAACACAGCTAATAGTCCTATCACTGATGCAACAGTAGGTGGTAAGCGTGAACTGATCCTGTACATGCTGTTGAGTCATATTGCAGCTTTGAATGCAGACATGGGCACAGCGTCATCACAACTGGTAGGTCGCATAGCAAGCGCAACACAGGGTTCTGTGAGTGTGTCCACACAGAACGATTACCCACCCGGTAGTGTGCAGTGGTTTCAAACCACCAAGTACGGTGCGGCATTTTGGGCGGCAACAGTTCAGTACAGGTTATTCCGTTATCGCAAAGGAACGATTCGCAACATGGATGTAAGCAACCCATTCAATGTAGGTTAGTCGTGGGGCACACATTCAAAATGACTGGTGGTGACAAGCTGACAAAGGCACTAGAACTACTGGCAGTGAAAGCAAAGAATTCAGCAGTATTGAATGTGGGTTTTCCACATGGTGCTACTGAACCTGACGGACAAGCTACAGCACTCGTCGCATTCATCAATGAGTTTGGTCGGATGGTACACTCCAAGGATGGTGACTACTACCAGATGCCACGGCCATTCTTTCGACAAATGATTGACAAGCACAAGGATCATTGGGGTGAGGATTTAGGAAAGCTGCTCAAGTCCCACGACTATGATGCTGTGGTAGCACTAAAGTTACTTGGTGAGGGCATGGTGGGTGAATTAGTGTTGTCGATACAGGAACTGACATCACCACCACTAGCACCCAGCACTATCAAGAAAAAGGGTTTCAGCAAACCACTTATTGACAGTAGCAAGATGTGGAAGTCTGCCACTTTATGGGTAGAAGAAAGTGAGTTGAAATGAATCTGCAAGGGATAACAGCTAACATCATCAGTGCAGTGAATCCGATGGTTGATTGCATACTGCAAGTTTCTAATGGCAAGACTACAAATGCAGATTTTAGTGTTTCACCGG
>Ga0315272_10000631_pt1 | contig 17882 bp, 18 predicted proteins | sample C3_middle_MG_FD_203918 | JGI IMG/M metagenome (GOLD analysis project Ga0315272, IMG submission 203918) | Sediment microbial communities from Yellowstone Lake, YNP, Wyoming, USA - C3_middle | ecosystem: Environmental > Aquatic > Freshwater > Lake > Sediment | place: USA: Wyoming | collected...
TTCGATGGACTGATCGAGCAGATCGGCGGCAAGGCGCAACCGGCCTGCGGTTTTGCGATGGGCATCGAGCGCCTGCTGGCACTGTTGCAGGAAGACGGCATGAGCAATCCGCCGCCGGCACTGGACGTGTATGTGGTGCATCAGGGCGAACTGGCATCCGACGTAGCGGGAGTGGTGGCGGAACAATTGCGCGATGCCGGGCTGCGTGTGCTGCTGCATTGCGGCGGCGGCAGCTTCAAGTCGCAGATGAAAAAGGCGGATGGCAGCCATGCGACTTGCGCGGTGATCATCGGCGACGATGAAGTGCGCGCAGGTCAGGCCACGCTCAAGCCGCTGCGCGGCGGAGAACAAATGAGTGTCGCGCTGGGTGAGTTGCCGGGCAAGGTATGCGAATTTTTAAAATAGATTTTAATTTGTTAAACAGATTTGGACGGGGGTAGAAAATGGCGACATTGGATTTGCAGGAACAGGAACAGGTAGACGCACTCAAGGCCTGGTGGAAAGACAACGGCAAATGGGTATTGATGGCGCTGGTGCTGGGCTTGGTCGGTTACGCCGCAGTCCAGGGCTGGCATAGCTACAAGGCCAAGCAGTCGACCGAGGCTGCGGTGCTGTTTGGCGAGCTGGCGAAGCAGGTCGCCAGCAACGATCCCAAACGCATCAACGATGCCGCAGCAGCGGTGACAGGAAAATATGCATCCAGCGCCTATGCCCCGCGTGCTGCGCTGGTGGCTGCTCAGGCAGATATTCAAGCCAACGATTTGGTCAGCGCCAAGACGCAGTTGCAGTGGGTGATCGATCATGCCTCTGAAGATGGCCTGAAAAATGTGGCCAGGCTGAAGCTGGCCAGCGTGCTGCTGGACGAGAAAAATTATCCCGATGCGCTCAAGATGCTGGATGCGCCTCATGCGGATTCTTATAACGCTCTGTACTCAGACCTCAAGGGTGATGTGCTCAACGCACAAGGCAAGAGCGAAGAGGCGCGCGCCGCTTATCAGCTGGCATTTACCAAGACCGACATCAAAAGCGCTTACCGTAACCTGATCCAGATGAAGCTGGATGCACTTGGAGGCGCAAAATGATATTCAGCCGTATAGCCGCGTTGTCGCTGGCTGTGCTGCTGTGTGCCTGTTCCAGTACCAAGGAGCCCGTGGCAGCTGTTACCAAGGCGAAGAGCGTCGCCAAGCTGCTTGATTTCAAACAGACCGCAACGCTGCAAGTACGCTGGCAGAACGCCATCGGTGATGCGGGCAATAATGCGCTGCAGCCGGCGGTGGTGGGCGATGCTGTCTATGCAGCGAATGCCAAGGGCGCATTGTTCCGCCTGCAGGGCGCGAGCGGCAAGCAGCTATGGCAGATCGAAAGCGGCTTTGTCATCTCTGCCGGAGTGGGCGCGGGTGAAGGGCTGGTGCTGATTGGCGGGCTAAAGGGCGAGTTGGCTGCCTATGCTGAAGATGGCAAGTTGCGCTGGCAGAGCAAGGTGTCCAGCGAAGTGCTGAGCGCGCCGCAGGTGGCCAATGGCATCGTGGTGGTGCGTACCGGTGATGGCCGCATTACCGGACTCAGCGCGGTAGATGGTACGCGTCAGTGGTTGTATGAGCGCGCTACGCCCGCATTGGTAGTACGCAGCCATGCCGGCGTGACTATCAAGCGCGGTGTGGTGTATGCCGGTTTTGCCGGTGGCAAGCTGGCGGCTATAGGCCTGAAAAATGGGGTTGTCGCGTGGGAGTCTGCTGTGTCGCAGCCGCGCGGCAATACCGAGCTGGAACGCATCAGCGATATTACGAGCTTGCCGGTGGTGGATGACGAGCAGGTATGTGCGGTGTCTTTCCAGGGGCGCCTGGCCTGCTTCGATATTGCACAGGGTAGCTTGCTGTGGAGCCGTGACCTGTCCAGCGACAGAGGCATGGTGCTGCAGGGCAAATATCTCTACCTGACCGATGCCGATGGAATCGTGTCGGCGCTGGACAAGAGTAGCGGCAGCGCGCTGTGGAAGAATGATCAATTGACGCTACGCCAGACCACGACGCCGACGGTGTTTGGCAATTATGTGGCGGTGGGCGACTATGAAGGCTATCTGCATCTGCTGAGCCGCGACGATGGCGCATTTGTTGCGCGCCTTAAGACAGAAGAAGGTGCAATTCAGGTTGCGCCGCTGGAGCTTGATGGCGGCTTGCTGTTGCACACGACAACAGGCGGTCTGTATTCCGTATTGCCTCACTGATTTAATCCGCGTGCGCTTAACGCACGCAACGAACAACGATAGAAAGTAAACAAACATGCTACCCACGCTTGTACTGGTTGGCCGTCCCAACGTCGGCAAATCCACGCTGTTCAATCGCTTGACGCGCAGCCGCGATGCGCTGGTGGCCGATCTGCCGGGGCTTACGCGCGACCGTCACTACGGGCGCGGGCGAGTCGGCGAGCGGCCGTTTCTGGTGGTGGACACAGGTGGCCTGGAACCGGTGGCCAAGGAGGGCATCCTGTTCGAAATGGCGCGGCAGACGCGGCAGGCGGTGGATGAAGCGGACATCGTGCTGTTCCTGGTGGATGGCCGTCAGGGTTGCACGCCGCAGGACAAGATTATCGCCGAGCAATTGCGCAAGACCGGGCGTCCGGTGCTGCTACTGGTGAACAAAGCCGAGGGCATGCAGCGCGTCTCGGTTACCAACGAATTTTTCGAGCTGGGCTTGGGTGAACCGCTGCCAATTTCCTCGGCGCATGGCGACAATGTCACGGAGATGGTGGAGCTGGCGCTGGAAGATTTTCCGCCGGAGCCGGAGGATCAAGAGGATAAATCTGACCATCCAAAACTGGCTATCGTAGGCCGCCCCAACGTCGGAAAATCTACACTGGTAAATGCTATCCTGGGCGAAGAACGCGTGATAGCGTTTGACCAGCCCGGCACCACGCGCGATTCCATCTACATCGATTTCGAGCGCGGCGGCAAGCAGTACACCATCATCGATACGGCCGGCGTGCGCCGCCGAGGCAAGGTCGATGAGGCGGTTGAGAAATTCTCCGTGATCAAAACGCTGCAGGCGGTGGAAGATGCCAACGTGGTGGTGTTAGTGGTCGATGCGCAGTCGACGATTACCGAGCAAGATGCGCACATCGCCGACTTCGTGCTGCAGGCCGGGCGCGCATTGGTGCTAGCGGTGAACAAGTGGGACGGTTTGGACAACTACCAGCGCGAGACCACCAAGCGCGATATCGAACGCAAGCTGCATTTTCTCAGTTTTGCCAAGCTGCATTTCATCTCTGCGCTGCAGGGCAGCGGCATACCCGCCGTGCTGAAATCGGTAGACGAGGCGTATGCCGCCGCGATGGTCAAGTTGCCCACGCCGCAGCTCACGCGCGTGCTGATCGCCGCCGTGGAAAAGCAACAACCGCCGCGTTCGTTGTTCCGCCCCAAGATGCGCTATGCGCACCAAGGCGGCAGCAACCCGCCGCTGATCGTGGTGCATGGCAGCGCACTGGACAAAATTCCGGATAGCTATCGCCGTTATCTGGAACGCGCATTTTGCGAAGCCTTCAAGCTGCAAGGTACACCGCTCAGGATCGAATTCAAGGCCGGCAAAAATCCTTTTGCCAACAAGGCACCGAAGCCGCTTACCGAGAGCGAGGAACGCGCGGCACACCGCGCACGCATACGTGGGCGCAGGATGTACGGGCGCTGAGCAGGAAGAAAGTGGGGTCAAGTCTCGACATAACGGTTGCCGTTCTGCAACGAACAAGTGGAAGCAGCGAAAGCGTGATGTTAAGACAGATCCAATTGTGTGCATTGTGTGAACGTGCCGCGCCAAACCTTGGCGTACTGGGTGATCGGTGCGGCTACGCTGCTTCAACCCCGGCATAACTTGATGCGAGAAACGCTGTTTGACGGCCCGTTTATAAACGGTGGTGCAAGTGCTCAAGGAGTTGGCCGTAGTTCTTGATGTCGGCGTTAATCATCAGTACAGCCCAATCCTCGACGTGCCTCCGTTTCGTCTGATAAGGCCTTCCCGGTTTTATGCATAATCGCAGCTTGAATTTTCCTGAGTGCCGAGAAGTTATATTGCTTGCATCGGTCAGTATCCCAGACATCCCCGGTCAGCTTGCTTACTGCGTAACGGCCAATTACCTGAGTCGCGCCGTATTTTGGCGAGTCGAAAATCACCCCGAACTCCCAAAATACACGCTGAGAAGGAATTTTTGGGTCAACTTTAAACGGTCCGTCAATGTCCATTCCCCGTTTGTTGATTTGAATTTTCTCGTGTTTGAGCACGATGATTAATACCTGCTTGGCTTGTTCTCCTGTTAGTTCGTTGTTGCGTATCTGATCTGCGCTGAAATTCTGAGCATGTGCGAGCCCCGCTCCAGCAAGTACGAAGAGTATGAGGAAGCGCTTCATTTAACGGGACACGCCATACGCGATCTGACCTGGACAATAATTTCAGACAGATAGATGGCGAAGCCAAAGCGGCCGCCTTTTTCAGCGCTACCAGGATTGAACCCTCCACGCACAAGCGCCTCGGCGAAATATTTGGGGTTTGAAACACCTCTCACCAAATGGCCGCACTTAATCGCAAACGATTGTGCACTCTGATCAAACGAATTGAATACGGCTACTTTGACTCTGGGATCTTTCCGTGCAGGCTCCGAACGGATTTGAAAAGGTGCGGGTGCATGCATGGAAAAATAATTATTGTACTCAGAAGCGATTCGACCTCGGCCATACTCACTTTCCTGGGCAGCTAAACCAAGAATATTTTCGACAGGAACATTTAATTGCCGTGCGATTGGAACACAAACAAACTGGAATTTTTGAACGAACATTACTGCGCCAACGACATTGCAAAGATTTTTCGACATACACTCAAAGCCCTTTATAAATATGACAAACTGGCGAAAATAGGGTCAAGTCATGACATAACGTTTGACGATCTGCAACGAAAAGATGAATCAGGATGTCTTAGCGCTTTAGCTTCTCTACCGGAAATCGAAATTTGGCTTTTTGCATGGCCAAAAAGACTTTTACCTTGGCATCTTTAGGCGTGATTTCACTGGGCAAGGGTTGCATCTGTTTGTCTTGATCATTGAGTGGAGTGGCCGATCTAGTCTCGTTTTTCATGGCAGTCGTCATTTTCGTCTTCCTCCAGAATCTTGCGCATATCACCGCCTGAAACAAACCCTTCAGGCTCCATTAATTTGTCACCGCCGACATTACGAATGTGCTGCGCAGCGCGTTTAATCGCATCTTCCATGGATACAGTCTTTTTCTTGCGCCGTTGATCGCTGATTTCTTTTATTTTATCGTTCATGTTTTGATCCTACAATTTGATGTACAAGAAATCGCCCTTTGCGATATATGTCAGGCCGAATTTTTCGTAATATTGTTTTACTGCAGCATTTATCCGGCTCATGACCCTTAGTTCATCTGCCCCAAGTGCATGAGCGTAAGCGACCATGGCAATAAACGTTGGTTGAAACACGCTCACATTGGCGGGCTTGTTAGGGTTTCCCTCGATAAAATCAAGGCGAAGTTTGGCACCACTATAGGTTGGACGACCCAGGCTAAGGCCTACCAAAGTAGAGTTATGCCAGAGCGCCATTTCAAAACGTTTAGGGTAGCGATATTTAAACGCTCCATACCCTGCAATCCAGTCCCAATCCACGCGGCGTTTCTGAGACAAGCCCCAGCTCTGCGATTGTGAGAGTGCGGCATGATCGATCAATTTTGCCTTCAGGCTGTGCTGATTGGTACGAAAGAACTCTTTGTTCACCTCATCCATTACGGCCTGTCTGATTGTGGCGTAACGTTCTTCGGCATCCTTGTGGGTGGCGAGAATAGGAGGAAACTCCAGCGCAGTTAAACAGATTTATTTTACTCTCAAGTGCTACTTTCTGAATTAAATGCCACTCACCAAATTGTTTTTACGTGTGGGTAGGACTGAATTTTCTCGTCTTTCGTGACCACAGGAACGGCCAGTTTGCGCGCGGTCGCAACAATCATTCTGTCCGCTGGGTCTTTGTGAAATTGTCCTGGTAGCACAACCGATTTATTCGCGATTTCCACGTCGACTGGAAAAAACTTAACGCACTCTATTCCCGCAACAGTGGCAAGCCAGCTGCTTACATCCATTGACAGTACGAGCCTATCCTTTTCGACAAGCATTGTTATTTCCCAAGCTGAAATGGCAGAAATTATAATTTCGCCGCCGTCTTGCTCGCGCGCTATCACGGACTTCGCTTTTTTGCTGAGTGTTGCGTCGCCTGTTACCCACCATACGAGGGTATGAGTATCAAGAACTATCACTGCGCAGCGTCCCAGTCGTCCACTGCCACGGGTTCCATTGGGTTGTCATAACGCACCACTGAACCGCGCAATACATCAAGGGGGGGGCGGCTATGGCCCCGATAGGGGCGTACTTCTAACGTGGGCTTGCCGTGGTCGGTCACAATGATGCTTTCGCCGGAGGATTCAATCTGGCGAAAATACTCAAGCGCTTTTGATTTGAATTCGGATTTTGATATTTGATGGCTATCCATTATATTTAACCTGTAGTCACATGCCTATGGTCATAATAATGGTGGATTACTATAAAGCTTGCAAGTCATTTATGTATGCGTGTGAGCCGCAGACAAAATATTGAGCGACACATTGGAGTGCTCCAGCGAACGACAAAATCGCATCTGTAACAAATATTAGGTGTTGGAAAGCCCGCGCTAGCATCTGGGGATTTCTGCCTTAACCGTTTTCTGGAATGATCTATCTTTCATAAGCAACAATAGTGAACACATGACACTCGCAATTATTAAGACCCCGAAATAGTACATGCCGAGTTGGAGAGGGGAATTTACTGTTTTATAAATTGCGGTTGCGGTATTGCCTATCATCAGCCATTGCAGAACGTAAATAAAGGTTACGTTTTTCCCCAGCCATTTTATGTATTTGAGTGGGATAGATTCCCCTGAAAAGTTATTTAGTTCATTCATCATAAATCCGTAAAACGCCAAAAACACCAACGTCCACAACGCAAAAATAAAGTCATTGTGATAGTACAAGGGCAGGTCGGAGGCGATAGATATGGCATATCTCAAAGTGAAAAATAAATAAATTACAAACAGCGCGCCTACTGTGATCTGTATTGGAAAGCGTTGAGCCTCGGTGTTTTTAAAAATGCGGGATATGGATTTGTTGATACGGTCGAATCCATTCTGCTGCTTGAGTTTATATAAGGCAAAGCCGCTTAAGGGGTATGTCAGCCAGGGGAATAAAGGGAAATAGGACCAGTCGCTGCAACGGTAAATGTAAGAGAGCAGATATTGCAGAGTTTTTGTTTGCGGAGTGAAATTGTTTAACCAGCTTCCCAGGAAGATTGAAATGGAAATACCCAGAAGTACAAACAAAATATTTTTCTCAAATACTTTTTTGAAGAGGGCGATAACGACAATTGAGATTGCGGCCAACTGTAAAATATCTACGCCAAAATAATAGGGCAATAAATCTATCTGGAATAAGCCTCTATATACCGAAATGATCAAATTCAAATTCAATGCAATGTTCAAGCACATTCCCAGTGCAAGAATTTTCAAGCCTCTGACAATCAATTGCCCTGCAGTTTTTCTGGATGCCGCAATGAAGTAACCGAAAACAACCATGAACAAGGGGGCCACCGGCGGCCCACCCAGGAACAGAAGAATTTTTCCGGCACTGCTGTTATAAATGGTCTCACTCGCAAACAGTTCGATAATGTGCACTTGTATCATCAAGAGCACAGCTATTCCTTTCAACAAGTCGGCGGTCTGCGTTCGGGTGGTCATTTAAAATTTGTATTGAATTTTGGTTGAGTAATTCATGCGAAGTATACGCGTAAGATATCTGGGCGACCTTCCGGAAAATCCATCGCGACACCCCAAGCAAAACAATTGTTTGGTTTATACTGCATCTCGTTTTTTTCTGTGAGTAACCCATGCTGGAAATTCTGCTAATTATCGCCGTGCTGGTACTGGTTATTGTGTTGCTGGTCACGCAGCGCAAATTGCCCGCGCTCGCGGCGCAGGTGCTGGAGCAGCAGCATCGCGCGATGCTGTCGGATCTGCACGATGGCTTGAATAAGCAGGGGGATCGTTTTATCTCCAGCCAATCCGAACAATCCGAGCGGCTGCGCGCTGCGGTGAGCGAGGAGTTGCGCGCCACGCGCGATGCGGTACATGTGTTGCAGGCCCGGCAGGATGCACTGCGCGACGAGATGCTGACGCAGACGCTGGCTAAATTGTCTGAACAGGCACGCGCCGATCAGGAGCTGATTCAGACCTCGTTTCGCAATGCCACGCAGCATCTGTCCGGCAGCGTGGAGGCGATGGCCAAGACGATGGACGGGCGGCTGGAGCAAATCAGCGGCCGCGTCAGCGAGCGTCTGGACGAGGGCTTCAAGAAGACCAACGAAACTTTTGTCAGCGTGATGTCGCGGCTGGCCACGATCGATGAAGCGCAGAAAAAAATAGACGGGCTGACCACCAACGTGGTGAGCCTGCAGGAACTGCTCGGCGACAAGCGTTCGCGAGGTGCATTCGGCGAAGTGCAGCTGGAAGCCTTGATACGCAACATCATGCCGCCACAGGGCTATGCCATGCAGTACACGCTGCCCAACGGCACGCGCGCCGATTGCGTGTTGATGCTGCCGGAACCGACCGGCATGGTCGCGGTGGACGCGAAATTCCCGTTGGAAAACTATCACCGCATGTTCGATTCGGCTCTGTCCGAATCGGACAAGGCGCTGGCTGCACGCCAGTTCAAAGCGGACATCAAAAAGCATGTGGACGACATCAGTAGCAAATACATTCTCCCCGGCGTGACTTCGGATGGCGCGGTGATGTTTGTTCCGGCCGAGGCGGTGTTCGCCGAGATTCATGCACATCACCCTGATGTGGTGGATTACGCGATGCAGCGTCGGGTGTGGGTCGTGTCGCCGACCACGCTGATGGCGGTGCTGAACACTGCGCGCGCGGTATTGAAGGATGTGGAGACACGCAAGCAGGTGCATATCATCAAGGATGAGCTGGGTAAGCTGGGCCGTGATTTCGGCCGCTTCGACGAGCGCATGAAGAAGCTCGCCGACCATATTCGTCAGGCCAACAAGGATGTGGACGATGTGCAAATCAGCAGCCGCAAAATTACTGAACAGTTCGCCAGGATCGAGCGTGTCGAACTCGGCAGTCCGGTTGTTTTGCCGGAGATTTCGCAGTCATGACTTTTATGTACAGGGGAGGCCGCATGAATAGGTGCACAAAGAACATTGTTTTATCTGCACTCTTGCTGTCGATAGGGGTGGCCGTTGCGGGTGAGGTCTCTGGGCCCGGTGCGTCCGGATCAGATTGGAAGTCAGAACTGGTCATGCCTGACCCCAGGCCCAAGCCTAAGGACCTGTGGAATAGCATCATGGCCGAAGAGCCTGTTCGCCTTGAAGGTGCCAGCTTTGCAAGCGGCTCAGCCATACTGCTGCACAGCGCTGATGACAAGCTGAATCAAGTGGTCGATGTAGCCAGGCAGCATCCTGATTTGAAACTTGAAGTGAGCGGTCATACCGATGACACAGGCAGCGCAGCAGCCAACCAGAAATTATCCGAGGACCGCGCCGCAGCGGTGAAAGCCTATCTGGTAAGGCAAGGGATATCGGCCAGTCGAATTGTTGCAGCAGGTTATGCAGGCACCCAGCCGCTCACCGACAATAAGACTGAAATAGGTCGTGCAGCCAACCGCCGGGTCGAGGTGCGCTATGAAGTGATGGACGATGTAAAAATATGCGCGATTAAATAAGATCGCCTGACGGCATGCAAAAATGCGGGCAATGCCCGCATTTTTGTTGCCTGCAGCAAAGATTGGTATGATGTCCAATCGACAAAACGGATTTCGAAAAAGCATGAAAATTGCAGTAGCACAAATCAATTGTACGGTCGGTGATCTGTCCGGTAATGCGGCCATGATTCTCGTTTATGCCGAGCGGGCAAAGCAGCAAGGGGCCACGCTGCTGCTCACGCCCGAGCTGAGCCTGTGCGGCTACCCGCCGGAAGATTTGCTACTGCGCGACGGCTTTTATCATGCATGCGAACAGGCGCTGTATCAGCTCGCGCTGCAGGTGCAGGGCATCACCGTGGTGGTCGGGCATCCACACGAGATCGGCGGCAAACGTTACAACGCCGCCTCGGTGCTGCGCGATGGCAAGATCATCGCCACTTACCATAAGCATGCGTTGCCGAATTACAGTGTATTCGATGAAGAGCGCTATTTCACGCGTGGCGCTGATGCGTGCGTGTTCGAAATGGAGGGCATTAAATTTGCGCTCGCGATTTGTGCCGACATCTGGCAGGAGCACGCGGCACAGCGGGCACGCGAGGCGGGCGCAGAGGTGCTGCTGGTGCTGAATGCCTCGCCGTTTCACATAGACAAGCAGCCTTCACGTTACGAAGCCATACGCGACCGCATCGGCGAAACCGGGCTGGCGATAGTGTATGCCAATCTGCTCGGAGGGCAGGATGAACTGGTGTTCGATGGTGCTTCGTTTGCGATGGACGCGCAGGGCAGACTGACACATCAATTCGCTGCGTTCGAGGAAATGCTGGGGCTGGTTGAAATTCAGTACGGCAAGCTGGTGCCGGGCGAGATCGTTGCGACGCCGAGCCACGCGGCCAACATCTATCGCGCGCTGTGCCTTGGCGTGCGTGACTATATCGGCAAGAACAATTTTCCAGGCGTGTTGCTGGGCTTGTCCGGCGGCATTGATTCGGCGCTGACACTGGCCGTGGCGGTGGATGCGCTGGGCGCGGACAAGGTGCGCACGGTGATGATGCCGTCACCATACACCGCGCAGATCAGCCTGGATGACGCGCGCGAAATGGCCGCGCTAGTCGGCGTGCGTTACGACGTGCTGGACATCAAGCCCACCCTGGACGCCTACCTGTCCACCTTGAGCGGATTGTTCGATGGCGTGGCGGCAGATACCACCGAAGAAAACATTCAGGCGCGCATACGCGGCAATCTGCTGATGGCCTTGTCCAACAAATTCGGCGCGCTGGTATTGACCACCGGCAACAAGTCCGAGATGACCGTCGGTTATTGCACGCTGTATGGCGACATGGCGGGCGGTTTCGCGGTGCTTAAGGATGTTGGCAAAACCTGGGTGTACCGCTTGTCCAACTACCGCAACAGTCTGGGCAGGGTGATCCCGGAACGCATCATCACGCGCCCGCCCAGCGCCGAACTTAAGCCGGATCAGACCGACCAGGACAGCCTACCGCCGTATGACATACTCGATGGCATCATGGCCTGTTACGTGGAGCAAAATCTCTCCATTCCAGAAATCATCGCACGCGGCTATGCCGAGGGAGATGTGCGTCGTGTAGTGAAGCTGATCCGCATCAACGAGTACAAGCGCCGCCAGGCGCCAGTCGGCGTGCGCATCACCGATCGCGGTTTCGGCAAGGATTGGCGTTACCCGATTACAGTGCGCTATCAGGACGGTTTTTAGGTGCGCGGCAATGCCCATTTTTTTGCTGGTCTGATGACAACAATTGCTTTGAGCGTCGGCGTTACGCATGCCTTTGCTGCGGACCTTGTCGTCTTGGATCAGGCCGCTCAATCGTCCTTGAAGGCCAGCGCCAACGCGAACGTGGTCAGCACCCTCAGTATCCTCAGAAAACAGGCGCAACAGCATGGGTCGATTCGGATCATCGTCGGCCTGCGTATCGTTTTTGTTCCTGAAGGCGGGTTGACTGAGGCGGCTGCGCTTCAACAGCGCGATGAAATTGCCAGAGTGCAGTCCGTGGTGCTGGACAAGGTGCCCTCGCTCAAGCTAAGACCCGAGTCAATCAAGCGGTTCGCAAGCAGTCCGTTCTTGGCGCTGGAGGTGAATTCCGCTGAATTGGAAGCGCTTGCCAGTCTGAATGAAATTGTATCCATCGAGGAGGATCGGATCGCAGCCCCAAGTTCCGCAAGTGAAGTAGTATTACCGGAGAGTAAATAATAATCAGGGGCGCATAGCCCGCCATGCCAACAGTCATTTATCGTTAGGGGTAACTCATGCATCTCTGGACTCGTAATTTTCTGATCAACTTTTTGGCAGCTTGTGTGTTGGTCATCGGTGTCAGCGATGCTTACGCGGCTGGCCGTGTCGTGCTGGGTAATGACATCGAGACACCGTTGTCGACCAGCACTGATGAACACACTGTCCGCACGCTCAATAGTTTACGCAGCAAGGCCGCGACAGCTAGCGCGGTTCGAGTTATCGTAGGAGTACGCGCTGCGTTTGCGCCAGAAGGAAAATTGCTTGCTGCTGATGTGGCGCAACAGCGCAGCGAGATTGCCCGCATACATTCTGCGGTACTGAGAAACAATCCATCATTCACGGCCAGTTCAGGAAAAGCCAGGGCGTTTAAAACCATCCCTTTCATGGCGCTGGAAGTGAATGCCAGCGAACTGGAAGCGTTGGCCGCACAAACCGAAATCACATCCATCGAAGAAGACCGGATTGCGTTTCCGACGCTCGCCCAAAGTGTGCCGCTGATCGGGGGTACGGCTGCCCGGAGCAGTGGCTACACCGGAGCCGGACAAACCGTTGCGATACTGGATACCGGCGTGGACAACACGCATCCATTTCTGGCCGGGAAAGTGGTTTCTGAAGCCTGTTACTCAACTAATTATGCAGCAGCAGGAGCTAGCTCGCTTTGTCCGGGAGGGGTGTCACAATCCACGGCGGCAGGGGCGGGCGTCAACTGCGATCCGGCGATTGCGGGATGTGCTCACGGCACACACGTGGCGGGTATTGCAGCAGGGAATGGCGCGAGTTTCTCCGGCGTGGCAAAAGATGCCTCGATCATTGCCATCAAAGTATTCACGCGCTTCGATAGCGCGACCAAGTGTGGTTCGACCACGCCTTGTATCGGCGGCTATACGTCGGACATAAACCTGGCCCTGGAGCGGGTTTATTTGCTGAGGAGCACCTTCAATATCGCTGCGGTCAATATGAGTCTGGGCGGCGGCAGTTATAGCGATCAAGCCAGTTGCGATGCGGCTAACTCATCCACCAAAACAGCGATCGATAACCTGCGTTCCGTCAATATCGCCACAGTCATTGCATCTGGAAATGATAGTTCCACCAGCAAGATTTCTTCGCCGGGCTGTATTTCCAGCGCCGTTTCAGTCGGCGCGACGAGCAAGACGGATGTGGTGGCGTCCTATTCAAACAGCGCCAGCTTCCTGAATCTGCTGGCGCCCGGCTCATCCATTAATTCCTCTATCCCCGGCGGTGCCTATGCAACTTATTCAGGCACATCGATGGCCACGCCCCATGTGGTTGGTGCTTGGGCTGTGTTGAAGCAGCAGAATCCGAACATTACCGTCACTGATGCGTTAAGCAAATTGACTACAACCGGCGTGCAGATTACCGATAGCAGGAATGGCATTGTAAAACCGCGTATACAGATAGATGCTGCGCTCAATGTTGCGTCGAACGCTCCGCCCACGCTCAGTTATTCCCAGGAAACCGGCTATGGAAGCAGCGGCGTAAATCCCTCGTCCGGCACCGCCACGACGACATTTTCTTACAAGGTCGTCTACTCCGATATCAGCAACATTGCGCCGGCTTCAATCCGCGTCTGTATCGATGGCGTATGCAATGCGATGAGCAAGGATACCGGGGCTGCTGCTGCATTGCACGATGGAAGCTATACCAATGGCGAACAGTATGTTTATGTCACCACACTTGCGGCAGGCGCACACAGCTATTATTTTGATGCTGCACGAGGCACGACGACCGTAACGTTGCCTGCCTCCGGTGCTTTGTCAGGCCCGACTGTCAGCACCTTGGCGATAGGCACAACTGCGCTTCCAAATGGCAACGTCGGTATAGCATATAGCGCAACGCTGGCGGCAAGCGGTGGAACACCGTCCTATAGCTGGAATGCGCCCGGATTGCCTGCGGGCTTGAACATCAACTCCGCAACCGGTGTCATTTCCGGCACGCCCACACAGGCAAGCGCATATGCATTTGCGGTGACCGTGTCCGATGCGGCGAGTGCATCATTGAGTGCGGCGCTTTCTATAAATATTCTGGACAGCGTGGCACCCACGCTGCCAACTAATATTGCTGCAAGCGTCGTCAGCGCGACGCAGATCAATCTGTCCTGGACGGCATCGACTGATAACGTAGCGGTAACGGGATACAAGGTCTATCGCAATGGCGTGCAAGTCGGAACGCCAACTGCAACCAGCTTTAGTGATAACGGCCTGACCAGCGCGACTTCATATAGCTATACGGTGGCGGCATGTGATGCGGCAGGTAATTGCTCGGCACCATCCACAGCGGTTTCTGCGACTACGCAGCAGGGGTTGGACAGCGCAGCACCTACCGTACCGGCCGGTCTGATCGCAAGCGCAGCCAGCGCGACGCAGGTCAATCTGTCCTGGACGGCATCGACTGATAACGTAGCGGTAACGGGATACAAGGTTTCTCGCAATGGTGTGCAGGTCGGAACGCCAACTGCAACCAGCTTTAGTGATACCGGCCTGACCAGCGCGACTTCATATAGTTACACGGTGGCGGCATGTGATGCGGCAGGCAACTGCTCGGCCCAATCCAAATCGGTTTCTGCAACTACGCAGCAGGTGGTGGACAGCGTAGCTCCCACCGTGTCGATCGGTCTTGCCGCAAGTGTAGTCAGCGCGACACAGATCAATCTGTCCTGGACGGCATCAACTGACAATGTCGGGGTGACCGGATACAAGGTCTATCGCAACGGCGTGCAAGTTGGTATCCCGGTTGGGACCAGCTTTAGTGATACTGGTCTGGCAGCGGCGACTACGTATAGCTACACGGTGGCGGCATGCGATGTGGCAGGCAACTGCTCTGCACAATCCACAGCGGTTTCTGCGACTACGCAGCAGCTGCTAGACAATGTCAGTCCCACCGTGCCTACGAGGTTATCCGCGAGTGCAGTCAGCAGGTCGCAGATCAACCTGACTTGGCGTGCCTCGACCGATAATGTTGGTGTGACGGGGTACAAGGTATTTCGCAATGGTGTGCAAATTGGAACAGCGTCTGGCACGGGCTTCAGTGATATCAAGTTGAGGGCAGCAACCACTTATAGATACACGATTGCCGCATGTGATGCAGCGCTCAACTGCTCGGCGCATTCCTCCTCGACAAAAGCAACTACAAGAAGATAAGAGCAAAGGCCGCGGAGGTTTCCTGCGGCTTTTTTTGTTTGTGTATGGGGTTCTTTGAATATGGGATTTTCAGATACGCTATACTTGCATCACACTACTTTCCCCGGGAGTTGCCATGAAGAAAATCGAAGCCATCATCAAACCGTTCAAGCTTGAGGAGGTGCGCGAAGCCTTGTCTGAACTGGGGGCCAGCGGCTTGACCGTGACCGAAGTCAAAGGCTTCGGGCGGCAAAAGGGACACACTGAGTTGTATCGCGGTGCGGAATATGTGGTGGATTTTCTGCCCAAGATCAAGATCGAAGTGGTCGTTCCCGCAGCCCTGCTGGAATCCGCTTTGGAGGCTATCGTCAAGGCTGCGCATACCGGCAAGATCGGCGACGGCAAGATTTTCGTGACACCGGTGGAGCAGGTGATACGCATTCGTACTGGCGAAACCGACGAAGCAGCGATCTAGGCTATTTCAGGATCACGGAAATATTTGATCCTGAAATTCTAGTTTCTCGTAATGCTTTCAGCGCAATTCATGCCGCTTATAACCGCTCCTTCCAGCGTGGCTGGATAGTCTCCGGCAGTGTAGTCACCAGCCAGTAGCACATTGGCCAGCGGGGTGGTGTTGAGTGGGCGGTCAAGGTTCGGCTCGCAACAAAAGGTGGCGCGTTTTTCGGCAATGACTTTGTGCCATAGCGGTGTTTCGGTGATACCCAGTTGTTCAACCAATTCCTGCGCCACTTTTTGCGCGAGCTGCTCGTGCGCCAATTCCTGATGCATTCCTTCTGCGCTGATCACGGCGGCGATCAGACCGTGCTGCCCTGCGATCTGTCCCCGGTCGAACAGCCATTGCGCAAAGCAGCGGTCAAAGCCCAGCATGGGGTGAGGCAATCGCACCGTGGCCGGATATTGCAGATACACGGTATAGATCGGCTGGTAGGGGATGGCTACAATTTGTGCGGCCACTGAGGCGAGTTGCGGCACGACGTTGAACAGGCGTGCAGCATTGGCGGGCGAGGCCGCGCAGATGACGTGGCTGAACCGTTGAGCTCCCTGTACGGTGAACAATTCGATTTCGTTCCCGTGCGCAAGGATGGCTTCCACGCCACAGGAGGTCTGCACCGTACCGCCGCGCTGTTTGACGTATTCTGCCGCACGCTCCGGAAATAGCGCGGAAAAATCCACACGCGGCAGCAGCATGTCGCTGTCGCTGCGGCTGCCGTTCAAACTGTCGCGCAGCACGTTCAGCAACACTTGGGCGGAAGCCCTGTGCGGCGGGGTGTTCAGCGCGGAAATGCAGATCGGCTCCCACAGCAAGCGCACCAGCACATCGTCCTGATCGTGTGCGCGCAGCAATTCGAGCGCGGTGACGTCCTTTGTCAGTTTGAAGTTGATGCGGCGCAGCGCCAGCATGAAACGCGCTGCGCGTAACCTTTGCGATAACGACAGGCCGCGTGCGGTCAGCAATCCCGCCAGCAGATGCAGCGGAGCAGGGAGGCGCGGGGCCTTCAGTTCGAAGCGATTGTGCAGCGTGAGCTGCAGCGGCAGGCGCAGAAAATCGTGTTCGAGATTGCCGCCGACCTGTTCTATCAGCTGCAGAGTATGGTGGTAGCAGCCGAGCAGGATGTGCTGGCCGTTGTCGAGGATTAAATTATCTCCCTGAAAGGGACGATTGATCTTCCCCCTCCCGGGGGGAAGTTTGAAGGGGGGAGCAAGCGTATTGTCAGCGTGCGTGCGTTGATTGGAATAAGGCACACCGCGCGCGCGTCCGCCGAGTTGTTTTGCGCTCTCGAATACCGTGACCGGGATGCCGTGCTCAGTCAGTTTGACTGCGGCCGCCATGCCCGCATAACCGCCGCCGATGATGGCAACTTCTAACCCCCCTGTGTCCCCCCTTGTCAGGGGGGAGTCGCGCTCCTCCCCTGACAAGGGGAGGCTGAGAGGGGTTAGTTCTTGAACCACGTCTTGTAAGCCAGCCACAGCTTGCGCAGCGGCGTGAGCGAGATGCGCTCTTTCAGAACATGGCAGCCGCTGGCCGCGACTTCATCCAGCGTAGAACGATAGATCGCCGCCATGATCAGGCCGGTGCGCTGGGACTTGCGGTCAGCGGCGGGGAGCAGTTCGAATGCCTGCTGGTAATAGCGTTGCGCGCGTTCGATCTGGAACTGCATCAATTGCTGGAAGCCTTCAGTCTCTTTTGCGTCGAGGATGTCGCGCGTATGCACGCCGAACTGCGCGAGCTCGTCCAGCGGCAGGTAGATGCGCCCGCGCCGCGCGTCCTCGCCCACGTCACGGATGATGTTGGTGAGCTGGAACGCCAGCCCCAGATCGTGCGCATATTTCAAAGTTTTGCGATCGGTGTAGCCGAAGATTTCCGCCGCCAGCAGGCCGACCACCGAGGCGACGCGGTAGCAGTAGAGTTGCAACGACTTGAAGTCGGCATAGGTGTGCTGCGTGAGGTCCATCTCCATGCCGTCGATGATTTCCTGCAGATGTTCCTGTGCCAGGTTGAATTGCTTCACCACCGGCACCAACGCCTGCGCCACCGGGTGCTGCGGCGTGCCTTGATACACGGCGGCGATTTCGCTGCGCCACCAGGCTAGCGTGGTGCGCGCCACGTTCTCGTCCGAGCATTCGTCCACCACATCATCCACCTCGCGGCAGAAAGCATACAGCGCGGTGATCGCGC
>Ga0315272_10000632_pt1 | contig 17859 bp, 8 predicted proteins | sample C3_middle_MG_FD_203918 | JGI IMG/M metagenome (GOLD analysis project Ga0315272, IMG submission 203918) | Sediment microbial communities from Yellowstone Lake, YNP, Wyoming, USA - C3_middle | ecosystem: Environmental > Aquatic > Freshwater > Lake > Sediment | place: USA: Wyoming | collected...
ATAGGCAACTGGCTCAGCAATAACTCCCAACTCTCATCAGCAGCGTTATCCATGCGCTCGCCCTCTGCAATCAGATTAAGCGAGAGGTGAATAAATATCAATTATTATCTTAGCGCTTATGGGGGTCCGCCCTACTTCACTCCGCCGGAGAAGCGGCGGCGCCGTTCGTGCCTTTTTCGCTCAGGTACTCGTGGAGGTACTCCATGGTCGGGTTGGCGAGATGCGCCTGTGCGAGTAACAGTTCCCCAGGCTGCACGGTGTTGAGCGCGTGTTTGAAGGCGTTGAGACCGCCCTCGATTTCCTCGATCTTTTGCACGCGGTTCGCGGTAGCGAGGCCCTGACGCAGCAGGGCCATGATCTCGCCCGGCTGGCGCTCGTACATATCGGTCGGGTCTTCGTACAGAATCACCCGGTCGAAGGCGTTGCCCAGGAGTTCGCCCATCGTCACGATGTCGCTGTCGCGCCGGTCGCCCGACGATGAATACAACGCCGCGCGGCGCTCGTGCGGAAACATCGCCAGGGCCTCGACCACAGCCCGCAGCGCGTGCGCGTTGTGCCCGTAGTCGACGATAACCGTCGCGCCGCGCAGTTCCAGAATGTTGAAGCGGCTGGGGACCTTCGTCATATCGCTCGCAAAGTAACGGGCGCGCTCGACGATGCGCTCCCTGGGCACGCCCATGGCCCACGCCGCGCCGAGCGCCGCCAGCGCGTTTTCCACCTCAAACGGAACTCGCCCGCCGAAGGTCATCGGAATGTGATTCAGCGGAATCAGGACCTCTTCCCGTTCGCCTTCGGCCAGAACGATCACGTTGTCGCGGACGAAGATGGCGGCTCCGCCGCCGGCGCGGTGCTCGACAATCACGGGATGCTGGCCGTCCTGGGCGAAGAAGAGCACGCGGCCGTGGCTGAACGGCGCCATGGCGGCCACCAAGGGATCGGAGCCGTTCAACACAGCCGTGCCGTCAGTGGCCACGACGTCGACGATGGTCCGCTTCACCTTGGCGAGCATTTCGACCGTGGCGGTGTCGGCGGTGCCGAGGTGATCGCCCTCGCCGATGTTGGTCACCACAGCCACCTTGCACTCGTTGAAAGCGAGGCCCGCGCGCAGGATGCCCCCACGCGCGGTCTCGAGTACGGCGATGTCCACGTTCGGATTCATCAGGACATAGCCGGCGCTGATCGGGCCGCTGCAGTCGCCGGACATAATGCGGTGGCCATCTACCCAGATGCCGTCGGTGGTGGTCATGCCCACCGTCTGCCCCGCGCACTGCAGAATGTGAGCGAGGAACCGCGTGACCGTGGTCTTACCATTGGTGCCGGTGATCGCGGCGATGGGGATGCGGCCATTCTCGCCGGGCGGGAAGAGCATATCGACGATGGCGGCGCCTACTTCCCGCCGCTCGCCCGTGGAGGGCGCAAGATGCATCCGCAGTCCCGGCGCGGCGTTCACTTCAACAATAATTCCCTGCTGCGATTCCAACGGTTGGGTGATATCGGTGGCGATCACGTCGATGCCGGCGATGTCGAGACCGACGACCCGGGCGGCATCCACGGCGCGTGCGGCCACTTCGGGGTGCACTAACTCGGTGACGTCGATGGCCGTCCCTCCGGTGCTCAGGTTGGCATTCCGTCGAATCAGCACCATCTGCCCGGCCGGAGGAATCGAATCCGCGGTGAAACCCTGGTCCTTGAGGATGTTGACCGCAATCTCGTCGATGTGGATCTTGCTCAGGCTGCTGGCGTGATGCTCGGCGCGGCGCGGATCGCGGTTCTCGATTTCAACCAGCTCCCGGATGGTCTTGCGGCCATCGCCCATCACCTGGGCGGGCTCGCGGCGCGAGGCGGCGACGACCTTGCCATTCACTACCAGCAGGCGGTAGTCGTTGCCCGGCGCGAATTTCTCGACGATGACGGACGAGCTCTCCGCGAGCGCCGCCGCGTAGCCAGCCAGCACCTGCTCCTTGGTGGTCACGTTCGTCGTCACGCCGCGCCCCTGGTTGCCATCCTGCGGCTTCACGACGACCGGCACGCCGATATCCTCGGCGGTTTCCCAGGCGTCCTCGGGGCTGGTCACCGGGAAGCCTTTCGCGGTAGGCACGCCCACCGCCTGGAGCAACTGGCGGGTGAGATCCTTATCCTGTGCGATCGATTCGGCGATGGCCCGGGTCTGGTCGGTCTCCGAGGCCCGGATGTGACGCTGTTTGGAGCCGTAGCCGAGTTGGACCAGGCTGTACTTATTGAGCCGGCGGAAGGGAATGTTGCGCTTGTGCGCAGCCTGGATGATCGAGTCCGTGCTGGGCCCCAGCACGTTCTGCTCCGCCACCTCGCGCAGGCGCTCCACCGTGGCGGCCACATCGAACGACTGGCTCTGGAGAGCGGCCAGAACGAGATCACGTCCGGCATTCAGGCAGGCCAGCGCCAGAGTCTCGTCCTTATACCGGAAGACGACCTTGTAAACGCCCTCTTTCGCGGTCTCACGAGCCCGCCCGAAGCCGAGCGGCACCCCGGCCAGGGACTGCAACTCCAGAGTGACATGTTCGAGAATGTGGGCGGGGTAGGTGCCCCGCCGCAGGCGCTCGAAAAACCCGCCCCGCTCTCCGATGCTGCAACGGTGCTCGATCATCGTCGGCAGCCAGGTCATGATGCGTTCGTTGAAGCCCGGAACGCTGTCGGAGGATGTGTCGTTCCACGGGCCCAGGTCGACCCAGGCTTCGATCACGGGAAAGTTTGCCCAGATATTGGGACCGCGCAATGGGAGGACTTTAATGAATTCCATCTTATTTAGCTACGACGATTATCTTCACCTTCAGGTTAACCGAACCGCGCGAATACGAAGGAACAACCATGCCGCGTGGCGGATCAGGACCTGTCCCGCGCATCGGTTTCAACCGGTGGATGCGGAAGCGGGTCTGAAGGTCCGCTCCACTTAGCGCGGGCCCTGGCGCGGAGTTGCGGTTAAATAGGAATAACAGGTCCAGTCATCGACGAGCCATAGAAATGACCAGCCACGGCAATCCGGACGCTTTTGCTCTTCCTGCCGCCAAGGAGAATTCCGGCATCGTTTTCAACACGATGCGCTTCTCGATTCACGACGGGCCGGGCATCCGTACGACCGTGTTCCTGAAGGGCTGCCCGCTGCGCTGCGAATGGTGCCACAACCCCGAAAGCCAGGACTTCCGGCCGCGCCTGATGCTGTTTGCCGAACGCTGCCGGCAGTGCGGCGACTGCGTCGCGACGTGTCCGCGGCACGGAATTGGCGATCCCGCCGAAGGCTTGAAGATTCCGGAGGAATGCGACGCCTGCGGCAGTTGCGCGGAGGCGTGTGTGGCCGGGGCGCGTCAGATCGCGGGGCGCCGGGCGACCGTCGCCGAGCTGATGGACGAACTGCAGCGCGACGTTGTCTTCTTCGATGAATCCGGCGGCGGCGTGACCATCTCCGGCGGCGAGCCCCTGGCGCAGTCCGTCTTCACGCAAGGGCTGCTGGCCGCCTGCCGGGAGCGAGGCATCCATGTCGCCCTGGATACTTGCGGCTTCGCCGCGCCGGACGTCTTCGCGAACGTCAGCGCGCTGGCCGATCTGGTGCTGTTCGACCTGAAGGCGATGGATTGCGAGACGCATGAGCGCTTCACGGGCGTGCCGAACGGGACGATTCTTGAGAACCTGAGGACGCTCGCGGAAACGGGCAGGCCAGCCATCGTCCGCTTCCCGCTGATTCCCGGCGTGAACGACAGCCCGCGGGAGCTTTCGGCCTTGTCGCGCTTTGTGCGTTCGTGCGGCCTGTCGCGGCTCGATGTGCTGCCATATCACCGCATCGGCGCGGACAAGTACGCGCGGTTGGGCGGAAACGCGCGGGCCGGAGCGTTTACGACGCCCGCGATGGAGAGAATTGAAGAAGTTGCCGGAGTGTTCCGGAGCGACGGCTTGAACGTTCGGACCGGGGGGTAGGCATGAATGACCGGGTCGCCAGATTGCGCCAGTTGAGCGTGGATACGAAGCCGTGGCTCTCGATTGAGCGGGCGGCGCTGCTCACGGACTTTTACCGCAACGCCGAGGCGGACTCGACGCCGGTATTGCGCGCCAAGGCGTTCCGCTACGTGATGGAGCGCAAGACCATCTTCATCGGCGACGGCGAGTTGATTGTGGGCGAGCGCGGACCCGCGCCGAAGGGCACGCCGACATTCCCCGAGCTGTGCTGCCACAGCGTGCGAGACTTCGAGATCTTGAACACGCGCGAAAAGATTTCGTATGACGTGAGCGGCGAGGCCCTCCGCATCCAGCGCGACGACGTGATTCCGAAATGGGCGGGCCGCAGCATGCGCGACCGCATGTTCCGCGAGATGACGCCCGAGTGGAAGAACGCTTACGAGGCGGGCATCTTCACCGAGTTCATGGAGCAGCGCTCGCCCGGCCACACCGTGCTCGGCGACGTCATCTATCGCAAGGGCTTGCTCGATCTGAGGGCCGACGTGCAGGGAGCACTGGCCGCGCTGGATTTCTTCTCCGACCCTACGGCGTACGACCGGCAGCAGGAATTGCTCGCCATGTCGATCAGCCTCGACGCCGCTATTCGCTTTGCCGGGCGTCATGCGGAGAAGGCCGAAGAACTGGCGGCCGCTGAAGCCGACCCGCGCCGCAAGGCCGAGTTGCTGCGCATTGCCGAGGTTTGCCGGCATGTACCGGCGCACAAACCGCGCAATTTCTGGGAGGCGCTGCAGGCGTATTGGTTCACGCATCTCTCCGTGGTCACAGAACAGAACACGTGGGATTCGTTTTGCCCGGGCCGCTTCGATCAGCATCTTTATCCCTTCTACAAGGCGCAGGTCGAAGACGGCACGCTGACCCGCGAGCAGGCGCAGGAGTTGCTGGAGTGTTTGTGGGTGAAGTTCAACAGCCAGCCCGCGCCGCCAAAGGTCGGCGTGACGGCGGCCGAGAGCGGCACCTACACGGACTTCGCCAACATCAACAACGGCGGGCTCACGGCGCAAGGCGCGGACGCGGTGAACGAGGTCACGTACCTGATCCTGGACGTCATCGACGAGATGCGGCTGCTGCAGCCGTCGTCGAATCTGCAGCTCAGCAAGAAGAGCCCGGACCGGTTTTTGCGGCGCGGGCTGGAGATTGTTCGTAAGGGCTGGGGGCAGCCGTCGATCTTCAATGCGGACATGGTGGTGGAGGAACTGTTGCGGCAGGGCAAGTCGATTGAAGACGCTCGCTGCGGCGGAACGTCGGGCTGCGTGGAGACGGGCGCGTTCGGCAAAGAGGCTTACATCCTGACGGGCTATTTCAACCTGCCCAAGGTGCTCGAGATTGCGCTCAACAACGGGCTGGACCCGCGCACCGGAAAGCGGATTGGCATAGAGACCGGAGAGGCGCGCAGCTTTACTTCGTACGAGCAAGTCCTCGAGGCTTACCGTCGGCAACTACATCACTTCATCGACATCAAGGTGCGCGGCAACAACGTCATCGAGCGGCTGTATGCCGAGCACATGCCCGCGCCGTTCTTATCGACTCTCGTCGACGACTGCATCTCGAAGGGCAGGGATTACAACGCGGGCGGGCCGCGCTACAACACCACTTACATCATGGGAGTCGCGCCCGGCACGTGCACCGACAGCCTCTCCGCGATCAAGCATCACGTGTTTGAGCAGCGGGACCTGTCGATGGGAGAACTGCTCGACGCGCTGGCCGCAAACTTCGTGGGCCACGAAAAGACACGTCTGCTGCTGTGGAATCGCACGCCGAAATACGGCAACGACGACGAGCGCGCGGACACGATACTCAAGCAGGTCTTCGACGCCTTCTACGACGAGATCAACGGCCGTCCCAACACCAAGGGCGGCAGTTACCGGGTCAACTGGCTTTCGACGACATGCCACGTTTACTTCGGCTCGGTGACGGGCGCGACACCGGATGGACGGCGGGCCTGGGAATCGCACTCGGACGGCATCTCGCCAGTGCAGGGCGCGGACCGGCACGGACCGACGGCGGTGATTCAATCGGCGGCCAGAATGGACCATGCGCGCACGGGCGGCACGCTGTTGAACCAGAAGTTCACGCCGAAGCTGGTGGAGGGCGATGCGGGGTTGGACAACCTCTTGCACCTGGTGCGTTCGTATTTCAAGCTGGACGGCCATCACATCCAATTCAACGTGGTCACGGCGGAGACGCTACGCAAGGCGCAGGCGCATCCGGAGCGGTACCGCGACCTGATTGTGCGCGTGGCGGGCTACAGCGATTACTTCTGCGACCTGACGCCGGCGTTGCAGGAAGAGATCATCGCGCGCACCGAACAAACGACGTTTTGAAAGTGGGCCGCGAGACGAGCGCGAGACGAGCGCGAGTGACGCGTGGAAGGTCAATGCGCCAAGCCTCAGTCTGCCGGGATGCTTGCGGGGCCTGGAGGCCCCATCTCTGGAGAGCCGGCCCACACACGCTCCGGCGATTCCGCGCGGAGCAGGCCCTTATTCGTCGCGATTTTCGCGCCAGGCCATCGCGGAGGTGACGGCTTCCTGGACCTGCGCCCGCTCGTAAGGTTCGGCGATCACTTGGGCCGCTCCGGCTTCCAGCACGATCTTCGAGTCTCCATTGTTCCGCGGAGTGCAAACGAAGACAGGAACCGCGCAGCTTCGTTCGCGAGCCATCTGGACGATGTCCCGGAAGCCGCCGTCCGGCAGTTCGAGCGCACAGAACACGGCGGTGAGCTGATAGTGCAGGTTGAGGACCTTGCGAGCCTCCGAGCATGAGGAGACGGGAAAGACTTCGAGCCCACAGGCCATTAAGTGTTCCCGAATCGGCGTCTGGCCGGCAGGCGGCATGACCAGGAGCGCCCCGGGTCTGGCGACATCGCCGTGATCGGGGGGCTGGGTACTGACGTTCCTGCGAAACGCCGCGCTCACAATTGGCTCGGCAATATCCCGAATGGAGGTCCAGGAGAGCGAGCTGCCGAGTTCGCTGTCCGACCCGGCGGCGAGATTGGAGCCGCCCCAGATGCGCACATCCGGCTGGTCCTCGGCGGCCTGGAACGCTTCGATCAGCTCCGAGACCTGGAAGACGTCTTCGTCATAGGGCGAGCCTCGAATGATGCTGTAGGTGCGGCGGCCGCTGGGGCGGGTGCAAACCAGGCTGATGAGATTTGTGTAGCCCTGCGAGGCGAGAACAAGGCGGGAGGTGGGATCGCCCTTTTCGTCCGCAATCACAAAATTGTGTGGCGACCGGTAGAGGATTTCGGGCTGAGCGGTGATAGGAGCTGTGCCCGCTTTGCCTTCCAGCAGAGCCTGCAAGCGTTCGCAAACCAGCCGGATGGTGTCCATAACGAGTTCGTCATCGCCCTGCGTCTTGCCCTGCATACGCTGCAGCCGGTAGGGCTCGAAGACCCAGGTGAAGTGGTTCTCCACAAGTTCCGCGAGGTTGACCGGATAGATGCCGCCGCAGAGGTCGATCTTATTGTTGTACTGGACAATCCAGCGCAGCAGCGGCGTTCCCTCGGAACGCTCCAGCAGGTCGTGGTGTTCGAGGACGAAAGCCGCGAGGCAGACGTCCTGGTCGGCATTCCAGGTATACACGGGCACGGGCTTCCGCTTCAGTAGCCAGCGCTCCATCAGGCGCCCCTGCCGGACGGCAATGTAGGCCTGCATGGCAGCGCTCATGGTCGCTTCGCGAACAACGCCGGCATGGTGATCGAAGTGAACGTGGTGCCCCTGATGGCCCGGCGTGCTGTCGACGACTTCCAGCCCGATGGAGTACTCGGGCGTTTCGCGAACAAACTGATCCCAACTCGTAAAGCGCTTCGGAGCGACGCGCAAAACGATGTTGTTAAAGGAGTATGCCATCGTGCTCTCAAAAAATCCGGAACGCGCGGCGTAGCCGGCTACCCCGGACTATGTCCCGGCCGTGCCCGGCGGTCGCGGGAAGGTATCGACCTCATTTTGCGCTCCGGTGGGCGGCGAGTCAATAAACCGCGTACTGGCAATCTGGCAGGGCGGCCTCCCGGTTCGCCTGACTCGCGCCTAGCGCCGCACCACCTCACCTGTGTTGAAGCCTTCCACGGCGATGCGCGGACTCTCGCCTCGCGTGTCGGCGTGTTCGACTTCCGTCACGATGGTGCGCTGCTCTCCGGGCATCAGCGAAACGTAGTTGTCGCTGTAGAGCGCCGGGAGAATGCGGTCGCCGCTCTTCTCGCGGACCGCCTTCACGCGAAGCATGAGAGCCGGAGCCTGAGAAGCGTTGCGCAGTTCCGTGGTCAACAGCCAACGCGCACCCTGCCGCTCCACCTTGGTCGCGGCTTCGATCTTCACCTTTGGCAATTCGCGCAGCGCGCGATAGTTGCCGTCTTCGACTCCGCGCCAGTAGAAGTTTTGCGAGATCAGCTTCTCGCCCTGCGTGAGACGCAGACGCAGGAAGTGCGTCGGGCTGAGCCCGGCCGGATACTCTATCTTGAAGAGTGTCGCGACACTGTCCTCGGTACTGTCGAGCGTCGATGCTCTTTCCCACTTCACCGAACCGTCCATGTTGACGATTTCCACCTTGGCGGTGAGTCCTGTCGAATTGCCGCCGCTGTAGTTCACCACTTCGATGGTGTCGTCGGCCTGGTTCCACTGGATGTGCAGCGGTTCGCAGGCGAGCTTTGCGCCAAAGTAGGCTGCGGTCGGTTCGAGGTAATAGTCGTAGGTCTGCCAGACAAAAGACGGCCAGGTCGGATGGCTCATCCAGATCAGCAGGCCCATGCGGTGTTTGCTCTGGGCTTCGAACATGCCCTTGTAGCCTTCGTAATTGACGAACTGCGCGAGAGTGACCCAATCGGCCACGTTGTCCGCGCCGCCATAACTCTTGTCGATGCGCTGGATGAAAGACTTACCGCCCTGCGCGCCGTTGAGCGAGAAGTCGTGCATGCCCCACATGTCGCCCTGCGGCCACATGGCCTTCTCCGGCATCATCAGCTTCAGGCTGTCCATGGTGACGATGTTGGGCATGCCCAGCTCGCTGTGTAACTGCGTCGTGGCTCGTTCTGTGAAGTAGTACTTCGCCGGCATCGCCTGGTAGGGGCCGTGTCCGCTCACCACGCCGTCGGCGGAGCTGGGGATGTAATGCAGGCCGGGGTGCAGCTCTGCGAGAATCTGCCGAATGCCCTTTTCCAGCGGATCGGGAGGGAAGCCCTCATTGCGCCCGCAGTACAGGCCGATGGAAGCATGGTTGCGGATGCGGGCCACGGTGTCACGCACGTTGCGCAGGAAGAGCGCGTTGTCATTCGGCTCGGGGCCATCCCACGGATTCGCGAGCCAGAAGTCCTGCCACACAACGACGCCATGCCGGTCGCAAGCTTCATAGAAAGCGTCCTCGCCGACCTGGCCGACCCAGTTCCGGATCATCGTCATATGCATGTCGGCGTGGTAGCGGACGGCCGCATCGTATTCACGGGCGCGATAGCGCAGCATGGATTCGCTGAAGCCCCAGTTGCCGCCCTTTGGAACGAAGCGGCGGCCATTGATCCACATGCGGAGTGAGCCGCCCTCTTCGCTGTAGGTGAACTGGCGCACGCCGGCGAGGAACGATTTCGAGTCGGACAGGCCCTTCTTCGCGTCTTCGAATTTCAGTTCGACGGGGTAAAGGTTGGGATCGCCGTAGCCGGCGGGCCACCACAGTTTCGGATTTTTGAGATGCAGGGCCGGCGCATTCGATGGGTCGAGCTTTATGGTCTTGGCCGAAGAGGCTTCCAACGTGACGGGCAACTCGAAGGCGGCGTCGCCGAACTTGCCTCGCAGCGTGCCGGAGACGGGCCTCGCGTCGAGATTGCGCAGCGTGACTTCCACCTTTACGTCCGCGCTCGAAGTGTCGGGCAACGAAAGAGCCGTCTGAACGAAAGGATCTTCCACTGTGACAGCGCCCGTCGTGGTCAGATAAACGTTGTTCCAGATGCCGGTGTTGCGGCCGCGGATGGTCGGGATCCAATCCCAGCCCACCGAGGAATGGAAGGTGGGGTTGTCAGCGCCAAGCGCGCCGCCGTTCGCGTCGGGACTCTGCCAGTTCTTCTCGCGGACGCTGCCGGGCGTGGCATTCTTCTCGATGCGAATGGCCAGGGCGTTCTTCCTGCCGGGTATGAGCAACGACGTAACGTCAAAGCGGCCTCGCATGAAGGCGCCCTCGATGCGGCCGAGTTGCTTGCCATTCAGGAAGATGTCGGCTTTCCAGTTGATGCCATCGAAGTTCAACCACACGTGCTTGCCGGGCGCGGACGGCGCGGCGATAAACTCGTTCCGATACCAGAAATCGGCGTAGAAGTACGAGTCCGAAATCATGTTCTGGTTATTGCCGAAGTTCGGATCGGGGATCGCGCCAACGTTCAGAAAGCTGGTCAGCACGGTTCCCGGAACGGTGGCGATCAGCCAGTCCGAATCGGCATAGCCGGGCGTGGATAGGGCGTCGCCTCCGGCATGTACCTGCGAGTCGCGCTGGAGGCGCCAGGCGCCGCCGGCGAGATCGAGACGGCCGTCCGCCCGGGCAGCGGCCGCAGGCTTCGGCTCGGCGACAGGACCGCCCCGGCCGTAGACTTCAAGCTCGCTGAGAATATAACCCTCGGACGCTTCCGCCCTGGTCATCAGGACGCGTACATAACGTCCCTGGGCGGGCTTGGCGAGTTTGATCTCGTCAATCGCGCCCGCGGAGGCGGGCAGGGCTTGGATCGTGGTCCACTTCTCCGCGTCAACCGAGGTCTGGATCGAGCCCTCCGCGGCCCGCCGAATCCAGGAAAGAGTTATGCGATCGAACCGGCAGACGGCTCCGAGATCGACGTAGACCCACTCCTCGCCTTTACCTTCGCTCATCCACGCGCTGGTAAAATCGTGCGGCCCGCCGATGCCTACGCGCTTGCCGTGATTGAAGAATGAAATGTCGCCAACGCTCCATGTGGTCTCGTTGGCGGCCCGGAACTCGAAGCGGTAGAAGCGGCTACCCGAGGCGGCGGCGAAGGCGACGGACGCGACGGACGGGTTCATCGGCTCTTTGGGTTTGGGCGGGTCGCCCGCGCGGCCCAGTTCGTTCCATGTCTGTCCGTCAGCGGACCCGGAAACAACGCAAGTCCAACTCTTCGATTGCGGGCCCCAGGCTTTCACCCTCGCATCGATATCGATGCGGTCCACCTCGAGCGGCGCGTCTCCACCGGCCAACTCGACTTGAACCCAGGCGCTTTCCCCCTTGATCTCAATGCTCGTGATGGCGTTCTGGTCGAACATCCACTGACGTTCATTCTTCTTGAGCGCGCCCTGCTGGCTGGACGAGACCGCCTCCCAGCGAGGGAGGTGACCATCTTTGATGCCATCGGTGACGAGCTGCGCGGTGAGATTGTAGTCGTAGCTGCTGGAGTGGTACGCGGGGCGATGCAACGCGAGATTGCGATAGGATGCCGGATCGACGCGCATCCGCGGCACGAATTCCTCATTCGGGCTTCCGGGATATACTCCCAGGCCGCGCGTGTACTCCTGCGCTTGCAGTGCGAGCCCCGTCATCAGTAGCAGTGTCACGGTCGTCTTCATAGCCCCTCTGTACCCAATCCGGCGCGGCAAAACTGCCTGAGCGCAAGTCCCCAATCGTCACAAAACTCAGATATTCCCGCACGCCATTCCGCGCCGAAGGCGAGGCGTGTGGCGGACGTGCGAGTTGCGGCAATGAAGAGTTCCGGCGGCTTCCTGACGGGGAGGCTCGGCCGGAGTTCCTAGGCATTCAGCACCGACGGCCATTATATCGTCTGGGGTATGGGACATCTTCGGCGGGGCTGGATTAGCGATGAAGCACAGCGGGCTTCTCCGCCCTCGATCGTTCCGCATCGGCGCTCACTCTTCGGCTTTCGCACTTCGAGCGGGCGCGATGTGGATTGCAGGCAGCGCGCCATTTGTATCACTCATGTACACGCGCTGCGGGTGCGCTAACGGGCGTGAGGACACGTCGACGGCGCCGGAGAATGACCTCTCGAGGAGGCGTCAATTTCCAAATTCCACGCAGCCGGCCCGGCGCCTCCGGCTGCGGGAATCTGAGAACGGACGCGATTGACAGAGGCAGCGGACGCCGCGCTTTGGAGCTCAGTTGAAATGAGCATCGTCGTCGAGACCGCCTATTGTTGCAATAGAGAGAAATGGCCGGTGATTGAAGCCTTGCCCGTCACGATCGTTCGCGGCGCGGTGACTTTAATCGACAGTGTCTTGTCGCTCGTCCCGGCGCTATTGGTGGCGCGCACCGTGAAGCTCGTCGTCCCAGCCGCGTTGGGTGTGCCCGTAATCGCTCCCGTGGTCACATTGAGGCTGGCCCAAGAGGGCAGGGAGCCCGAGACCACCGACCAGGCGATCGGTGCGTCTCCGGTGGCTGAGAGTGTCTGGGAATAGGCAGTACCCACCACGCCGGTGGGCAATTCCGCTGTGCTGATGGCGGGCGGCGTGCTGGCACTACTGCCGTACTCAAACGCGCCCATTGCCGTAGGCGCGAGCCGGGTGAACATCTCGTTGTCCACCGTTAGCCCGGACACCGTTGTGCCGCCCGCGCCAACAGCCGGACTTGCGGAGGTAAGGTGGGGGTCCACGCCATCCCATAGGGTTTGATCAAACGCAGCTTCCCACGCCGTATCGGACGGGTAACTGCTGAACAGCGGCTCTGTGCAAAGCTCACCAGTGTATCCGGTCGGGCAGTCCGCGCCGAGCCCCACCTTGATGTGATCAATGAGGTTGTTTCTGCGCTCGGGAAACACCGTCCCAAGGTTCGCGCCGTTTCCCAGATAGAAAGCAGTCGTCACCGCGTCCTGGCCGTAGCCCTTCCGGTATCCCCGAATGATGTTGTCCCGGAAGTAGATCCCGCCGCCGTCCGTACTGGCGCAGTTTCCTGTCGTCTGCCCACCGTAGGATCCCCCGCACTCAGTCTCAAGCGCAATGTTGGAGTTCCCTATCCAGGTGTTTCCATCGATGTAGTACCGGGAGTGCGTTGTTGACGTCACAAGAACGGCTGTTCCGTTGGCCCGGCAGAAGTCAGTCAGGTAGGCGTTATATCCGGTTGGCGTGCCCGCCATCGGAGCCGACAGCCGGTAGCAGTAATCTCCAATGAAGTTGTTGCGAAAGATGGACTGGGAAACCATGCCCAGTTTGAATTGCTGTCCCATGTTGCCGTAGGACTTCGACCGTTCTACCGTGAACGTCGCGCCGGGGTAGTCCACATGCAACAGGTCAAGGCCGTCCTGGGTGTTGTAGCGGAAGGTCGAATCGGTGATCTGCCAGCGGCCTCCCGTATCCGCCGTCCCAATGGCGTCCCCATAACCGGCGTTGTTCTGATCGGTGCAGTAGTAGTAGGGGAGCGTATCGACGACCGGATACTCTTCCGAACAACCGTTCCATTCCAGCAGCAGGTGCGATCCAAGCATCCCGCCACCCTGCACATAAGATCCGCCAGGGTCCATGTTGAAACCCGCCGTGTGGTTTCCCGCCGCCCGCACCCGCGTCAGCGTCAGCCCGTCGCCGGGCATCCCCACGAGTCCGTTCGCGGCCATGCCGTGAATGTCTACGTCGGTCAACGACAAGTTGGTTGTGCTGGACGAGACACTGATTCCGGACTTTCCGTAGGAATCCGTTCCCGCCACGCAGATGTTCGTCGGACCACCCGTCATGCAGTGGGACCGATCCGAAACGCCCAGACAGCGAATGTCTACATTGCTGGTGTTGTCGAGTGTCAGGACTATGCCTACGTTGTAGGTGCCGTAAATCTGGGTCTTCGCGGATATGGCCGAACAAGCCGCCCAGTTCTCGCCGTAAATCTTGGTTGGGTTGGCCGGAGAACCGCGTGGAATGGGCGGGTTGGCGCAGCCCGAGGACCCGGCGCCACCGCAAGTGGCGTAGGTCTGACCCACCGTACCGAAGCTCGAATACCCGCTGTCGTACCCAGGGTCGTAACTCCCGCCGGGGAAGCTACTCCAATCGGTGTTGTTGTTCCCGGCTCCGGTGGGATTCTGACGAATGATAACCGTGTCCCCGCCGCTGATGATCCAGACGCGGCGCGGCCCGGTATTCCAGAGCCATTTCCAGCTTGCCAGAGCGCATGGCTGATTGATTCCCGAGCCCGGATAGTCGGCATCGTGCAGACCGTCACACTGTCCAGTTGGGTTGTCTGCTGCGTCGTAACGTGTCCCGCCCCCAGGCCGCACGTACCAGGTGTTGAACGGCCCGGTGGGCGCGGAGATGACGTTCAGGACGGTCGTCTTGGTTTGTCCCCGCGCAGTCGCCGTCAAGGTTGTCGATCCGGCCGAAAGCGCGGTGATGTGCCCTTCCCAATCAATCGTGGCGACCGACGGGTTGGATGAGGTCCACACGACTTCCCGCGCCCAGGCGTAACTGCTGCCCGTGGAGAGCATGACTTTTGCCGACGCCCACAAAGTCGATCCGACGACGACGGTGTCCCCGCTCACCGGCATGATGTAACTGATCGAAGTGACGGTGTTGCCGGTGGCTGCGGTCTGCGCCAGATAGGCGAACCCCCAAGTGGCCCCTACGTGAGCTTCGATGTAACCGATGTTCGCGCCCGCCGCGCTGGCGGTCGCAGAGTAGAAACCGGTTGGGGTAATGCTGCCCATTCTGGAATCGGTAACGTTCCAGTTAACCGTCCCGGCCAAAGTGCAATCGTCGTCCCCGTGGTCCGAATAGTGGCACGCCACCGTGAATTGCTGCGTCTCCGTTGGATACAGGATGACGTTCGATGGACTGACGGTGACCGAGGTCAACGACGCCGCTGATGCGGAAAGTGCCAGTAGAAACAAGATGCTAGTACGCAATGGTTCCACCTCCACTACCAGTCGTCGTCGAGGTCACCGTGGCGTAGAGCAGGACCGGAGCGGCCAGTGCGTTGGGGTTGTCGGTCCGGGTCGTCCCGTCGAAGGACGTAGCTTGAATACCCATCGGGCGCAGTGCCAGCGAAGCAACGTCCGTATCCATCGCGCCCGTGTATAGGCTATAGCAGTTCGACGAACTATCGGCTGCGCTGTTGGAGATGACGACGTGGTAACTGGTCCCCTCAACAACGGTAACCGGAGACGAGAAATACAAAGGGATCATCGCTCCGCTGGTGTACACTTCCCCGAGTGGAATCGAATACGTCGTGGCGAGTGGAGTCGTGGAACTCCCCGCGTAGATCGAATAGGAAAGTGTTCCTGTGGGAGTCCCCGTCTTAACGATGTAAAAGGACAGCCCCAGGATTGTGCCGGATGCAGGAGCGGCGATTAAGGCCCCCACGCTCGTGCCACCGTATGCCTTCATCGGCCCCGTCTGAGACGTCAGCATGAGACCGCTGTAGGTGCTGTCCGAATACGCGAAACGCATTCCGGAGGCGTCCGCCAGCGGGGTGACAGTCCAGGTGCTCCCATCGGTTGTCGTTCTGAATCTCCATCCATGGGTGCGAACGTCCGTGCCGTTCCACTGTCCTGTTGAATTCGTGATGGCCCGGATCGTCGGATAGTTCGTCGTTGGTGTGGAGTTCAGGTTCTTCACGACGACCCAGTACGTCGTGCCAAACGTTAGGGCCTTGCTGACCGTAAAGTCCTTCACCCCTGCGGAGATTGTCCCGGAGGCTAAGGTCGTGGTGTTGTCGCAGGTCGCGTTGGGCGCGGCATTCGTGTCGCCGCACAGACTGACCTGCACGTTACTACCGTTCACGGTGCCGTTGATAGCACTGAGGTTCAGACGAATCCCCGTCAGGGTCTTGCCGTTCCCGATGATTGAATACGCCGCGGCGGCTGTCGCGGAGTTCAGGGTAAAGTTGCTTGCCCCAAAGCCCCCTCCCATGTACCCGATAGCAATTGGGGTCCTGGAGACCTGCGCACTCGCCGCAACCATGAACAGAATCAGGCTTATCAGTTTCTTCATCTCTTGCTCCTAGTTGGCGGTCACACGGACCAGAACGTTCAATCTCGTCGTACTGGCGATGGAACTCACCGCCGCGCACATATCCATGGACGAGGCGAGTGTCGTTGTCCAGGAGTTCGTCGCCATGTCCGCTGCCGCGACCGTACCGCCGTAAGCGGACGCAATCGTGGCCGGGTGCGTGTTGGTGATCGACGTGGCTCCGGCCGGACCACTCGTGATGTAGTTCGCATGCGTCTCAGTCAGCAGATCGACCGTGGCGCTTCCGGAGACGTCGCCGGTCAGCGTGACCTGGTTGATCGTTCCAGAGAAGTCCACGCCCTTGCAGACCGTGGTGGCGGTAATCGCGGAACCCTGCCCGTCGAAAGAGAATTGAATGTAGCGGTACCGTTGGTTCGTGGTTGATCCCGCCCCGACCGGAACGACCGTTCCGGCGTGGGTGTAAGCCTTCAACGCCATGTCCGCGGAGTCCACGAACAGCGTCATATTGCCCGCCCCCGGATCGGTTGCCGGTGTCGTTCCGGAGGTCCATGTGAAATACGTCGGGCCGCTGCATGTCGGGCAGGAAAGCCCGGTTGCGACATTGAGTGTCCAACCTGAATCCTGCAAGGCGGCGCCAGCTGCGTTGTACGTCGCAATAGCGGTGTCAGCAGGCGTGGAGCCGGTGAATTGAATACCCGTGATGGGGGCGCAGTGTGGGGCCCCGTCTGCCTGGTAGGAATCCACCGCATATCCGCTGCCACAGGATGACGTCAGAATGCCCCCCTTCGCGTCCGCGCCTGGAAAAGGCAGGTCGGACGAGGCGATCGCGGAGCCCGGAGCATAGTAGTCCGTGCCCGCAACCGCGGCTGCGGTTGTGTTGAGGGCCGTGCGTTTCAGGATCCCATTCGATCCCGGGTCGGCCAGTCCGGCGCTCCCCGTTGTCATCTGAGTCCAACTGTTTGTGACTGTGCAGAAGTAAAGGTTCTGCCCGGCCGCAGCGTCGAGTCCAAAGTAAATATCGCCCTGGGCGCAGACGCCGGGACGGTTTGCCAGGGTTCCGCGGCCGAAGCCGACGCTGACCCAGACATTCGCCGGACTGCAGCCGTACAGCCGGGCGCCGTCGGCGGCGGCCGCGTCGGTTGCGAAATAATGCTGGCCCTGCGTGCAGGAACCTGGCCGGTTCGCCAGCGTACCCGTCTGTACCGGGAAAGTCGCTGCCGCTGCGCTGAAGTTCTGGGCGCCGCCCGTGTACGCGTTGCTTTGGTTGGTCTGCACCACCGTTGCGGGCAGCGTATTGGCTCCGATCGGACTCCATGCGTTCGCGGCGGTGCAGCCGTACAGGTTTTGCCCTGCCGCCGCGGTCGTCAGAAAGAACGTCTCTCCCACGCCGCACGAGGCCGGCAGCGCCGTCCCGCTCTTGTTCGGTTTCGTCGCCGCCGCCTGCGTAAAATCGACGTTTTTGGCCTGTGTGCGCAGGTCGAGTGTTGTCTGGGCAACCAGCAGCAACTGGCTCGCCGAGCAGGCGCACACAAGGGCCCTCCAGAAAAATCGGGTCACAGTTTTGGACCTCCAGGGGATTGAACGGCAGGTAGGTGTTTCGCGGCCGTCCTGCAGGGACTCTAGTGTAGTGTCCAGCAAATAACTGGACAGACAGGCCGGGGCTCCTTTATGCTGAGGCATGGTCCTCTCGTGTGAGCTTTCGGCTTCCGAACGGCAGCAACTTCAGCAATGGTTGGCGGCCCACGGGACGCCGCAACAGGTCGCCTTGCGCTGCCGGATCGTGCTGGCCGCTGCTGACGGACAGTCCGACGGGGCCATAGCTGAGCAGTTGTCGGTGAATCGGAAGACCGTCAGTGTGTGGCGCCAGCGTTTCTGCGAGCAGCGATTGGACGGTCTGTGGATGATCGCGCCCGGACGCGGCCGCAAGCCGAGCTACGATATCGACAAGATCGCCGCCATTGTGGATGCGACGCTGCAAACCAAACCCGAAGGCATGACGCAT
>Ga0315272_10000633_pt1 | contig 17858 bp, 12 predicted proteins | sample C3_middle_MG_FD_203918 | JGI IMG/M metagenome (GOLD analysis project Ga0315272, IMG submission 203918) | Sediment microbial communities from Yellowstone Lake, YNP, Wyoming, USA - C3_middle | ecosystem: Environmental > Aquatic > Freshwater > Lake > Sediment | place: USA: Wyoming | collected...
AGTATCAATGACATACGTACTGATGCATTCCGGATTCAATAACATAGAATCGGTTTCTGTCACACTGCTTTTCAGGTTTTTTGAATTCTGGCTTCCTTTGTTTACAGGAATTGTCAGCTTTTTACTTAAAGTTGATAAACTTATAATGAGGATTTTGCCAGCTGTCCTGATATTTGTTCTCGGCATTATCAACATCATTTCGGTACTGACCCCTGCCCTTCCGGAAAGGATGAGAATTCTCAAAGACTACCTGCTGGTAGACGTTGTGAGCTTCTCTAACAGCTTCGTTTTTATAACCGGGCTTTTTCTTCTTGTTACAGCTGCTTTTATGCTGAGAGGATTACGGACAGCATGGTGGTTTGCCCTGGGGTTAAGTATAATTTCGGTTTTCGGGCATATTACCAAAGGGATCGACTATGAGGAAGCATTAATGGCCCTTCTCATTATTGGTTCATTATTTGCAACCCGGAAACAATACTATGTTAAAACTAATCCACGACTCGGAACTGTGGGAATGCAAACGGCCCTCCTGAGTATGGGAGCGGTTATGCTGTATGGAATTGTTGGATTTTATTTCCTCGATAAGCGCCATTTTCATATCGATTTTAATATCTATCAGTCAGTATGGTACACTCTTCAGAACTTTTTCCTCATAGGAAGCAGTGAGCTTATTCCGCGTGATGCATTTGCGCGTGATTTCATATATCTCATTAAAATAAGCGGATTTGCTTCAATATCTTTCCTGGTATACTCTCTTGTGCGGCCTTATGTATTTAAAATAACTCCTACAGAAGAGGAGAGGGAAAGAGCTAAGGCTCTGACTTCTCAGTTTGGCAATTCCGCACTCGATTTCTTCAAAACATATTCCGATAAATTCATCTTCGCCCCACCCGGAATAAATGCTTTTATCTCCTACCGAGTAAGCAGGAACTTTGCTGTTGTTCTTGAAGATCCTGTTTCTGAGGACAGGGAGCAGATGAAGAAATGCATCATCGCTTTTGATAATTACTGCTATGAGAACGGACTGAAAGAGATCTATTACAGGGTACCGAAGGAAAGCCTGCCTGTCTATGCCGAACTATCCAAAAAAAACCTGTTCCTTGGCCAGGAAGGTGTTGTCGACCTTGAATCGTTTACTCTTGAGGGCGGTGAGAAAAAATCAATCAGAAACGCCCTTAATAAAATAAAGGAACATGGATATACAACCCATGTGAATACTCCCCCTCTACGGGACGGACTTATTCAGAAGCTGAAAGCTGTAAGCAATGAGTGGCTGAATCTTACAGGAAGAGAGGAGATAATTTTCTCTCAGGGGATGTTTGTTGAAAAGGAAATAAAAGAACAGACTGTGATCTCAATCGAAAACAAGGAAGAAAAGATCATCGCCTTTTTGAATATTATTCCCGACTATGTAAAGAATGAAGGAACTTATGATCTTCTCAGAAAAACTGCAGATGCACCCAACGGGATAATGGACCACATCCTTGTTGAAATGTTCAGATATTTCAAGTCATCAGGGATAAGATATGTCAACCTGGGTTTTGCTCCAATGTCGGGGCTCAACGATCCTCATAACTTCACTGAAAAATCGATGAAATTCGCATATGAAAAGATCAGGTCATTTTCTCATTATAAGGGACAGCGAGATTACAAGGACAAGTTTAATCCAAAATGGAATGACAAGTTTCTGATTTACAGCAACGATTATGATCTTCTTCAGGTTCCCGGTGTTCTGACAAGGGTAATTAAACCCTGAAAGAAATCTTCATCTTATTGATCTTGCATAATGATTGTAGATATTCTTTTTAAGAAAAATTATCTACACATTTGTATCTGATCTTAATGAAACTTGAATGAAGCGATGTCTTAGCCTGGTTTGTTTGCTTTTCGGATTTTACTCATCCTCATTTTCACAAACCTTTACCGACAGTAACCTGCCTATTGTTTTGATAAATACAGATGGCGGAGCACAGATACCCGATTCCCCCCGTATTCTGGCAACGATGAAAATTATTTTCAGGGGAGAAGGGCTCAGGAATTACCTGACCGATCAGGATAACACAGCTTTTCTTAATTACAACGGGAGGATTAATATAGAGATCAGAGGATCTTCTTCTCAGGTTTTACCTAAAAAGCAATACGGGCTTACAACTCTTAAGGCTGATAATGTTTCAAACAATAATGTGAGTATTCTTGGTATGCCTGCGGATAATGACTGGATATTAAACGGACTTGGTTATGAACCCTCCCTTATCCGTGATTATTTAAATTACACTTTATCAAGGATGATTGGGGAATATGCCAGCCGGGCAGTATACTGTGAAGTAATCCTGAATGGACAGTATATCGGGCTGTATGTTATGGAAGAGAAAATAAAACAGGGTTCGGATCGTGTTAACATCTCCAAGATAGGAACTACTGACAATGCATATCCGAACCTTACGGGAGGATATATTACAAAAGCAGATAAGACTACAGGTGGAGACCCTGTAGCCTGGACAATGTCAAGTTCCATGGGCGTCAATGATGTAACATTCATTCATGAACTTCCAAAACCTGAAAATGTAACTCTTCTTCAGAACATTTATATTCACAATGAATTTGAAAAATTAAGCACTGCAGCATCTCAGGGTAACTCATCTTTCATTAACGGGTACCCTTCAGTTATTGATGTCCCTTCATTTGTTGACCATATGATCCTGGAAGAACTGGGATCCAATTCTGACGCATACATGTTTAGCGCATTTTTCCATAAGGACAGAAATGGGAAACTCAGGGCTGGACCAATATGGGATCTTAACCTGACTTTCGGTTATGACCTTACTTTCTGGGGTCTCGATAGAAGCAAAACCAATGTCTGGCAGTTTTCCAACGGAGATAATGAAGGGCCAAAATTCTGGAGAGACCTTTTTAATAATCCGGTATTCAAATGCTACCTGTCAAAACGATGGAATCAGCTTATACAGCCCGGGCAGCCATTGAATTATTCTTCGATTGAAGCCTTAATCGACAAAACAGTTGTAACAATAACAGAGGCTTCAGTACGTGAGAACGCCAGGTGGGGGACTGTCCCCAATCTTTCCTACGAGATTAACAGGATAAAGGATTTTTTGAAAGTCAGGATTCCCTGGATGACAACCAATATAGGCCCGGCATCCAATTGTATAAACCCTGATCTGCCTCCCCTTGTTATTACGAAAATTATGTATCATCCTGATACTACAAAAACATTTCCTGACAGTGATCAGCAGGAATTTCTGGAAATTACAAATACAGGATCTAAAGCAGTAAATCTGGCAGGGGTATATTTCAGCGGGACAGGCTTTGTTTACCAGTTCCCTGCAACAGGAGTTATTTCAGGCAATTCTTCCCTTTATCTTGCAGGAAACGCCGGGGTATTTATAAAAAAATATAAGGTATCTCCTTACGGGCAATTCACCAGGAATCTTTCAAACAAGGGAGAAAAGCTTGTTCTGGCAGATGGATTCGGAAACGTAATAGACAGCCTGACTTATCGTGATCAGCCCCCCTGGCCTTCCGCCGATGGCAACGGTTATTATCTCGAACTGATGGATCCTCTTTCTGACAACAGCGTGGCGACCAACTGGACTGCAACCAAAAACATTCTCGTGTCGGCAAGTGAAACAGTAAACAACAAGCCATTGAAATTGTACCCTGCTCCTGTTAAGGATGTTCTTAGTATTGAATCACCTGAGACTATAAATATTATTCAGCTGTTCGATTCCCAGGGCAGAATGCTTCGCAAGATCAATGTAAATTCAGAATCTTATTCTCTTGACATGAGTTCTTATTCAGGAGGTATTTACATGGTTCAGGTTATTACAATGGGCAGGAATATTGTTCAGAAAGTAATAAAGGAGTAATCCCTGCTTCGTTTACTGCCTGTACAACAAATTGGTGAATTCTCTGTTTATCCTGATGTAACGGACTTATAGTGACGTACAGGCTTATACTATATTTGCAATAATCTTCTTCGGGTTTGGCGGTTAAAATTTTTGATTTTTCGGATGCTTTCTAACAGGTGTAAATGACTAAAAAGATCTACTTCTTAATACTCTCCCTCTCATTATTATTTCTGCTGCCTGTTTTTCCGGAAGGAGAGCCTGTAAAAACAGTATCTGTCAGTGGTTTTATAAGGGATGGCAAAACCGGTGAAACCTTAACAGGCGCAGTGATCTATGCGAAAGAGAATCCGAAAATGGGAATTACATCAAATTCATACGGATATTTTTCGCTTTCCCTTCCTGTTGGGAAATACTCTCTCCTTGTACAGTTCATGGGTTATAAGACAAAAATCATTTCTCTCGATCTGAAAGAAAATGTACAGATTTCCATTGACCTGGAGGAAGAGTCAATTTCTCTGAAAGAAATTACAATTACCGGGGAGAAGCGCAACAACAATGTTGTGAGAAGCGAACTGATTTCGAAGATCAATGTCAGGGAAATACAGACAATACCGGTAATCCTTGGAGAAAAAGATATCCTGAAGACGATTCAGTTGCTGCCCGGCGTAACACCGGCCGGAGAAGGTAATGCTGGTTTTTATGTGAGGGGCGGAGGCGTTGACCAGAATCTTATTTTGCTCGATGAGGCACCGGTTTATAACCCTTCACACCTGCTTGGCTTCTTTTCTACTTTCAACTCCGATGCTATTAAGGATATTACCCTCTTTAAAGGCGGCTTTCCGGCTGAATACGGCGGACGTTTGTCGTCGGTGGTTGATATTAAGATGAATGAAGGAAACAACAGGCAGTTTCATCTTTCAGGAGGGATAGGCATCATAGCATCAAGGTTGGCACTGGAAGGACCAATATTAAAAAACAAAGGGTCCTTTATGATTGCCGCCCGAAGAACATATGCCGATCTGTTTCTGAAGCTTCTTCCAGGAAAAGGGATTGATTCAATTGCAAAAAAAACTACTCTCTATTTTTACGACCTTAATATGAAGGTAAATTATCAGCTCTCCGGGAAGGACAGAATCTATTTTTCGTGCTACCTGGGAAGAGATAATTTCAATCTTGGAGGAACGGTCGGCCTGAATTGGGGAAACGTTACAGCAACAACCAGATGGAATCATATTATCAACGATAAGATCTTTTCAAATACCTCTGTGATTTTCAATAAATACAGCTATAATTTCAATGTTGCTGTCGGCAGCAAAACCATGAAGGTCATATCCCAGATTCAGGACTGGAACCTTAAGGAAGACCTTCATTATTACCTGAATTCAAACAATACGATCAAATTCGGTTTCAATTCAATATACCATACTTTCGTTCCAAGTAAAGTAGACAGTACCTCCTTCTTCCATGTGAGATCAGTTGATAACCGATACGCCCTTGAGAATGCTGTTTATATTTCCAATGACCAGACAGTAACACCACATCTCAAAGTAACTTATGGATTACGTTATTCGATTTTCAGCTCTGTTGGACCGGGAACAGTTTATACATATAATCAGGTAGCCGATGTTATCGATTCTGCTGTCTATCCGAAAGGTAAATTCTTCAGTACTTACAGGGGTTTTGAACCAAGGCTGCTGATTAATTACATAATAAATGATTCGAGTTCATTAAAGGCATCATATGCCAGGACAAGACAATATATCCACCTGTTATCAAACACTACATCAACGACCCCGTTCGACCTTTGGGTTCCAAGCAACATCAATATATTACCTGAAATCGCAGACCAGTTTACTTTAGGGTATTTCAGGAACTTTAAAGACAATATGTACGAAACCTCAGTTGAGGTATACTATAAAAATCTAAGTAATCAGATAGATTACCGTAACGGGTCAAATCTGATTCTCAATAACAAGGTTGAATCACAGCTTGTTTTTGGTAAAGGGTGGGGATACGGAGCTGAATTTCTTATCAGGAAAAAATACGGAAAACTGACAGGTTGGATCAGCTATACTATTTCAAAAACAAAGAGGCAGTTTCCCGATATAAACGGAGGTATGACATTCCTGGCTAAACAGGACAGGCCGAATAATCTGGCTATAGTAGGTATGTATGAGCTCAATCCTAAAATCACCTTCTCGGCAACATGGATCTATATCAGCGGAAATGTCGTGACATTTCCAAGCGGGCGATATCTGGTTGATGGCAATTATGTACCCTATTATACCGAACGCAACGGATACAGGATGCCTGACTACCACAGGCTTGATATTGGAATTACCTGGCAGCGAAAAAAGAGCGAAAAGTTTGAAAGCAACTGGAACTTTTCTGTTTATAATGTTTATGGAAGATCAAATGCTTATGCGATTAATTTTCAACCTGATCCAAATAATACTGCGAAGATGCAGGCAGTTCAGGTGACGCTTTTCAGATTTGTACCGGCCATTTCATATAACTTCAAATTTTAAACGATCTGCAGTTATGATAAAACAAATTAGTATAAAATTCAGAGATCTTCTTCTGGCAGTTATTTCAGTTTTACCTTTCCTCATGCTTACGAGCTGCCAGAAAGTTATTAATGTTGACCTGAATGATGCCGCACCGCGAATTGTAATTGAAGGCCTGGTTAATGACAGACGCGGCCCATACAATGTTTCAATTTCACGTTCAGGAAGTTATTTTGACCAACCTGTGCTTCCAACTGTATCTGGAGCAATTGTCGTAATAACTGATAACACCGGCATAATTGATACTCTGATTGAGACCTTCAAAGGAATATATGTTACACGCAAAACCAGAGGCTTTTCAGGCAGGACCTATTCCCTGAAAGTCCTTGCTGATAATATGGAATTCGACGGAACGTCATCTATTCTGAATCATGTAAATATCGATTCTCTGACACTTGTGAAGAGCGATATTCAGCGATTCGATTTCGGGGAAAGAGATCAGAACAAGGTGCATTATGAGATCCATTGCTTTTTCAGGGACCCTCCTGATAAAAACTATTACAGGGTCAGAGTCTTCAAGAATGATTCTATTAATACTGCCGCTTACAGATTATACGATGATCAGTATACCAACGGACAGGAGACCGAACTGCGCGTATCAAACGCTGAGGCAGGATCAACTTACAGAATCGACCTTGAATCACTTGATAAATCGACATATGGTTATTACCGCACTCTTGCGGACCTGATTTATGCAAATCCCATTTTCGGATCTACCCCGGCTAATCCGAATACTAATCTGAGCAATGGAGCACTCGGTTATTTCGGCGCCTACGCGGTCTCCTCGAAAACTATGGTTGTTACTGCTGCGATGGTAAATACGGGGGAGTAAAACTCACTGCTTTTACTCTTTTATTCTCCGGTACTATTGCCCCCTTGCCCCCCTGCCCCCCTAAAGGGGGGTAAAATTGTGGTATAACCACAGATTTATCTAATCTAATGATAGAGCAGTGTTGTACCGTCTAAACAATTAGTAACAAGATATTTTTGTACTAATAAATCCTTCTAAAATATAAGGAGTTTTACCCCCTTTATAGGGGGGCAGGGGGGCAAATGATATGCAGGAATTGATTAACTGATAGCCGAAGTAATTCATTATAATAAAAAATTTAAATATTACTATTTTGGTATAATAATACATAAAACGTATATTTGTATTGAATTTATAATTCATTTAAGATGGAGGATCTGGCAAATAACAAAAAGTATTCTGCGATACTTGATGCTTCCAGAAAGCTCTTCTGGAAACATGGTTTTCGCAGGGTGACTATAGAAGAGATTTGTCGCGAGGCAAGGACCAGTAAAATGACTTTTTACCGCTTCTTCCCCGACAAAATTGAACTCGCAAAGACAGTACTCGATCAGTATTATACTGATAGTATGGTGAGCTTCAGAAAAATAATCCATGAGAATTCAACCGCCGCTGTGAAAATGCAGAAGATGATCGAGATGAAACTTGAAGGCAGTAATGACATCAGCAATGAATTTATCCAGGATTTCCTTTTCAGCAAAGACGCCACTCTATCCGCTTACTTTGCGGAGCGGCTAAAGGATATTTATGCTGAAGGCATGAGGGAATTCAAAAATGGTCAGGAGGCAGGATGGATAAGGAAGGATCTGAATGTTGAATTCCTGTTTAACTTCAGTCAGAAGATTCTTCCTGTGATTACAGATGACAGCATGTTGAAGCTTTTCAGTTCACCGCAGGAGATGATACGTGAAGTTTCGAACCTGATTATTTATGGTATTGCACCCAAGGACTGAAAAATGCGGAATATTAATTATATAGTTATTTTCTGTATTCATCTTTTGATTTCTGTATCTATATCAGCACAGGACAGTACCATATTCAAGGGTCAGGCTTCGGTTTGGATGAACTATAACGGGGGTAATGACCTTCCGGTATATGCCGGAGGCAGGTATATCCCTCAGGTCAATTCTGCCTTCAGGTTAAAAAACGACCATAAGATTGATTTTGAAGCCTCAGTAAACTTAAACGGAAGTGTCGGATTTAATCCTTTCGATTCATTGAAGGCAACAGGGAAAATTAAACCTTACCGGATCTGGGCCCGTTATTCCACCCGTCAGTTTGAGGTTCGCGCCGGCCTTCAGAAACTGAATTTCGGTTCAGCCTCACTGCTGCGTCCGCTGATGTGGTTCGACCAGGTCGACCCCCGTGATCCTCTGAAACTGACCGATGGCGTTTGGGGAATCCTTGGGAGGTACTACTTTCTCAATAATGCCAATATCTGGCTCTGGGGACTTTATGGCAACAGCAAACCACGGGGATGGGAACCCTCAGGTACTAACAACAATTATCCTGAAGAAGGAGGAAGGATTCAGTTGCCGGTTCCCAAAGGTGAAGTCGCATTTACCTATCATCACAGAATTGCGGATACCAGAAACCTGGGAGGATTGATGTCAGGCTTTGATAAGGTACCTGAAAATAAATTTGGGTTCGATATGAAACTTGATCTTCTGGTTGGATTCTGGCTGGAGGGTTCCTGGACTAAAAAGAATAAGGACCTGGGAATATTTACAAACCAGGAGATAATGAATGCGGGGATTGACTATACATTTGGTTTGGGCAACGGCTTATATGTCATTTATGAACAGCTGGTTGCAGCAAATGATCAAAAACCATTCCTTTTTCAGAACACAGCCTCCTTTTCATTGTTGTCTCTTTCTTATCCTATAGGAATTTCTGACAATATCAGCGGGATAGTATATTATGACTGGAAAAATAAAGACAGCTATAACTTTATAAACTGGCAGAAACAATTTAAGAATTTAACACTTTACCTTATGGGATACTGGAATCCGAAGAACTATAATATTCCTGCCCAGGGAGAAGGTCAGAATCTTTTTGCAGGAAGAGGTGTACAGATCATGTTGGTTTATAATCATTGAAAGTCAGATGAATTGAGAAAAGAGGCGAAAAGTCCTTTGTGAACCTTAGTGTTATCCTTTGTGTTCCTTCGTGGTTAATGGCTTTTTTACCACAAAGGAGCACAAAGGCTGTCACAAAGGGACACGAAGGCAAACATGTCTAAAAATGGAAAATTCCCCGATCATTAAAATTGAACATCTCGTAAAACGGTTTCCGGTAGGGAAGACAGATTTTACTGCTCTTAAAGACATCAGCTTAAGTTTCGGGACAGGAGAGTTTACAGGCCTTGTCGGGCCGAGCGGTTCAGGAAAAACGACTCTTCTCAATATTATAGGCTCCCTTGATTCCCCTTCGGAAGGAGAAGTGAAGGTTCTTGGTAAATCTATCTCGGAACTTACTCACAAGCAATCAGCTTCCCTCAGGAACCGGCATATTGGTTTCATATTCCAGACATATAACCTTTTACCGGTCTATACTGTTTATGAGAATGTTGAATTTGCACTTTTATTGCAGAGCTTGTCAGCCTCAGCCAGGAAAAAAGCTGTAATGGATGCGCTTGAATGGGTTGGCCTGACTGATAAGATAAAATCGCGGCCTTCCATGCTCTCGGGAGGAGAATGCCAGCGGGTGGCTATTGCCAGGTCAATGGTAAAAAGACCGGAGATTGTTCTCGCAGATGAACCCACAGCAAATCTCGACTCTGCAAACTCTCACAATATCCTGCAGACCATGAAAAAACTGAACAGGGAACTTAACACTACCTTCATATTCGCCACACATGACGAGAAAGTGATGCAATATCTTAACCGGATCATCTCACTTGAAGATGGGAAAGTTATTAAGGATGTTATTATAACTGATTCAAAAAATTAAGGTCATGTTATCATTAAAATTAGCCTTTAAAAACCTTATAGGAGCCGGTTTAAGGACCTGGCTCAATGTTTCGGTCCTCTCCTTCGCTTTTGTCATTATAGTGTTCTATAACGGCATTATTGACGGCTGGAACAGGCAAAGCCGTGTCGATACAAGTGAATGGGAAATGGGGGAAGGACAATACTGGCATCCAAAATATGACCGCTATGATCCATATACTATCCAGGATGCACATGCACCAATGTCGGATGAAGTAATGGCCGAGGTAAGCGGGAAGAAGATCGTACCTGTTCTCATAGCACAGGCAAATTCATTTCCCCAGGGCCGCCTGGAAGCTGTAACTCTGAGAGGGATTGACCCCGATCAGACGATCCTTAAACTGCCGACAGCCTTAATGACTCCCTCTGATGACTTTGATTATGCAATTATCGGAAAGCGCATGGCGGCATCTGCAAAACTGAAGGTTGGTGATAAACTGCTTATCAGATGGAGGGATAAGAATGGCACCTTCGATGCACGCGAAATCAAAATAGCATCTGTTTTTAAATGCGATGTTCCGGCAGTGGATAAGGGACAAATCTATTTAAGAATAGAAGTCCTTCAGAAAATGATGGGGATGAAAAATGAAGCAACTCTTCTGGTTGCAGGCAAAGAGATGCAGGGGAAGAGTCTGAAGAACTGGGAGTTCAAAGATTCTGCCTTCCTTCTTTCCGATATTGATAAGATAATTCAGGCTAAAAAGGCAGGCGGATCAATTATCGAGGGGCTCTTGCTGATCATCGCCCTGATAGCAATTTTCGATACCCAGGTACTCTCTATTTTCCGTCGCCAGAAAGAGATCGGGACCTATATTGCCCTTGGTATGACACGATTGCAGGTTGTAGGTGTATTTACAGTGGAAGGAGGTGCTCACAGTATCCTTGCAACTTTGCTTGGAGCAGTTTATGGAATTCCTCTTTTTATACTCCTTGGGAAAGAGGGACTCTCAATGAAAGCTGCCCAGGGAACTGACCTTCCTGTAGCCGAAAAGATCTTTCCCTATTACAGCGTAGGCCTTATTATCATTACTGTTCTTCTGGTTGTTATTTCTGCTACGATTGTCAGCTATTTGCCTGCCCGTAAAATTGCCAGAATGAAACCTACCGACGCATTAAAAGGAAAAATATCATGATCAGGTTTCTATTTAAAGGAATAATGAGAGACAGAAGCAGAAGCCTTCTGCCTGTAATTGTAGTTGCGCTTGGTGTCTTTCTGACAGTTTTTATGAGCGGGTTTCTAAAAGGAGTCTTCAGCGACATTACGGAATTAAATGCAAATTTCTCAACAGGTCATGTTAAAATCCAAACCAGGGCATATGCTGAAAATGCAGATCAGATACCCAATGATCTGGCGATTCTTAACGTGAAAAAACTTATCGCTGACCTGCAGAAGGATTATCCTGAAATGGAATGGGTTCAGCGCATTCGCACCGGTGGGCTTCTGGATGTTCCTGATTCATTGGGTGAAACAAAGGGACAGGGACAGGCTGTCGGAACTGCTGTAGATATGCTTTCTACAGGGAGTCATGAGCTGGAACGTATGAATATTAAAAAATCCCTGGTGAAAGGTTCTCTGCCCGCCAGACAGGGGGAAGCTTTGATCAGCGATGACTATGCCAGAAGATTCGGAGTGTCAGTCGGTGACAAGGTAACCCTTTTCGGATCGACCATGAACGGCAGTATGATGTTTAAAACATTTGTAGTGAGTGGTACAGTCAGGTTTGGAAATTCAGTTCTCGACAGAGGCGCTATCTTCATGGATATTAATGACGCGATGCTGGCACTTGATATGGATGATGCCGCAAGCGAAGTACTGGGGTTTTTTAAAAGCGGACAGTATGATGATATAAAAGCAGAAGCCATCGAAGCATCATTCAATTTGAAATATAATATTAAGGGTGATGAGTTTTCACCCGTAATGTCGAGGCTTGTTGAGCAGGAAGGACTGGGAGATTACCTGAAACTTGCCGGTAATGCAAGCGCTATAATGGTAATGATTTTTATAATTGCTATGTCGATAGTTCTCTGGAATACCGGATTGCTTGGCGGATTAAGAAGATACAGTGAATTTGGGATCAGGCTGGCTCTCGGGGAGGAGAAAAAGCATATCTATCTGACTACTATCTATGAAGCAGTGCTGATTGGGATCATCGGATCCATAATAGGTACCATACTCGGTTTAGGTGCTGCATATTATTTGCAGAAGTATGGTCTGGATGTATCAGCAATTATGGGTAACGTCGGTATGATGATCCCAACAGTATACAGAGCCGAAGTGACGAGAGAACTGTTCTATATCGGCTTCTTCCCGGGACTGATAGCAACTGTTTTCGGGAACGCTCTTGCTGGTTTTGCAATTTATAAGAGAAGAACATCACAATTGTTTCATGAGCTTGAAGTGTAGATGCAAATGAGTAATATAACTGTTATGAAAAAGATATTAATGCTACTGTTTTCTTCGATAAGTATTATTAGTCTTGCCCAGCCCGACGCAAACACAATCCTGGAAAAGGTAGATAAAAATATGTCCTCGAAAAACCGGGTTTTTGAATCTGAAATGATAATTCATGGGCGAAGGACAAGCAGAAGCATAACATCTAGATCCTATTCAGCCGGGAATAAGCAATCCTTCACTGAGTACCTGTCTCCGGCAAGGGAACAGGGTACGAAGATGCTGAAGCTTGAGAACCAGCTGTGGATCTATTCGCCGTCAACTGACAGGATAATTCAGATCTCGGGACATATGCTGAGGCAGTCGGTTATGGGTTCAGATCTCTCCTACGAAGATATGATGGACGAAAGGAAGATGACTGAAATTTATACTGCAGTGATTTCGGGAAATGAGACATTAGACGGGCGGAATACATGGGTGCTTGTATTAACCGCCCGGGTGGAGGATGTTGCCTACTATTCACAAAAACTATGGGTTGATACTGAACGTTATATCCCGTTGAAACAGGAGATGTTTGCTAAAAGCGGACAGCTTCTTAAAAGAGCTACACTTTCAGATGTGAGGCAGATCCAGGGTCGTTGGTTCCCTATGACAGTTGTATACAAGGATGTTTTGAAAGAGGGTGACGGAACTGAATTCAGAATGACCAGTGTGAAGTTTGATCAGCCAATTCCTGATTATATCTTTACGAAGGCTGCACTGAAGCAATAGAGTACTCATTTTTGCCCACTGTATACCCCCCTCCCGATAGCTATCGGGACCCCCTAAAGGGGGGCTAATTCTCTTAAGGGGACAAAACAGTCTCCCCTTCAGGGGAGATGGCGTGAAACGGCAGAGAGGTCCAGAGAGACAAGACATTATTTAATTTTAAAATATTCATTATGATCGCATATACATTGAAGAAGAAGAAAGGTACTGAGGAGTATCATTTATTTGACGGAAGGATGACCGCAGAAGGCTGCACTTCGAAGCAGATTTCTGTTTGCGGGAAAATGGACAAGGAAGAAAGCTCCGGCAATGAATTTTCATGTGAAGAAGAAGATTCTGCAAGGAAAAGATGCGCAAAGATTGGAAAGAAAGTATGCGTTGATTGTATCGGCCATTTTTATACCTCCTATTAGTCCGGGTCTTTCCTTTCCACTTATTTCCATTTATTTCTATTTATTTCTAATTATTTCCATTCGTTTCTTTTCATTATTCGTCATATTTATTTGCCAGGCCGAAGATCCTTCAGGAATAAATTATAACTTTAATATGATTTAGGACCGTGATCGTCAGGCAAGGCAATTTAGTTTACTTTATTCTATCATTTAAACAGCATTTTGCTTTTGTGATTGACGGGGTGTATGCGTGACCTGCAATTACTAAATTTTTTCCTTTGAGCGATATTAAAAAGATCGAAATTCAGGATGGGAAGAAAAATTTCAGATACATAGCACACTGACAACATACCGCTTCAGATTATGCCTTAAAAGAAGATTCTGGCATAGAAATTGTTCATCACAAGATTAACACTAACCTTCATCCTGATTCGGCCATGAGAAAAACTGTTCTGTTTTTAGTAGCCCTTGGTCTTTCCTTTACTCAGATATTACAGGGCAGAGTTACACAATCTAAATTTCCGGCTGTTAATGATTCTGTTAAGATCATTGAAAAAGTATATATACATACTGATCGTGACAGTTATTTCCCCGGCGACGATATCTGGTTTAAGGCATACCTGATTGATGCTCTCGACCGGTTACTGACGGATCACAGCACCAACCTTCATGTTGAACTGATCTCTCCTTCATTAAAAATCATTTCAGCCAGGATAGTACAGCTTGTGGGCGGTTTGGGCAATGGCGATTTTAAATTATCAACTGATATAAGATCCGGGAGATATAAATTACGTGCCTATACAAACTATATGAGGAATTTTGGCGATCAGCTGTTTTTTAATAAAGATATTGTTGTTATAAATTCTGCCGATTCCAGCATTGTCGCAGACAAAGCAAAATATGTTGAAAATAAGTTGCATGTAAGTTTTTTCCCTGAAGGAGGTTCGCTGATTGATAATGTTTCTTCCATAGTTGCATTTAAAGCTGAAAACTACTTTGGCAAGGGTTGCGATGTATCAGGTAAAATATATTCTTCAGCGGGTGAACTTGTAACAACATTCAAATCTGGCCACCTGGGAATGGGCACGTTTTTCCTGAGACCACAGCCTGGTCTTAAATACTATTCAATCGTTCGGGGATCCGATAGCATTGATGTGAAAACTGAATTACCAGAGAGTTTTGCAGAGGGAGTGACATTCAGCGCTTCAGTAAATGAGAATAATGAGCTGTTAATAATTGCAAAAACTAATCCGGAAACTCTTACAGTTGTTTCAGACAGTGACTTATTTTTAAATTTCTCAATTCGTAATGAAGTTTTTAAAACAGTACCATTCAGAATAAAATCTGCAGTTACAAGTTTTGTTGTCCCGGCTGATGATCTTCCAGATGGAATTATAATGGTGACACTCTCGAGCCTGCACAATCTGCCCCTGGCAGAGAGGCTTGTTTACCTTGAAAGAGAAGCTCCTTCACAAATTAAGATTGAAACTGATAAGCTTCTGTACAAAAAGAGAGAACCGGTAGCTCTGAGAATTTCTTTACCGGTTGATTCCGCTTCTGACAGTAAGGGAAATGCTTCATTAGCCGTGGTTGATGAAAATCTGATGGATAATACAACTCAGTTTCCAGGGAATATATCATCGTGGTTTTTGCTGGAATCCGATGTTCATGGAGATGTTGAAGATCCATCATATTATTTCGATCCCTCAACCCCGGAAAGGTTAAAAGATATGGACCTGCTGCTTCGTACCCAGGGCTGGCGCGACTTTGCCTGGAAATACGATACAGCTTATTTCCCTCCTGAAAATGGATTTGCAATATCAGGCAGACTAAGGAAAAGCACGAAAGACAAACCCATTGAGGACTCGAGGGTCAGCATCGGAATATTCGGAAGCACCAGTACATTTCTGACAACACTTCCGGTTGATTCATCCGGAAGATTCCGGTTGCCTGAAATTGACTTTAAAGGGGAAGCAAGATTGATTGTCACAGGCATTACTAAAAAAGATCGGTTGCAGGGATTGATAATAGTAGATTCAGTAAGATATGTGCCGGCAAAAGTGCTTGAAAATCAGGCACAGGTCATGGTGTTAGTAGAAAATAATTGGAGCCGGCTTAAGACCTATTATGAGATCAGTGAATCGATAAAAAAGAAATACAAACTATCTGATACAATAAATCTTGGAGAGGTAAAAATAGTTTCGCAAAAGCCTAAAGATGTGCAGGCCCAGAAAGTAGAGAGAAGCAGATCAAAATATGGCAAACCAGATAGTGAATTAATAATTACTCAGGATATGTATAGTTACCCCAATCTGGCAGAAGCCATGAGAGGCAAAATTCCGGGGGTGGAAATTGTATCTTCAACTACTTCTAGCGTTGGGGGCGTTTCAGGGATGAGTCAAAACTATAAAATCAGAATCCGTGGTTCGGGGACAATATATGGCACTACGGCACCACTTATACTGGTAGATGGCATTAAGACCTCAATGGATGATCTTGTAACTATTCCTGTTAATTTCGTAGAAAGGATAGATGTTCTGAAAACAATCGGGTCTTCTTCAATTTTTGGAATCGATGGAGCCAGTGGAGTTATTAACCTTATAACGAGAGCAGGAGGACCGGGCTATATACCCGTGAACTACTCAAAGAGTATAAGGATTAACGGTTACCATTCTCCTCGTATTTTCTACTCTCCCCAGCATCCGTCCAATTCAAAATCTGAATATAATCCTGACCTCAGGTCAACACTTTACTGGAACCCCGATATATACCTTGAAGGAAATACAGAAGTAAAACTTAATTATTACAACGGAGATAATGCAGCAATGAAAAGGATCGTTGTTGAAGGAATCACAAATAGCGGAATTCCTGTAACCGGGAAAGCTGAATATGAAGTCAGATAACCTAAACGTTGTCAGTCTGTTATTATGAAAAGAATAGTTCTGGTATTGTTATTGGCCGGGTTGTTTCAGATGGCTCATACTCAGATAGTCAAAGGAACAATTATCGACAAGTCCGATAGCTCAAAAATAAGCTTTGCAGTCATCTATATCAGCGGGACATCTGTCGGGACCTATTCAGATATAAACGGCAACTTTGAACTGAACATTTCCAATAACAGATCCAAGCCAATAACAATAAGTATGGTTGGATACTATTCATTTACGATATCGGATCCAGGCAGCAATAAGAATTATAAGATTTATCTTTCTACAAAAACAACTGAATTAAATGAGGTTGTAGTTAAGGGGAAAAGAGGAAGGTGGCAGACTTACCTGAAACTCTTTAAAGGACAATTCCTCGGCTCTTCTGCAAATGCTTTGATGTGTGACATTCTTAATGAAGGGGACCTCCGGTTTTTTAATATCACTGATACTTCATTAAGCGCATATTCGTTAAAACCACTAATTATTCGCAACAAAGCTCTTGGATATGACATTACGTATTACCTCGATAAATTCATTTATAACTGCCAAAAAGATGATAAGCACATTTTTAACGAAACATGCTTCATTCTTGGAAACTATCTGTTTAAAGATGAATTATTAACACTGAATAAATCCACAAAAATGGCTGTGGAAAGAAGAAGGCGAAATGTATATCTCGGATCAAGGATGCATTTTTTCAGATTGCTGTATTCAGGAAGTATTCATCATAAAGGGAAGTCTGTTACTGCGCTTTCGGAAAGCGCTGCTATTCCTACTGTATTTCTGATATATACCAAACCTGATTCTAAATTAAATGTGATTAAAAGGGATAGCCTTACAGCTTATCTTAAATATAACGGAGAATTTTCAGTTAAATACAAGGGGATGGACAGTAAAATAAACATCAAAAAGGATTCGGTTTATTTTGAAAAATATGGATTTTATGATCCGTTTGGCATCAACTTTTCCGGGAGCATGTCTGATCGGCGAATAGGTGATCTTTTGCCATACGACTACATATTAAAATAAACAGCTGTTCTTAATTTTAGTTGAAATTCTTTATTCAGCCGGCAACAATCCAATCCTCCTGATCGTTAGTGGTCATGCAAAATAATATTGGATAAACTTTAAAATCACAAAAGAAC
>Ga0315272_10000634_pt1 | contig 17822 bp, 10 predicted proteins | sample C3_middle_MG_FD_203918 | JGI IMG/M metagenome (GOLD analysis project Ga0315272, IMG submission 203918) | Sediment microbial communities from Yellowstone Lake, YNP, Wyoming, USA - C3_middle | ecosystem: Environmental > Aquatic > Freshwater > Lake > Sediment | place: USA: Wyoming | collected...
GGGAGCGTCTCGCAGTTACAGCGGCGGTGGGGCCTCCCGCAGCTACGGCGGCGGGGGTGGTGGCGGATTCCGTTCCGGCGGCGGTGGCGGAGGATTCCACAGCTCCGGCGGCGGTGGCGGCTTCCACGGCGGCGGCGGCGGTGGAGGACACGGCGGCAGAAGGTAGCGGTCGCAAACCATTCGTGCCCGCGTGGTGGCTGATCGGTGGCTAACGTCGGCTGAACATGCCGGCGAGATATTCAGGAATTAGAGAGTCCGTTGAATCGCCAGACTGGCTGGCGCGCCGCCAGTTTGAGTCGAGCCGTCACTTTAAGTGGAAATGTCCGGCGCGGAACTCACGCAAAGGCAACGCCGCGCGGATGTGCTCTGTTACGTTGTCGAGGGCTGGGCACGCCGCTGGGCGCGGCGCCTGACGCTTAATCCCCTTCCTTCGCCCGCAGCAGCCGGAGCCCATTCAGCGTAACCGCGAACGTCGCGCCCATATCCGCCGCCACAGCCATCCACAGTGTTGCCACGCCCGCCATCGCGGCGATCAGGAACAGGCCCTTCATCGCCAGCGCAAAGCCGATGTTCCCTTTGACAATCGCCATCGTCTTTCGAGCATGACGCCGCAGAAACGGCAGGCTCCGCAGGTCCCCGGACATCAGCACCACGTCGGAGATCTCGCGCGCCACGTCCGCTCCGGACATGCCCAGGCTGATGCCCAGCGACGCGCTGCTGAGCGCCTCAGCGTCGTTCACGCCGTCGCCCGCCATGGCGACATGCTTATACTCGGCCAGCAGCTCGCGCACGCGCTCCGCCTTATTGTTCGGTAGCTGATCGGTGCGCAGTTCGTCGGCGCCCACCAGTTGCGCGACCGTCTCGCTGTTCTCGCGCGTGTCGCCGGTGAGAACCAGGATCCTTTCGACGCCCATGCCGCGCAGCGATCGCACGACCTTCCCCGCTTCGACCCGGACAGGATCCGCCACACTCACCAGGGCCCATACATCCGAGCCCTCTCCACACGCGAACACCGCGTCTCCCGTCCCGCTCAGCCTGTCGATCCCGGCTCCAATCCCGTCCATCCGTCCGGTCTCGCGCAGCCACCGCGCGCTGCCCGCCCAGAAGCCCTCTTCGTTCTCGATGCCCCGGCCCACGATGGCTCGAAAACCCTCCGCCGGCAGCGCATGAATGCCCTGCCGACGAGCGTAATCGACCACCGCGCGCGCAATCGGATGCTCGCTCGAAAGCTCCAGGCTCACCAGCCGCTCCAGCACCTGTTCGAGCGTACGCCCGCCGAGCGGCTCCACTCGCCGTACTTCGGGCTTGCCCATGGTCAGCACTCCCGTCTTGTCGAAGACGAACGCCCGCACCCGCGCCGCCTCTTCCAGAAACGCCCCGCCCTTCACCAGCACGCCCTTGCGCGCCAGCGCCGTCAGCGCCGCCACAATGCTGACCGGCGTTGAAATCACCAGCGCGCACGGGCACGAGATCAGCAGGATCACCATGCCCTCGTAGAACCATTTCGACCACGCTCCGTAGCCGAACAACGGCGGCAGCGCCATCACGCTGAACGCGAGCAGGAACACGAGCGGCGTGTAATAGCGCGTGAAGCGCTCGACAAACTGCTCGGCCGGAGCGCGCCGCGCCTGCGACTGCTCCACCATGCGCACCATACGCGCCAGCGTCGTGTCCGAGTGCCGCCGTGTGGTCTGGATGTCCAGCACACCCGATTGATTCATCGTCCCCGCGTACACGGCGTCGCCGGACATCTTCGGCGCCGGCGTCGACTCGCCCGTGATCAGAGCTTGATTGATGAACGAAGATCCGCGCACGACATCCCCGTCGCATGGCACGCGCTCGCCCGGCCGCACTCTCACCCGCGCGCCGACTTTCACGTCCGCGGCCAGCACGCGATGTTCGTGCTCGCCGTGGTCTTCCTTGCCGTGCTCCGTGCCGCCGTGCAGCACCGTCGCCTCGTGCGGAGCCATATTCAGCAACTGCTGGATTGCGTCGCGCGCGCGGCCCATGCTCCAGTGTTCCAGCCGGCCGGCCAGCGCGAACAGGAAGCTCAGCGTGGCCGCCTCGGTCCATTCGCCCAGCACGCACGCCCCCGTCATCGACAGCGCCATCAGCAGGTTCATGTCTGGTCGCAGTTGCCGCAGCGCGCCCATGGCCTTGGGCAACGCCGGTGTCGCCCCGGCCACAATCGCCAGCAGGAAGAACACCAGCGCGCCCCCGGGCGAAGGATGATGGCTATGGTCGTGCACCAGCAGGCTGGCCAGAATGTTCCCGCTGCGCGCCGCCTCCCAGGCCATGCCGATCGCCAGGCACAGCCCACTCGCCAGCGTCAGCACCGACTCGCGTGACCACCCGCGCTGCTCCTGCGGCTCGTCGTCGTTCCACGCCTCGCAACGCATCCCCGTCGTCGCGACGGCCCGCTCGATCCTCGCCGCGTCCAGCCGCCCCGCGTCATACTCCACCGTCATCCGGGCCTGCACGACGTTGAATGACAGGCTGCCCAGCCCGTCCAGCTTCGACAGGGCCCCGCGCAGCAATGCGACCTCCTCCGCGCAGTCCATGCCCTTGACGCGGTATTCAATCGTGTTTTGGATGAGAACCTCCCGGCGCGACTTCTACCAGTTTAAGATGCGCGGCCGGGCCAAAGGACTTCTGGCGTTCGGCTGGGCGGACTCCCCGGTCTGCGAGCGCCCCCGGCCGCCCGTTCGGGTGTGCGACATAGAAGTGGACGCCGGCGCGATTCCCTGGCAAAGTGGCCGGAAGCCGAGCGTCTGGGCACGCAAGGCAGAGGGCGCTGTTGTGGGGCAGCTTGGCAAGCTGCGGCCGATTGTCAATCGGCCTGGTGGGCTTTCCAGGCAACACGGCGGCGGTTGCCAACCGCCGCGCAGGATGCCATCCTGCCCCACACGATCTCGATAATCGACAGTATTTTGGACGGACTACACTAGCAAAAAGGCGGTCCCTTGCGGGACCGCCCTTCGCCGTGCCGGTTGTAGGTTTAGGCAGCGATCAGAAGTAAAACTTGATCGCGGCCTGGACGATGCGGTGGCCCTGCTTCTGCGTGGCCGTACCGAAGTCGGTGTTCTGATTCGCGCCCTGAGCGTTGAAGTTCAGGGTCAGGTTCTGGTTGGTCGGGAACGACCATAGCGGGTGGTTCAGGAAGTTATACGCGTTGAAGCGCAACTGCAGCTTCCTGGATTCACCCATCTGGAAGTTCTTGAACAGGCCGAGGTCGGCGTTGACGAAGGCCGGCCCGTAGAGGGTAGGACCTACGGTTGGGCCGTTCAAGCCGCGGACCATGCCGGGCATCTGGTAGCAGGATCCGTTGATGAACGAATGGCTGCCCAGCCCGGATTTCGGGTCGCAGGTGACTACTGGGTTCAACTGCATGTCGGTGGTGCCGAGAATCGAGGCGTTGCTGATGCCGACATTGTCGGCAGCTAAGTAACCCGGGGCAAGAACGCCGCTGGGGTATTGTGCGTTCCACGCGCCGTATCCGGCGTTCCCCGTCAGGTTGGCGCCGCTCTGCCATTGAGCGATGCCCGAGAGCTGCCAGCCGTTGACAAAGCCGCCCCCGATCTTGTTCCTCGTGAAGTTGCCCAACTCAACCGAGTAGGCCATGTTGAAGATGTGCGTGCGGTTCTGCGCGGCGACGCCGTAGTTGTTGGCGAGATTAAACTGATCGCCAAGACCGCTGTTCAGGATCCCCATCGTCTTGCCAAAGGTGTAGTTGGCGTTGATGTTGTAGCGGCCCTTCGAACGGATCCAGGTCATCTGGAATGCGTTGTAGTTCTGGTAAATGTTGTGGTTCACGATGTTGAGATCACCGTAAATCTTGTACTGGCGCAGCGCGTTCTGCTGGCCGGTGTCGGTCGGATTGGCGACGCTCCAGAGCGCACCAAACGGGATCGCGTTGATGTTGTTGCCCGCGCCCGCGGTGGTGTTGAGCTGGTCGCTGCTCTGGTTGCCGACGTAAGCCACTTCCAGCAGGCTGGACCAGGGCAGCTTCTGCGCGATCGTAAAGCTGTAGCTGTCGGTGTACGGCGCCTTGTCATCCTTCGGGTTGAGGCCCTGAATGCTGATGGTACCCTGAGCGCCCAGCGGATTGGTCGTGTCAAGTGCGGCGAGGGTTGTGTTGCTGACACTCGATACGAGTTCGCCGCCGGTCACGCCCAGACCCGTCGTGAACTGGCCCGTGTGATAGAAGAACCGGCCCCAGCCGCCGCGAATGACGGTGTTGCCCTTGCCGAACAGGTCGTACGCCAGGCCGAAGCGCGGCGAGAAGTACATCCCCCTGGTCGGGAAGACCGCATTCGGGATGGCGCTATTGATGGCGTGGTAGGTGAACCCGTCGTACGCGCCAGCCGAACCGGCCGGGTTGTACAACGTTGGGTCGAACATCGTGTAGCCTTTGCCTAAGCGATCCTGCCAGGGCTGGAAGTGCGAGCCGCGCAGACCCAGATCGAGGGTCAGCTTCTTGTTCACCTTCCAGGAATCCTGGACAAAGAATTCGTAGGTGTTGTAAGTGATGTCGTTGACGCGGTTTTTGTTCTGCTCGGAGTCCGAGGCCACGCGTCCCGTCATCAAATCGCCATAGGTGCTGCCGGTTGAGTTGCTGGCCCAGTTGGCGAAGGCAAACTGCTGATTCGTGTTGCCGCTATCGGGCTGGGCGTTGCGGATGTATTCCCAGAAGAAGCCGGCCTTGACCGTGTGCGTGCCCCACACCTTCGTCATGCTGTCGCTGATGGTAGGCAGCCACTTGTCGGCATACAGGCCCTGGCTGACGCCGCCAACCTCGAAGCCGCCGGGATTCAGCAGGGTGGCCAACTCGCCGCCCCATCCGGTGATCGACGGAATCTGCGTGACGCCATTGTGGAACATTCCCTGGTAGGGATAGCCCACTGTCGAGCGCTCCACCTTCTTGGGATCCCGGAATACGTTCGGGAATCCGATGTAGGTGTAGCCGAACACGAACTCGTTGGTCATCGTCGGGCTGAACACGTGAGTCAGAGACGCCGTCCAGGAGTCCGACTGGTTCTTGCCCAGCACCGGGGTCGGATACGGAACCTGGTTTGCGTTGCGCCACCAGAGGCCGACCGGGAACTGCTGCGTTTCACGCTGCATGTTATAGCGCATGTACAGCTTCGTGTTGTCGCTGATGTTGTAGTCGATGCGCGTCATCCACTGCGTGGAGTTCTGGTCGAAGATCTGATCGCTCAGGTAATTCGCGCCGCCCGTGGCGGAATCCAATGTCCGCGTGGGTCCCGGCAGCAGCTTGGCCATTGCCACGCCGCCGGGATCGAGTTGCGCCGACGGGATAATCGCGTTCGGGAACTGCGTCGCATTCAGCCTCTGCGCCGGAGCGCCGCTGGTGGTCTGGTTACCGAGCTTGGCGAGTTCGGCCGGCGTGAAGTTGCCGCCGATCATGCCCGCGGTCGGAACCGTGACCTGCAACAGGCCGGTATCGAGGGTCTGCTGAAAATACTCGAAACCGGTGAAGAAGAACAGCTTGTCTTTGTTCTTGTTAAACTTCGTTCCCGGGATAATCACCGGGCCGCTCAGGGTGCCGCCGGGGAAGTAGTACTTGCTCTCCGGCCGGCCCAGGCCGACTGAATTGTTCAGCCAGTCGTTTCCGTTCATGACGTAGTTCCTGGCGTAGAAAAATCCCGAACCGTGGAAATCGCGTCCACCAGACTTGGCCACCGAACTGATTACCGCCGGGCCCTTCTGGCTGTCCGCGCCGTAGTTCGACATCAGGACCTTGAATTCGGAGATCATTTCCGAGTTCGGGTTCACGGGCGTTGCGCAGTTGCAGCCGGGGTCGGATACGTGCGCGCCATCCGCCGTGATGTCCAGAGTGTTGCCGGGCAAGCCATTGTAGGAGTATGCGCCGTTCAACGGGCTCTGGCTGCCGGCGTCGCCGTTGCCGTTGATGCCGATGACTTCACCGGTGAAGTTGGCTGAATTCGAAGTGCCGTGGTTGATGCCGAAACCCGGCATGATCTTCAGGAATTCCGCCGCGTTGCTGCCGACGATGATGAAATTGTTCAATTCCTTCGTCGTCAGCGTGGCCGATTTTTCGCCGGAATCGACCGGCACTAATTGATCGACCATGCCAGTCACCTCGACGGTCTCCGACGTGGAACCGACCGTCAGCGTGACGTTGATGTTTCTCTTTTCCGAACCGCCCAGGGCGATCCCTGAAGCCTTGTAAGTCAGGAAGCCCTTGGCAGTTACGGTCAGTTCATACGTATAGTCGCCAACAGGCACGGAGGAAAAATTGAAAAATCCTTCATGATTGGCGATTGTGTCACGCTCCGAGCCGGAAGCTTCGTTGCGTAGTTTCACTTGCGCATTCGGTATAACCGCTTGCGAAGGATCGGACACGATGCCCGTCAGAGTGCCATAAATCGACTGTGCCGGCAGGCTCACTGCCAATACGGCCAAAATTGCAAATCCGACGATGACTCTGGTCCATGTTTTCATAGCTGGTCTGTGACCCCTTCTCATCTTGGAGTGACCTCCCACAGGCAGAGTAGACCCTCCTCGCCGCATGAGAGAACGCTAGTGGAAATATATCCCAACCCGAGTCGAAAGACAACACTATTTTGATGCCCTTTTTAAATCGTCGTGATGCTCCATAAGTGATTGCAAATAAGCCACTTACGCGCTATCTTAAAATCTTAAAAATCATAACCAGTCTATGCAAATCGGGATTGCCGCAATATGTGACGGGGAAACCGACTTCCAGAGTTATATTTCTTCCAAACAGGTGAAATCGGGGCGAGAGCGGCCCTCTCCGGTTAAGGTACGCAACGTCTGGCTGTGCAAAACGATCTCTGTTCGACGGAGGAGTTCTGGCCTCTAACAGCCCGTGGAAACAATCCTCCGAAACGTGCGAAGTCAAGAATGGTTGAGACGTCTTAACGAGCCGGCGATGGGCCGCCGGACGGGCACGCAGCCCAAATTCGAAGATGGGACTGACAGGTTGCCGCAGTCGCGAAAAGGGCACTTCTACGACCGGCTGTCAAGAGAACAGGCCTGTAGTCTCGCTATTGAGTTTCCCGCAGAGGTCGCCGGCTTCGAACGCGACGCCCCGTCAAAGTCGGGTCCCGGCAAGCGTCAGTCCGCGGGACGCTGGAATTGTCAGCGGTGCTGCGAGCGGGTCGTTGTGGCATTCCGTCAGCCCGGGATGCGTGGATTACCGCAAAGGCAGCAGCACAGCGGGATGAGAGATCGACGGGTTGGCTGTTGGGAGCTGCCGCCATTTCAGCGTTCCGAGTCCGATTCCGTCGCTACCGTCGACGCGCCAGAACTTCGTCTCGAACCTGGTAGATGACACGATAGTTCTTCCCCAGCGCGACGCACAGCGGCATCCCCGCCCCGTTTTCGCTCACTTCACTTCGGGAAACGCCGTGATGCGCAGCTTCGCCGCGCCATAGGGGATCAGCACGATGCTCTCGTCGGGTCCCGCGACGTGGACGGGACTCTGCGGCAGGGGTCCGGCCGAATCGTTCACCAGCTGCCAGTCCGCGATGCGCCGGGCTTTTGCTCGAAGAACGACCGGCGCGCCGTCGGGGCTGAACGGATAGTCTCCGATAGGGCACTCTTCCGCGACAAATGATTTAGCGGGCGCGGACGCGTCGAAGACCAGGCCATAGTTCCACGGCGTGGTGGGCGCGACGGACCAGTCCGGCACGCGTGGCCGATCCTTCACTTTCTTCCATTCCTCGCCGATCTTCAGCGAGTAGACCAGCGGGCCACGTTCGACGGCGACGGAGTTGTGGTACCAGTGCGAGAGGCGCGGCTGCATGGGGAACACGACGTCGACCTTGTCGCCCAGCTTCCAGGTGCGTCGGATCTTGTGGAACGTGCCCGGCTTGACGCCCGCGACGGGCTTGCCGTTCACGCGGACGCTGGCCTGCGTCGCCCAGGCGGGAATGCGCAGTTCCAGCGGGAACGCCGCAGGCTTCGAGGGATTCACCGTGAGGTGGATGTCCTGGCGGAACGGGTACCCGGTCTCCTCGACGATGGTCACCGGTAGGCCGCCCTTCACCACGGCCGTCACCCGGCTGGGCCCGTAAGCGACCGCGGCCAGCCCGTCCTCGCGAGTGCCCATCCACAGGCTCGCTATGAACTTCGGCCAGCCCTGGTGCATGTTGGCCGTGCAGCAGCCGAAGTTGGGTTCCAGGCCGTAGAGATTCGAATCCGGGCCGTTGTCGCTCCACGCGCGTTTGGCCACCGAGACGAGCACCTGGTTGGGCTGCTGGTCGTACTGGTGCGCCCACATGTCTTTCGAATAAGTGCCAGGTTGCGGGTTGTAGGCAACCTTTTCGAGCCGGTCGGCAAAGGCGGCGTCGCCGGTGGCCGCGATGATGCGTTCGAGCGAGAACATGGTTTCGAGCACTGAACACAGCTCGGTGCCCTGCGACGGATCGAGACCGGCATAATGCTCGTCGCCGCTATGCACGCCGCTCGGCAGCAGATGATACTTGTCGAGCACCTGGAACTGGTTGTAGAGCCCATCCAGATCAGCCTTGTCATTGGAAAACTGCCACCAGATGGCGGCCGTCTTCAGGCCCTGCGAGTTGTTCACGCCGTGCGTCTTCAGCGTGCAGTCCTTGCCCGTGATCTTGTGCTGGTAGAGCGGCGGGAAGTCCGCGAACTGCCTGGGCCAGTAGTAGCCCTGGTCGTGCAACTTGCGCGCCAGGTCAAGCAGCTTGGGGTCGCCGTTGCGGTTGTAGAGCCAGAGCAGCGTCAGCGCTTCGTCCTGCCAGCGGTAGATGGCCCACTCCTTCAGCGGTTGCTTGTCGAGGTTCGCCGCCTGATAGGCGAAGTAGCGCTCCATGAGCGGGATCACGCGCGGGTCGCCGCTGGCCTCCTGGTATTGCGCCAGCGCTTTCAACATGACGTACCTGGGCCACCAGTCGTTGTTGGACGCAGGACCGATCGCGCCGTCGGGGCGCTGGTTGTTCAGCGTCCAGTCCATCCACTTCCTGGCTCTCGCAATGAGGACCGGATCCTCAAGCTGGTACGCCATCGGGACCAGCCCATCCAGGTAATAGGGACCGCGCTCCCAGCTCTCGCCTTTGCCGCCCAGCCAGCCACTGTTGGGCCCCAGGTCCGGCCAGATCTCTTCGATGTGGCCCGACAGCCCGTCGGCCTGAATCTGCAATTGCCGCTTCAACCAGCCCTCGGGCATCACGGCCGTGAGCGGCAGCAACGTGTAAGGCGTGGAGGCCAGCGGAGCGCGGTTCTTGACGGGAGCGGGGACCGGAGTCGCCGCACCGGCGATCGCACAGAGCGCCGCCGCGAGGATGGGGAGGATTTGCCGCATGGGAGAGATTTCCTTCATATCGGATCGAGTCTCTGCCTGACCACGCACCGCGGGGGCCGGAAGGTCAGGCAAGCGCCCAAATTGAATAGTACGCGGATCGGACGCTCCAGTGGATGTGCCGCTCATACCGCAGAGCACGGCGAGAGAGATCCCGTAACGAAAGCCGCGACCGGTGGCAGCCGCTCGGCCTCGACACCGCGAGATTCAACGCGCTCCCCGGCTCCAGCAGTTTGGCTTCCTTATGCCATCGGATCCTGCGACGATGAAACCACTGCCGGGGTCAACCATCGGATGCGGAACACCGCACGTCCGGTGGTGTGAGAGGGTAGCCCGGGCGAAATCCCGGTCACTCGACCCGTTCCGGGCTCAGACCTGCTTCGGCTTAGCCGAGCGGGCGAAGGGGCCGCGCGGCTGAGGCAAGGGCTCGGGCTCGGGCTCGGGTACGACCGGCTTCTTGATGCGGCCGTCGAGACGCGCGACCGTGTAAGTTTCACGCGCCTTGGCGAACTCGGCAGTTCCCGGAGCAACGCCCGTCGAGTCGGTCACCTCGGAGTCGGTGATCTCGCCGACGATGGGCAGGTACTTGCCAAAATAATTCTTGAGGCGATCCTGGACGAGCCGCTCGCCGGATTTGAGAGACAGCAGGAAGACCTCTTCGCCCGGCGCGGCCTTCACTGTCTGCCAGATCAGCGAAGCCCGGCTCAACTTCGGCGCCTTTAGAGCCGTCTCCAGCTTCTTCGAGTGCGCTTCCAGTTTCTGCCAGGGCTCCGCTTCTTCCTTCGTCATCTCGGTCTGTGCGAGCAGCGCGCTCTTCTCCTTGGAAGTCAACGGCTGCACCAGACACCAGAGGTTCAGGGCGTACCAGTCGGTGGGAACCTCGGAGCCGAAGGGAATCATCGTCTTCAGTTTGGCGACTTTCTGGAATGCCGCGGCGTTCAGTTTCGCGCCCGTCAGGCCGGAGCAGAACAGCGTGAGGAGCTTCTCCTCGTCTAATGCTTTCAGCACTTCGAACGGATCGTTTTCAGTGGCAATCTGCTTCAATTCGCCGAACAGCGAGCGGGGCTGAATGGAGCCGGTCACGCCGGCTTCGCGCGCGTTGAGGAACTGCTGCCACGTCCTTTCGTGAACCGTAAACTGCAGCCGGGCGCGGTAGCGGATGAGACGGAGCATGCGCACCGGATCGTCGTAAAGCGTGTAGTTGGTGATGGCCCGGATCTCTTTGTGCTCAAGGTCGGAGACACCGTTGGTCGGGTCGATCATCAGGCCCCGCGAGGCGCGGTTCAGCGACAGGGCGATGGCGTTCACAGTGAAGTCGCGGCGGCGCAGGTCGTCGTGGATCGTCGCGGGGGTCACCTGGGGCTTCGCGCCCGGTTTGGAGAACTTCTCGAGACGGGCCATCGAAATCTCACCGACGACGCCGCTATTAAACTTGAGCTCGGCGCTCTTCCGGTGCTCGTCGACGGCGAGAAGTTCGGCGCTACATTTCTTCGCCACGTCGCGGGCCAGCTTCAAAGCGGGGCCCTCCACGGAGAAATCGAGATCCCGGATGGGAAATCCGCCGAGCATATCGCGCAGGGCGCCACCGGTCAGGTACAGGCTGAGGTTGGCCTCGGCCGCCGCCGATTGAACGGCGGAGAGAGCAGCGTTCTGCTCGGCCGTCAAGTGGCTTTCCAGGTTGAACATGTAGTCGCTCATGTCTACTTCATCTCCAGTGGCTCGCGCGCTTGGGAGCGCGGATGATGCCGGTCCACGATCTCCCTCAGGCGGGAGCGGACCACGTGCGTATAGATCTCGGTCGTGGCTATGTCGGCATGGCCGAGCATGGCCTGAACACTACGAAGGTCGGCGCCGCCTTCAAGAAGGTGCGTCGCGAAACTGTGACGCAGGACGTGCGGGGTCAGCGGCGCCCGGATACCCGCGCGCCGGCCGTAGAAGCCCAACCGCTTCCAGAACCACTCGCGCGTCAGCGGTCCGCCCCGGGCGGTCACGAAGAGATAGGGCGAGGGGCGCGTGCGCAGCAGTTGCGCGCGCGGGCAGTCCAGATACTCCCGGATCGCCTGCTGCGCCTTCTGTCCGAGTGGGACCATCCTGGTCTTGCTGCCCTTGCCGGTCACGCGCAGGTAGCCCAGGCTCAGGTTCGCGTCGCTCAGCTTCAGTCCACACAATTCACTGACGCGCAGGCCGCTGGCATACAGCACCTCGATCATGGCCCGGTCGCGCACCTCGCGCGGCGCCTCGGATTTCGGCTCGGCCAGAAGCTGTTCCACCTGCTCACGAGTCAAGTATTTCGGCAGATTCCGCCATTGCTTCGGCGCGTGCAGAAAGCGGGTGGCGTCCTCCGCGACGCGGCCCTCACGCAGGAGGAATTTGTAAAAATTGCGCAGCGTTGTCAGATGGCGCGCCACCGAGCGACTGGACAGGCCTGCGGCGTAGAGCGAATCCACGTAGGCGCCGAGTTCGCTCGTGGCGGGCAAGCCGGGCAGATGTTGTTTGGACCAGAATAATGTAAATTTGTTAATGTCCAGGGAGTAAGCAAACAACGTCTGAGGCGCCAGACCCTTCTCAATCCGGCACCAGGCAAGGAAAGCTGCCGCGGCGGAACTAAGCCCGCCCTCGCTGTTCATCGCGTCAATGATACAATATCTGCGTAATTGTTTGAAAGAAAAGGGTTGCAGACTGGATCCCAGATGGGCGCCTCGACGGCCAAGAAAGTTCTGATCGACCGTTATGACCGCTCGCTCCTGCGAGGGTACGTGCAGCCCCAAACCTGCCGGACGCCGGACGGGTTGGAGGTCATGAGTCCCGAGGGAGCTGTCTCCATCATCCCCTATCCCCAGATCAAATGCGTGTCGTTTGTGCGCGATCTGGACGGGCCGAGCGTGCTGGGCGAGCGTCGCGAATTCCTGGCGCGGCCCAAGTCGGCGGGCCTCTGGATCGAGCTTCAGTTCCGCGACGGCGACTCTTTAGAATCCACCATCTCCAACAATATGATGGAGATGGAGGCGGACGGCCTGTTCGCGATGCCCCCTGAGAACGCGGGGAATGCACAGCGCATTTTCGTGCCTCGCGCCGGGCTCACGGGCGTTCAGGTGCTGGGTGTGGTGGGCAAGCCGAAGCCAAAACGCGAGCGGCCGGCGGCGCCATCCTTTAAACAGTTCAAACTGTTCTCGGAAGCCGAGCCCGGCTGAGATCGTGCTCGCTCACGGTCTCCCAGGCACCCGGATCGACCCCTTGAACGAAGCTGACACGGTCGAGTACGAAATTTCGTTCACCCTTCCAGGATTTCCACAGCGAGCGGGCGTGTTCCATGAGTTCGGCAGGCTGGAGCGGGGCAAAATCCTGCGCCAGGGTGACATGTGGGTGGAACGGAAAGGCCTCTTCGCCCGAGAATTCGTCCTGCGCGAGCAGGCCGTGAACCTGTTCCAGAACGCTGCGGCCCGCTGCAATCCCAAGAAAGACGACACCGGTGGCGGGGAAGGCCTCGACCTCGCCCAATCCGATCTCGAGGGCCTGCACAGCCAGGAGCTTGTAGTGCAGGTTCTTCGAGAGATCGGCGGCGGATTCGCTCAGGACCTGCGGGGGAAGCAGGGTGACGTGGGACTTAAATGCACAGCCGGGAACAAGTTGCCGGCGCATGAAATTCAGGTACTCACCCAACGCGCCGGGAACGAACCCGATCAGGGCGAAAGGCCGTTCCACCTCAAGTCTTGTGAAAGTAGAACCCATTGGCAGAAAATTCCGCGGGACCAATAAGGAGCGTCCCGGAACCTGGCTCGTCTTCCCTCGGAACTACGAACTCAAACACTCGGTCTGCGTCATCGCGCCAAGAGTGGCCTGGCGTTGTTCGGGGACGATCCAGCGGGCCTCTTCGAAGCCGACATATTTACAGATGCGAATCTCTCCCGACTCGGATTCCAAAACATCCCCGATGTCCAGCGCGCGAGCGGTCCCACGCAGCAGTGTCCAGACTTCGTAAGGCCCAGCGGCGTCCACCTCGCCGTCCGGCTCGAAATCTCTGGGTTTCAGAGAACTTGCGCCGCTGGTATGCGGGGCCCAGCGGAACACCTGCCGGGGCGTATCTTTCATCCTGTGAATGCGAAACAACGGCATCGCTTCCATTGTGCCTCAAAACAGAGTGGGGTGAAATTGTAAGTTTCGGGCGGTGTGCGCGGCGCCGGTCGCGGCGCAATCAGGGGTGGCGGCCGTCCGCGAAAAGCCCACCGGGGCGCCGGCAAGCCAACAAGACAAGACGTTCTGGCGGACACGGATGTCCCGGAACGGATTAAGTTAGTGTTGGGGACGAGGAGCGAGCGCGGACACGCGGGCCAGTCACCCTGCCTCCCGTGGCAGGAAAGCGCTGTGCGCGCGGCGCGTCATGCGACGATGAAGGGAGCACCCGATGAGGAAGGTCTTAGTTTTCGTGGGATTGGCTGTGATCGCGGGCGGGACCTGGCTGGCCACCCGCAAGGCCGCGCCCGCGGAAATCCCTTTTGAAAGGGCCCGTCGCGAGACGCTGGTGAGCCTGCTGAACACGAACGGCAAAGTGGAGCCGTGGGAGTGGCGGGAAGTCACCGCCATGAGGGAGGGCCGGATCGCCAAAGTCCTCGTTACCCAGGGGCAGCAGGTGAAAGCCGGCTCGCCGCTGGTGCAACTGGAAATGCCTTCGGCGGAATCGGATCTCTCTGCGGCGCAGGCGCGTCTGGCGCAGGCGCAAGCCGATCTGGCTCAGCTCCAGCAGGGCGGGAAAGCCGCGGACCTCGCGGAGATCGACGCCTCTCTCGCCAAGGCCCATCTCGAGCAAGCGGCAGCGCAGCGCGACGTCGCATCGTTAGAACGGCTCTTGGGCCAGAAGGCGGCTACACGGGACGAGATGGACGCAGCGCGGGACCGGCTCAAGCGAGCGGCCGCCGAGGTGTCGGGGCTGAGGAGCAGACGAGCCGCGCTGGCGCCGCAGCAAGACCGGAGCGCCGCGGAAGCACGAGTGAACGACGCCCAGGCGGCGCTCGCCCTCGTGAAAGAGCAGATAGGCGAGGCGACGATTCGAGCGCCGCGCGGCGGAGTCGTTTACGAGCTGCCGGTTCACGCTGGCGCGTGGATTAAAGCGGGAGATCCGGTCGCGAAAGTGGGCGCGCTGGATCGCATGAAAGTGCTGGTGTACATCGACGAGCCCGATCTGGGGAAAGTCCGGATGGGGCTGCCCGTCACGCTGACTTGGGATGCTTTGCCCGGCAGGCAGTGGGAGGGAAGTATCGATCAATTGCCAGCTCAGGTGATCCAGCTCGGTTCGAGGCAGGTCGGCGAAGTGGTGGTCCAGGTCAAATCTCCGCGGCGGGATCTGGCGCCCGGGGCGAACATCGACGCGCGCCTGAAGGCCCAGGTGGTGGAAGACGCGCTCACCATCTCCAAAGGCAGTCTGCGCCGCGACAACGGAGTCTTTGGCGCTTTCGTGCTGGAGGGGAACAAGCTGGCGTGGCGCCGTCTGGATGTGGGAGCGTCAAGCGAAAACCGGGCCGAGATCCGGTCCGGGCTGAAGGAGGGCGAGTCTGTCGTTCTCCCGACCGACCGGCAGCTTTCCAGCGGGCTGGAGATCGCTCCGATTTATCCCTGACTGTTCTTGTGGGCGGGAAGCAACTGCGTGGGGACGGGATGACGGCGATATCGCCACACTGCCGGTTCGCGGGGAAGCGGAAACCTTGCAGACAGGCAAAGGCGGCTGCGGCGAGCCCACAACCTGCGCCGTGGGCCTACCGCAACCCTCTGCCGGACACTCTCAAAGCTGCCACGCCGGCGGCGGCAGCTTTCACGCACGCGGGGCGCGGCCGTCTACTTCTTCGCAGGAGTGGCTGGCGCGGCGGCGGGCTTAACGGCTGGCGTACCAGGGACTGGCCTGGCTCCCGCTGTCGCTCCCGGTGTGCCCTCAGCCGCGGCCGGGCTGCCGAAGTAGCTGTCATTCAACACGATTTTGGCCTTGTCATGCAGCGCCTTCACCTCTTGCGCGGCAGTATCTCCGGCCTTTTCCCGCTCCAGATCCGCTTTCACCTTATCGAACGGGAGCGTGCCGCGCTCCTGAACCTGAATCAGGTGGTAGCCGAACTGGGTCTTCAACGGTTCGCTGATCTGATTGATCGGCAGCGAGAAGGCCAGCTGTTCAAACTCCGGGATCGTCCGGCCACGGGTCAGCTCACCCAGATCGCCGCCCGAAGCGCCCGAACCGGTGTCATCGGATTCGGCTTTGGCAATAGCGGCAAAATCTTCGCCCTTCAAAATGCGGGCACGAAGAGCTTGTGCCTTAGCCAGAGCCTCGGCTTCGGTCAGGTCTTTCTGATCTTTCCGGACAGGAATGCGAGAGCCCTGGAAACGGATGAGGATGTGGCGCGTTTTGGCCTGCTCAAAGTCGGCCTTGCGGGCTTCGTAAGCCGCCTTCAATTCGGTTTCGCTCGGCGCAGCTTTCTTGATGAGCTCTTGATAAAGCGCAGAGGCGAGCAGGTTGTCTTCCTGCAGCTTGATCTGCGTGGCAACTTCGGGTTGGGCCGGTAAGCCGATACGACGGGCTTCCTGTGCCAGGATCTTCATTTCGGCGAGCCGGTCGGCCAGTTGGCGCTTACCGTCGGGCGTGTTGGCCTGCCCGCGGACATTGGCGGGGAGGGCTGCGAGCATACGCTCGAACTGGGTGCGAGTCATTGTCTCCCCGGCAACCGAGAAGACGACAGGGTCAGCCGCCGCTGGCGCGGGAGGCGTCGCGGCGCCTGGCCCTTGCGCCCAAAGGGTGGCTCCGAGCATCGACAATAAGAGAGTTCTCATTTAACTATGCTACCCCGCCCCGGCGCTTCCGCAGAACGGCCCACCTCCCGCAACCGGGACGTAGCCCGAAAACCGGCAAATTGGAAGGCCGTCTGGCCCGACATCCGCGAATTGCTCCGGCCGCGGCGCGGCCAGCTCCTGCTGGGCCTTTTGCTGATCGCCATCAGCCGCGTCTGCGGGCTGGTCCTGCCTGCCTCGACCAAGTATTTTGTGGACGATATTCTCGGTAAACACCACATAGAGCGTCTGTTACCCCTGATTGCCGCAATTGTCGCCGCCACGGCGGTGCAGGGCATCACCGGCTTCTGGCTGACGCAGTTGCTCTCCAAATCGGCCCAAAGGCTGATTGCCGAACTGCGCTGCAAGGTGGAACAGCACGTCGCGCGACTTTCGGTTACATTTTTTGACTCGAATAAGTCAGGCCAACTCGTTTCACGTATCATGAACGACGTCGAAGGCGTGCGGAATCTGGTCGGAACGGGGCTGGTCGAGTTCATTGGCGGACTGCTCACGTCGCTGCTGGCGTTCTTCTTCCTGCTGAGGCTGAGTCCCTTGATGACGTTTCTGACGGCGGGGATCGTCATCGTGTACTCGTTGGTGCTGCAGCGGGCGTTTCGAACCTTACGCCCCATCTTCCGCGAACGCGGAAAGATTACCGCCGAGGTGACGGGCCGGTTGACGGAGACGCTCGGCGGCATCCGGGTCGTGAAAGGCTACCACGCCGAGGCCCGCGAGGACGCCGTTTTTCAGAAGGGTGCGGACCGGATTCTGGCCAACGTTCTGAAGTCGCTGACCGGCGTCTCCGTGCTGAGCTTGTCGGCGACGGTGCTGCTGGGCGTGGTCGGCGCGCTCGTGATGTACGTGGGCGGCCGGCAGATTCTGAGCGGCTCGCTAACCACCGGAGGATTTGTTTCGTTCATGATGTTCCTCGGCTTCCTGGTGGCGCCGGTCTTCCAGATGGTCGGCATCGGTACGCAAGTCACCGAAGCGGTGGCCGGACTGGAGCGCACGCGCGAGATCCTGAACGAAGCGCGTGAGGACCGGGATCTCAACCGGACTGTAGCGCTGGGGGCCATTCGCGGCCATGTCGAGTTTGAGCGCGTCTCGTTCGAATACGAGAGTGGGAAGCCGGTGCTGCACGATGTTTCGTTCGATGCCGAACCGGGGACAGTCACCGCGCTGGTCGGTTCCTCCGGCTCGGGCAAGTCGACCACCATCGGGCTGATCTCGTCGTTTCACAAGCCGGGGCGGGGACGGGTTCTGGTGGATGGCGTAGACCTCTCCACGGTGCAGCTGGGCAGCTACCGGTCGCAGCTTGGCGTCGTCCTGCAGGAGTCGTTTCTGTTCGACGGAACCATCGCCGAGAACGTGGCATTCGCGCGGCCCGGCGCCACGCAGGACGAGATCGTGAACGCCTGCCGCACGGCGCGCGTGGACGAGTTTGTCGAACGGTTCCCCGACGGCTATGAGACGGTGGTGGGCGAGCGGGGCGTGAAGCTCTCGGGCGGGCAGCGTCAACGCGTCTCTATCGCGCGGGCGATTCTGGCCGATCCGCGTATTCTGATTCTCGACGAAGCGACGTCGAGCCTCGACAGCGAGACCGAATCGTTGATCCAGGAGGGACTGGGGAGCTTGATGCGCGGGCGGACCACGTTTGTCATCGCCCACCGCTTGAGCACCATCC
>Ga0315272_10000635_pt1 | contig 17815 bp, 10 predicted proteins | sample C3_middle_MG_FD_203918 | JGI IMG/M metagenome (GOLD analysis project Ga0315272, IMG submission 203918) | Sediment microbial communities from Yellowstone Lake, YNP, Wyoming, USA - C3_middle | ecosystem: Environmental > Aquatic > Freshwater > Lake > Sediment | place: USA: Wyoming | collected...
TCGCTGCTTCACAAGCGCTTGGAACAACCACTATTTCAATAACTTATGATTTGAGTGATAATACGACGTCAAATATATTTACTGAACTTGAAGTGTCTAATGATTCCGGTTTGATTTGGACAATCCCACATACCAGTGTGAATGGAGCGATTGGTTCAGGGGTAGCAGCCGGAACCGGAAAAACTATTTCTTGGAATGCAGGCACTGATTACGATGAACATGCAACTAGCACAATGCGAGTTCATGTGCGGGCGCGTGATGCTTACTATAATCAAGGAACTTATGCGACTTCATCAAATTTTACCATTGATACTTTGAATCCAGTTACAAATGTGGTTGCCAATTTGAAGGCGCAGCCCAATGCTGGTGATTCAACGGTTTTAATTGGTGGGTCTTTCACGGAAGCAAATCCAAATACGAATGATTTTTATTTAGCGATTACTGGCGGGACTTATAGTACTTCAACCGCCGGAACGGTCAATACTGCCACTCCAAGTGATCAGAACACCGCTGTAGGTGCAACTTTGAAGGGTAATGATTATATTTCAAAAGTAAAAATTATTCATACTGATGATTATGGGCAAGCAACGACAAATGAAAATGTGTCGCCAAGTGTGTCTTTTAAATATGTAAAACCATACACACCGCAAGCTCCGATTCTCAGTAGTCCGATTACTACGCAATTGAATCTAACAATTGTGCCGAACGTTTCCGAGGTGGCGGGATTGGAATATTTGATTCAAGAAACGACAACTGGAAAATATGTTCAAACGAATGGTAGCTTGAACACTGGTCAAGTTTGGCGAGCAGACTCGGCCTGGGGAACAGCCACGGTGACGGGATTAACTTCACCAGTGGCCAATTATATTTTCCAAGTCAAATCAAGAAATACAAGTGACGCCGCTCATGCTTCAAGCTCAGAATCGGCATTTTCAGCAACCGCTAAAATCACCAATACGGCGCCGACGATTGTTTTTGGCAGTATTGCGCAAACAAGCGATGGCACAAAATATACTACAATTAATTACACAGGAACTGATGGGCAAGGCGATATTAATAATTTGGTAACCTATGAATATTCGCGCGATAATTCGATTTGGTCAACGATTACCGAAAAGGCAGGCGTTGGTTCAGAGGGTTTTTCAGCTCTTACTTTTTTGGCGGGCGGTTCGGCACATAATTTGAAATGGGATTCGGGAACAAATCTGTTTGGGGTTGAAGATTCAACTGTTTATGTTCGATTGCGTTCACATGATGGGCTAGCATCGAGTACTTTGGTAACTTCAAGTGCTTTTGAAATTGATAATGTTGTGCCAGTAGTTTCGAGTGTTTCGGCAGTACAAAATGCAGGATCACGAACGGTGGCCATAACTTACAATTTAGCAGACGCCAATAATAGTTTGGTGGAAATTAGCATTTCAGAAGATGGAGGTGTGACTTGGACGGTGCCGAGCACAAGCGTATCTGGAGCGGTTGGTTCAGGTGTCTTACCAGGAACGGCGAAAGCGATTACTTGGAATGCAGGAACAGATTTTTCGGGACAATATCAAAACGATCTTCAAGTTCGGGTGCGGGCGCGTGATACTTTTGGTAATCAAGGGGCTTATGTTTCTTCGGCTAATTTTACTTTGGATACTAAAGCGCCAGTGGTGTCAAATGTTACGGCCGTTCAAGATTCAGCGGCCGATACTTTTACTTTTCATTATGATGTTTCGGAAGATGCGGGTAATGTTACCACCGTTTTAGAAATTTCTAATGATGGTGGTTCAACTTGGACTGTGCCAAAAACTTCGGCCACGGGAAATGTGGGAACAGGAATTGTACCAGGAACAGGAAAGACTATCACTTGGGATGGCAGTGTCGATTACAATGGACATGAAGCGGCAAATATGAAGATTAGAATTACCGCGACTGATCAATTTAGCAATAATAGTAATAATACTTCGGCAAATTTTAATCTTGATACTTTGGCACCACGCGTGACAAGCGTGAGCGCGGTCGAAGTGGCTGGTACAATCAATGTTTCGGTTACTTATGATTTAGCTGATCAAAATAATTCCTTGGTGGAAATGGATATTTCTGGTGATGGTGGCTCAACTTGGACCGTGACCAATACAAGTGTGACTGGAGATATTGGGGCCGGTATTGGAGCGGGCAGTAAGACAATTGTTTGGAATGCGGGGACAGATTATGATGAACAACAAAAAGCGAATATGCGAGTTCGGGTGCGAGCAAGGGATGTTTATTTGCACCAAGGAGCAAATGTTTCTTCGGTAAATTTTTCTTTGGATACCTTGAATCCGACGGTTAATGTGGTGGCTAATTTGCAAGCCCAACCAAACGCGGGCGATACCACGGCTTTGATTGGTGGATCGTTTACGGAAATTAACCCTAAGACTAATAATTTTTATGTTGCGATCAATGGTGGAAGTTACAGTACAGCAAGCGTGGGTAGCGCAAATACGGCCACACCGGCCAATCAAGCGACCGCAGTCGGTATAACTTTAAAAGGTAATGATTATATTTCAGCGGTAAAAATTGCTCACATTGATAATTTTGGACAAGCTATAAATAATGAAAATTTTTCCGTTACCACGGTATATAAATATGTAAAACCATATATGCCGGCACCAGCTACGGTTTCTAATCCAGCACTTGGAACGGTAAGAGTATTGATTAATCAAAATGCGGCTGAAGTTGATGGTCTTGATTATGCGATTTATGAATCAACGCAAAATAAATATGTGCAAACCGATGGCACTTTGGGATCATCGCCGGTTTGGAAAACTCGAGGGACGAGCGCTGGACAATGGGGTGAAACTAGCGGCATTGTGGGAGGAATTACTGTTAACGGTTTGGCGAATCATTCTTATACTTATATTTTTCAAACTAAATCAAGAAATATTTCCGATGCGGCTCACGCCGCTAGTAGCGAAAGTGCTTTGTCGACTGGAGCCTCTTCGACAAATCAATCGCCAGTGATTGCGATTAATTCAGTGGCGCAGACAACCAATGGCACTAAATATGTAGTTATAAATTACACTGGAAGTGACTTGGAAAGTGAAACTTCGAGTCTTTCGATTTTTGAATATTCTCAAGATAATTCAACTTGGCATACAATGACTGAGAAAAGTGGCGTTGGTTCTAGCGGAACCAGTGGTTTAGCGTTTACTTTTGGCGGAGCAAGTTTTAATTTTTCTTGGGACGCGGGGACGGATTTGGCGAATACCGAAGACTCAACCGTTTATGTTCGTTTACGGGCTAACGATGGCACTTCGAACGGAAATATTACAACTTCCAGTGCCTTTGTGGTTGATACCAAAAATCCAGTAATTTCGAGCGAAACGGCCGGGCAAACTTTGGGCACAAAAAATGTCGCGATTGCTTTTAATTTAACTGATCTTTCGAATTCAAATGTGGAAATTAATATTTCTGAAGATGGTGGTTCGACTTGGACAGTGAGTAGTGCTTCGGTGACTGGGGATGTGGGCGCTAATGTTTCACCAGGCACGAGCAAGTCCATTATTTGGAATGCCGGTGCAGATTTTTCTAATCAAGAACAAAATGATATTCAAACCAGGGTTCGAGCGCTTGATGCTTTTGGTAATCAAGGGGTTTATTTTAGTTCAGCAAATTTTACACTCGATACCAAAAATCCAGTCGTTTCAAATGTTAGTGCGTCACAGAATTCTGGGGCGAATACAGTGACAGTAACTTATGACTTGAGTGATGCTCATAATTCTAATGTCGCATTTGATGTTTCAGGTGATGGGGGAACAACTTGGACAGTGGCAAATACTTCTGCAACTGGCAATGTTGGTCCCGGAGTAACACCAGGAACCGGAAAGACAATTATTTGGAATGCTGGCGCAGATTATCCAGGTAATGATAAATTAAATATGAGAGTCAGAGTTAGAGCGACGGATACGTATTCTAATGCTAGTGGCAATGTCGAATCAGCTAATTTTTCTTTGGACACTTTGGCGCCAAGCATAAGCAATGTCACCGCGATTCAAACTTTGGGTGGGAATAATGTATTTTTTCATTATGATTTAGCTGATAATAGCGGGGTGACGATTGCGTTTGATATTTCCGAAGACAGTGGCACGACTTGGACGGTGGCGAAGACATCAGCGACCGGTGATATTGGGGCTGGTGTAACGCAAGGCACAGGAAAGACAATCACTTGGAACGCGGGTACGGACTTTGCAGAACAAAGTAAAAACACTATGAGAGTCAGAATGCGTGGTTCAGATATTTTTACAAATACAAGTGCTAATATTCAATCAGCGGATTTCTTAGTTGACACCTTAAACCCTACAACCAATATTATTGCAAATTTGCAAGCGCAACCAAATGCGGGCGACACGACGGCTTTAATTGGTGGTTCGTTTACGGAAGCCAACCCTAATACAAATAATTTTTATGTTGCCGTTAATGGAGGTGCTTATTCTTCAGCTACGGCCGGTGATACTAATACTGCTAGTCCGGCAAATCTTGCGACGGCGGTTGGTGTAACTCTCAAAGGAAATAATTATATTTCAAAAGTAAAAATCAGTCACACTGATGATTATGGACACAGTTTTGATAATGAAAATTTAGCGCCAAATGTTTTATATAAATATGTAAAGCCGTACACTCCGCAAGCGCCAACGGTAGCAAACCCACAAAATACTTCGGTTGATGTAACTATTAATCCAAATACTTCGGAAGTGTCTGGACTTGAATATGCAATTTTTGAAAATTACACCGGAAAATATGTCCAAGCTAATGGTACTTTGGGAACAAACGCCGTTTGGCAAGCCACTAGCACTTGGGCGACAAAAACTGTCACCGGTTTGACTTCGCCAGCGGCTAATTATGGTTTTCAAGTTAAATCACGTAATTCGAGTGACGCTGGACACGTCGCTACTAGTGAAAGTAGTTTATCAAGCACAGGTCAAATTAGTAACACCGCGCCAAGTATTACTATTAATAGTGTCAGTCAACAAACCGGTGGCGTAAATTATGTATTGATAAGTTATACTGGCACTGATATGGAGAATGATACAAATCATTTGATTGTTTACGAATATTCACTTGATAATACAAATTGGTCAGCTATGACTGAAAAAACTGGAGTTGGTAGCAACGGCACAGCTGGTTTGATTTTTGCCTCGGTCGGAACTAGCTATAATTTTGCTTGGAATTCAGGGGCGGACTTGCCAAACGTTGAAGACTCAACTGTTTATATTCGTTTAAAATCGAGTGACACTTTGGCAAATGGAAATTTGGCAGTGAGCTCAGCTTTTCCAATTGATAATCGTGGTCCGGTAGTTTCGAATGTAATTGTCAGTCAAACTCCGGGAACAAATAATATTATATTTAATTATGACTTAGTTGATAATACCAGTGCAAATATATCGGTGGCATTGGATATTTCTGAGGATAGTGGCGCGACTTGGACGGTGAATAAAACTAGTGTCAGTGGTGATGTGAGCAGCGGCCGCAGTGCCGGAACAGGCAAGGCAATTACTTGGGGTGCAGGAATAGATTTTTCAAATCAAGAAAAAACCACTATGCGGGTAAGAATTCGAGCCCTTGATTCATTCGGCAATCAGGGCGCAAATGCTAGTTCAAGTGACTTCGCTCTAGATACCAAGGCTCCGGTGGTAACAAATGTTAGCGCCACTCAAACTGCAGGAACGCAAAATTTTGTCATTCACTACGATCTTAGTGACAATTCCGCAGCTGGACATGCCGTCCAATTGGAAATTTCCAATGATGGTGGTTCAACTTGGACATCAACTAGCACTTCGGTTAGTGGTGATATTGGAGCAGGGCAAACAAACGGTACCGCCAAAATAATCGCTTGGAATGCTGGGACAGATTATCCCGGCCATGAACAAACTAATATGAAACTTAGGGTTCGTGCCCAAGATTATTTTGGTAACCAAGGAGCTTACGCTTCGTCAGCGAATTTTTCAATCGACACCAAGAGCCCAGTGATAAGCGGTTTGTCAGTTATTCAGAATACCGGAAATAGCAATATAAATATTACTTATAACTTGGCTGACGTGGCAACTGCGAATTCAGTAGAATTGGAGATTTCGGGGGACAGTGGCGCAACTTGGACGGTCACGCACACTGCTTCAACCGGTGATCTTGGTGCTGGCGTTGCTCCGGGAAGTAAAACTATCACCTGGAACGCGGGAACGGATTTTGCAAGTCAGGAACAAACCAATTTGCGAGTTAGATTACGAGCCACTGACAATTTTAGTAACCAAAGTTCATATATTGAATCGAGCGATTTTGCGGCTGACACTAGGGCCCCAATCAGTTTGGCAAATTTGAACAAATTCTCGGCCACAAGTACCAGCGTTACTCTCAACTGGGATGCTGGTGTAGCTGATGCCAGTTTTAAACATTTTGTCATTTGGCATGGCGCTAATTTGTCCGACGTAAACGCTCGAACCGGAACGGCACACGAATGGAATGAAACTAATGATTCAAATTTATCAAACATAAACACAATTTCAACGGTACTAACTGGTTTGAGTTTGTCCGGTGATTATTTCGCCAAGATCTGGGCAGTTGATAATTATGGCAATGAGACGACAATTGCGGCCATTAATGTTAATCCGGCTATAATCGTTCCACAACCAAGTACGAGTAGTGTTAGTGGTTCCAGCTTTATCGCGTCCCCGACAAGTGCGCCAGGAAAAGCGATTTTAAGTCCCGTTACATCGCCGACTAATATCCAAAAAATAGAAATTTCTGGTTTAGCTGACCCACGTTCACGAATCGAATTGTTCGATAACGGAAATCTTTTCGTGACTTTAGGTTCGACTGCGGATAATAATGGTGTATTTTCGCAAAGTATTATTTTCCCCGAAGGCAAACATATTTTGAAGGCTCAAGCCTTAAACTTTTCTGGCAACGCTGGTCAATTTTCGAATGAAGTGAATATGGTGGTTGATTTGACGGCTCCGTCAGCACCAATTGTTTTGAGCCATACCAATGGTCAAGATATTAGTGTGCTTACTCCAGAATTAATAGGTATCAGTGAAGCTTTCGCACAAATTGAAATTAGATTGGATAAGAAAAATAAATTTACAACTACGGCAGATGAAACTGGGGCTTGGCGTTTTGCACTACCAAGCCAATACGGATTGGCTTTAGGGGTTCATACATTTATTTTGAATTCAATTGATCAAGCTGGAAATCGAAGCTCCGATGCCGAGTTGATTTTGAATAAAATTACGACTGTGATACCACCAGCGATCATTTCGCCGGTAGTCTTAAATCCAGTTACTGGTTTAGCTTTGCCACTCCCAGGTGCCCAAACAAATATTACGCCAATTACCCCGATTCCGAGTGGTGCAAAAATATCTACCATCACCGAAGCTACGGAATTACCCGGTGTGCCAGTGCCTAGAGTTACTCAGGTAGCAAGCCAAGTGTCCAATAATACTTTTCGTTTTTCAGGTACGGCCTTGCCGAATAAAGATGTGGTAATTTATATTCATAGTAATGAAGCGTTGGTCTATCAAACCAAAGCAGACGCTCAAGGAATTTGGAGTATTGATCATTCTCAAGATGCGGCCGAATTATCCGCCGGAGAGCATTCGATTTATGCGGTTATGGTTGATACTAATGCTAACGTTAAAAGTCGACCAAGTTTGGTGAATAAATTTACGGTCAAAAAGAGCATTTGGGTAACTTTGTATAATTTGCTAAATCTACCAACGACAATTTTTGTTCTCGTGATCGTGGTGATAACTATGTTGTGGCTATATCGAATCAAGAAAAGAACAGCCGCTATAGTTTAGATTATAAATTAAATAAATCATATGAAAACAAATAAAAAAATACTGATAATCGAAGATGACAATATTCTAATTGAGGCATTAAAATTTCAGCTTGAAGATGAGGGGTATAACATAGTTCTTTATTTGGAAGGAATGGGGGCATTTGAAAAAGCCGAGAAAGAAATGCCAGATTTAATTTTGCTTGATTTAGTTTTGCCTGGAGTGCATGGCTTTGATATTTTGAAGAAACTCAAAGATGATAAGAAAACTAAAAATATTCCCGTAATTGTGGCCACAAATTTGGGTGAAGAAAGTGACCGAAAAAAGGCGATGAGTTTAGGAGCATTAGATTATTTTGTCAAAGCTTCAATTGATTTGAGTGAACTATCAGCAGAAATTAAAAAAGTATTAATCTAGAGAAATATGGTAAAAAATAATTTGTACAATATTGCAGACTTTAAGTTGCTTGATGTACTTTTCGAAAAAAGTGGCGATGGGGTTTTGGTGGCAAACGCAAAAACAAAAAAATTTGTATATGCCAATAAGAGAATTTGCCAGATATTGGGTTATTCAAAAAGAGAACTACTAAAACTTTGTGTCTTGGATATTCATCGAAAAGCCGATTTGAAAAAGGTGCAAAAAGAATTTTTGAAAGCCCGAACCGGTAAGAAAAAAGTTACCGAGGCTTTGCCGGTAATGAAAAAAAATAAAGAGATAATCCTTTGCGATATTGGAACAACATCAGCCAAAATAAATGATCAAGAAGTCATAATCGGACATTTTCGAGATGTTACGGAAAAGAAGAAGTTTGAAGAAGAATTAAAACAAAACGAAGAAAAGTTTAGAGATTTGTACGAAAATATTCCCGGCGCTGCTTATCGTTGCGTTAATGATAAATACTGGACGATGATATTTATTAGTCGTGGAATTTTTGATATTTCCGGATACAAAAATTTTGAAATTATTGAAAACAAAAGTATTCCTTATGAAAAATTAATTTATCCAGCTGATCGGAATATGGTACGAAAGATAGTTAATAAATCAATTAGAGGAAAAAAGGTATTTGAAATTGAATATAGAATTATTACAAAAAAAGGTGATATAAAATGGATATATGAAAAAGGTAAAGTTATTATTGATGATAATGGTAAAATAAAATACATTGATGGTTTACTATTTGATATCACAGAAAGACGAAAAATATCAGAAGAGTTGCGCTCGGAAAAAGATTTATTGCAAAAATATCTTGATTTAGTGGGTTCGATGATTATAATTTTGGACAAAAGTGGAAAAATCGTTTTGGTAAATAAAAAAGGCTTAGAGATACTAGAAGCAAAAGAATCAGAGGTGATTGGGGAGAATTGGTTTGATAATTTTTTGCCAAAAACAGGACGAAAAGAGGTAAAAAAAGTATTCAATAAAATATTGGCGGGAAAATCTAAAGCAGTCGAATATTACGAAAATGAGATTATAACCAAAAAGGGAAAACAAAAAATTATTTTTTGGCATAATTCGTTATTACGAAATGACAAAGGAGAGATGATCGCTTTGATAAGCTCAGGTGAAGATATTACCGAGAAAAAAAGAATCGAAAATGACTTGATTGAGAGTGAACGAAAATATCGAACTTTGGTTGAATTTGCCAGTGATTCAATTTTGTTGCTTGATACCAAAGGGAAAGTAATTGAAGCCAATCAAGCGATTACAAAAATTCTTGGATATAGTCGGGATTATATTGTCGGAAAAAATATTAGCGAATTATCTTCGTTTATTCCGGTAAGCAGTTTGGCAATAATTTTGAAAAATTTTGCCAAGCGATTATTGGGGCAAAAAGTTGAGCCTTATGTGGTCAATATGATTTCCAAAAAAGGAGTGGTAGGGTTATTTGAAATAAGTGCCAACGTTGTTAAAAACAAAAATAAGGCAATTGCGGTTTTGGCGATTATTCGAGACGTGACCGAGTGGGAATCAGATCGCCAATTACTAAAAGATAGTGAGTTAAAATATCGATCATTAATTTCCAACATCCCGAATGCTGTTTATACGACTTTGCCTGATAAACACCGAACTTGTATTTTTATGTCAGAAAAGTGGAAAACTTGGACCGGATTTTCGCCCGAAGATTTTTATCTGGACAAGCATATATGGTTTAGGGCAATTCATCCCAATGACAGGAAAAGAGTTTCTTTGGTATTGGAAAATTCCTATTTAGCTGGCAAGCCATATACGTTAGAGTATCGCTTGGTTCATCGTGACCTAGTAAAAGTACATTATATTCTAGATCAGGGAACACCAAATAAAGATAGTCAAGGGAAAGTTTTGAGTTACAATGGGATTGCAACAAATGTTACCAGAATGAAGCTGGTTGAAAAGGAACTGAAGGAAAGCGAAGAAAGATTTCGTGACATATCTTTTAGTTCTGGTGATATAATTTGGGAGATTAATACCAAGGCGGAATATACTTTTGTCGCCGGGGATACAGAAAGATTATTAAAATATTCGACAAAGGAGATGCTGGGAAGAAGTGTTTATGAATTTATGCCCAAAGATGAGGCAGCTAGAATTAGAATTATAATGGAAAATTTGTTTGCTAATCAAAAACCAATTGAAGACTTAGAAAATTTGTGTTTGACGCGTGACGGTAGAACTTTGATTTTCTTGGTCAATGGTTCTCCAATGTTCAATAGTGATCATAAATGTATTGGCTATCGTGGAGTTAACAAAGATATTACACAAAGAAAAAAAGCCGAAGAAGAAGTGCGAGTAAGTGAAGAAAAACTAAAGACTGTGGTTGAGAGTATAGGTGATGGTGTTTTTGTGCTCGACAAAGATTACAAGGTGGTAATGTTTAATAAGCAGGCGACAAAAATTTCTGGATTTTCTCGAGAGGAAGTAATTGGTAAACGTTATGATAGCGTACTTCAATTCGTATTTGAAAGTTCAGGAAAAGTAAATCGAGAGTTTATTGATCAAAGCATAAGACTAGGAAACAGATCTGACATGAGAAATCATACACAATTGATTAGAAAAGATGGTGGAAAAGTGTCAGTAGCCGATAGTGCTTCGCCATTGCGAGATAAACATGGGAAAATTATTGGTTGTGTAGTTGTCTTTCGAGATATTTCTCGAGAACGAGAAATTGATAATATGAAGTCGGAGTTCATTTCCGTTGCTTCACACCAACTCAAAACCCCGTTGAGCGGAATCAAGTGGTTCACTGAATTACTACTTCGAGAAAAAGTGGGTGAACTCAATGAAAAGCAAAAAGATTTCATCAATCAGATTCGAATTAGCAATGAACGTTTGGTCGCCTTGGTAACAGATTTGCTCAGTGTCTCACACATTGAAACTGGCAGAAAATTTGATATCAAAAAAGAAAAAGTAAATGTCTGCAAAATAATTGAACGGGTGATAGAATCTAGTTCACAGTTAGCAACAAAAAGAAAAGTGGATATAATCCAAGAAAAATGTTTTTCGACTAGTATGGAAATTAATGTTGATGAAGAAAAAATCCAACAAGTTTTCTTTAATTTGATCACCAACGCACTAAAGTATTCCAGAGAAAATACGGCAATTTTTGTTGGGGCTGAGCCAAGTGAGGAAAGTATCATATTTTTTGTAAAAGATGATGGAATCGGAATTGAAGAAAAAGATTTTCCCAAAGTTTTTACAAAATTCTATCGCGGAGACAATGCCTTGAAATCCGAAACCGATGGAACCGGTCTCGGGCTTTATATCGCCAAGGCAATTATTGAAGCTCATGGTGGTTCAATTTGGTTTGATTCAAAAAAAGACAAAGGCTCAACTTTTTATTTTTCAATTAAAAGATAATAAAATTCGTAATTTGTTACGTATGAGTAAAAAAATTTTAGTAATTGAGGATGATTCAGTTTTACAAAAGGCATTATATGAAACTTTGATTTCAGCCGGTTATGAAGTTTTTTTGGCTTCAAACGGAAAAGAAGGAATTGATCGAGCAAAAATGATTAGTCTTGATTTGGTATTGCTCGACATTATCTTGCCAATTCTCGACGGTTTTCAAGTTTTAGGAATGATTCGATCATGTCGGAAATTAGCGGTGAGAAATCTACCGGTAATTATTCTTTCAAATTTGGGACAAGAAGAGGACAATAAAAAAGCCATGGATATGGGGGCAAATGATTATATTGTGAAAGTTTATTTTACAACCGATGAAGTAATAAAAAAAATTAAATTAATTTTGGGAGAATAATTAATTAAATTATAATTTAAAAATAACCAAAAAATTATGAAAAAAAAGATCTTGATTATTGAAGATGACAAAATTTTGCAGTCAGCCTTGGAGGAAGCTGTTAGCGAAGCTGGTTACGAGGTGGCAATTGCCTCTGACGGCGATGAAGGGGTTGAGAAAGCAAAATCGGAAAAACCTGACTTAATTTTGCTTGATATAATTTTACCCAAGAAAAATGGCTATAATGTTCTTTTGGACTTGAGTAGTGATAACGTGCTAAAAATGATACCAGTTATTGTCCTGACAGTTATCGGTTCAGAATATAGCATCGAAACTTGTAAAATTGCTGGAGCAAAAGACTATTTAGTCAAATCAGAATATTCCTTGGCGGAGATTGTGGAGAAAATAAAATTAAATCTTTGAGTAGTTTTGTTTAATTTCCTCGTTCCCTTAATAATCCTAATCTACAAATGATATCCGAATGCTACAAATTATATTGAGGTTATCCAAATTATATTACAAATGATTATTTGTAGAATAAACCTTTTTAGTCAGTATCAATCTATAATATTAAAAATAATAGTTAAATAGCACTAAGAAAATTCGATTTGTAGCTATTTGTAATATTCGGATATCATTTGTAGTATTAGGATTATAAATATTACATTGAATCCACGCTTGATTTTTTTATAAAAAGGTGTTAAATTGAAAGGGTTAAAATTAACGATTTGATATGAATATAAAAGAGGAATTAATTGATATTTTGGGCAAAAGCATCAAGGAAATTTTTGCGCTTTCACAAGATTTAACAGAAATTAAAACTTTAATAAAAATCACAATTCCACCCGATCCCACCCTCGGTGATTTTGCATTAGAAAGTTTCCCGTTTGCGAAACTATTGGGTTTGGCGCCAGTAAAAATTGCCGAAAAAATTTCGGAAAATATGCAAAGTGAGATTATCGCTGAGGTGAAAAACCTTGGTCCTTATGTAAATATTAAATTAGATAATAAAAAATATTTTGAAAGAGTACTTGGTAGTTTGACTGAAACCGTAGCAACTAAACAAAAACCGACGGGTAAGAAAATTACCCTTGAATATCTTTCACCTAACACGAATAAGCCTTTGCATCTCGGACATATTAGAAATGGCTGTCTGGGGACGGCGATTGCAAACATCAAAACTCATATCGGCGATGATGTGGCAAAGTTAATTTTGGTCAATGATCGCGGTGTTCATATTTGCAAAAGCATGTTGGCTTGGCAAAAATTTGGTAACGGTGAAACACCAGAATCAACCGGCCTGAAAGGTGATCATTTTGTGGGGAAATATTATGTTCGTTTTGCGCAGGAGTCAGAAAAAAATCCGGAATTAAAAGAAGAAGCGCAAGCAATGTTGAAGAAGTGGGAAGATGGTGATAAAGAAATTTTAGAGCTATGGAAAAAAATGAATACCTGGGCCTATGTTGGCTATGAAAAAACTTTTGATACTTTGGGTTTTGAATTCGATAAATTTTATTATGAGTCTGATACATATAAATTAGGTAAAAACATTGTTGAGGATGGACTCGAAAAAGGCATTTTTAAAAAAGATGAAAACGGCTTAATTTATTATATTTTACCCGAAGCAGAATTTGGCTTGGATCAAGATGGTCAAGAAAAGAAAGTAGTCGTGACGCGTGGTGATGGCACATCTGTTTATATTACTCAAGATATGGGAACAGCGGTTGAGCGTTTCAATGACTACAGGTTTGATGAATCAATTTATGTAGTTGGTAGCGAACAACGTTATCATTTCAAGTGTTTGATTTCAATTTTGACAGCGCTTGGAAACGACTGGGCTAAGAATATCCGACATTTTGCTTATGGCATGGTGTATTTGCCGGAAGGAAAAATGAAATCACGTGAAGGAAAAATCATTGACGCTGATAATTTTATTGAAGAAATGGAAGCTTTGGCGCGGATTGCGATCAGAGAAAAACACATCGATTTGAGTGATATAGAAGTTAATCGTCGAGCACGTATTATTGCTTTGGGCGCAATCAAGTTTTATATACTTCGTGTTGGCGCGGAACAAGATATCCATTTTGACCCTAAAGAATCAATTTCTTTTACTGGTTTTACTGGTCCGTACTGCCAATATGCTTATGCCCGTATCAGTGGCATTATTTCTAAAGCGCAAAAAGAAAAAATTGATTTTGAAAATGCCGATTTATCACTTTTGGGTAATGCCGAAGAAAAGTTATTATTGCAAAAAATATTATTATTCAATGAAAAGGTAAATGAATCAGCTGTTTCTCTCAGTCCTTCAACTTTGGCTCTTCATATTTACGAAACCGCCAAAGCCTTTAATCAATTCTATCACCAACATAACGTCTTGACCGCAGAAAATTTGGAATTGGTAAAAAGCCGTTTATTTTTGAGTGAAAGTGTGGCTACTTTAATTAAGAAAGGTTTAGAGCTATTGGGAATTGATGTGATGGACAACATGTAGGTTACAAATTACAAATTTTTTACATACCTACCTACGCTAAAGCTTCGGCAGGCAGGTTTGCAAATATAATTTTATTTTCCCCCTTGATAAAGGGGGCTGTCCACCCAAGGCGGATTCGGGGATTATTCTACATTATTATATATAAATATTAATCTTCAAATCTTTCACCGCGTCAGAGCCTGCCTGTCCGGTAGGCAGGTCCTCTGCGGAGAGACTCTGACGGAGCAACTTTCTTGTATTTGTAAATTTGTAAAAGATTTGTAATTTGTAATATTATGAATATAATACAAAAAATCGGCTATAAACAAATTTTTGTTTTCGTTGTTTTGGCTTTGATAATAACGATGGTGGAGTATCTGTTTATAGTTTCAAAACAATTATATGCTTGTCAGAAAAATTCATCACTTAATCTGCTTTGTGCTGAAAGTGACGGAGAGTGGTTAAAGGATTTTAAGGAGTGTGAAATGGTTTCTAAAGCTTGGTGTGATCAAAATGGTGGTTTTTTTAATGAATGCGGTTTGACTTGTCGGCACAATGAAAAAGCAGATGTTTGCACAATGCAATGTATTCCAGTTTGTTCTTTTTTGCCTGCTAAACCAGCTGAAAATGTTCCGTCAGTAAAAGTTGAGGAGAAACCCATTGAAGTTAAACCCGAAGAAGTGAAAACAACTCCGGAAATATATAGCTATAAAGATCTGATTAAAATTGATTCGCCGTTACCAGGAGATAAGATTAAGAGTCCGTTAGTAATTGAAGGTTCAGCGCGTGGTAATTGGTTTTTTGAAGGCAGTTTCCCGGTCGTTTTAACAAATTGGGATGGTTTAATAATCGCCCAAGGTCAAGCCAAGGCAGAAGGCGAGTGGATGACAGAAGATTATGTAAAATTCAAAGCCGAATTAAGTTTTGACAGCAATCAATTATACAAACGCGGAGCATTAATTTTGAAAAAAGATAACCCCTCTGGGTTACCAGCCAACGATGATGCTTATGAGATTAGTGTGAATTTTGAATAAATTATTTTTTTGATGTTTAATAATTCACTGACAATTTTTTTATTATAAACCATTTTAATTTGTCATCCTTGTACAAGTCAACTAATTCGCTGACACTTTTTTTGCATAAAACCCTTTTATTTGTCATCCTGAGCCGGGCCGAAGGATCTATAATACTTGATTGCATAACTAATTATGAATTCTATAGATTAAACTATTATAGATCCCTGCCTACCGGCAGGCAGGTTTCGACTTCGCTCCGCTACGCTCAAGATGACAAAGTTTTGTTTTTATTGCACTTACCGTAGACTATTCAACGATTAGATAATTATATTTTAAAAAACAACCAAAAAGGTTGTTTTTTGCTATATAAACTTGAAAAATATTTCAAACCTGTTTCAACAATATCTCCTCCCGCAACCGTTTCAAATAAATCTGTAAAAAAGTTTTCGCTTCCGCATTTGGTATCTCGATTTCATTATTTTCAATTTTCTCTATCAATCTTTCTATTTCAAGAATATTTAAATTACCAAAAAATTCATAGCTAGCCGTTTCACTAAATTTTGCTTCCAAAAGTTTAGCAAATTTTTCTTGAAGATTTTTATCAATTGTTTCTAAATCTTGTTTCATATATTATTTTTCTGAAAAAGCACTTAATAATTTTTTCCCGCCGATATAAAGCAAGGCTGCAGCCGCACAAGGGCCGACAAGTCCCTGAATTGTGGATAATCCTGAATTTAAAGCTGTTTCTATGGCTTTATTTTGTGGTAAAAAATTTAGATTTGTGCCCATTGCTCCAGAGGTTTGCTCATAAACACTTTTTGCCACTTCTGGTCCCGCGATCATGAGACCAGCACCAATTGCCACATCGGCAATTTCTTTGCCAGTATTTGTTTCACTTTTATTTTTAGCCTGATAAGCCTCATTTTTCCCTAAAGAAAACATTTCTGCCATATAATTTGATTTATAATTACTCTAAAATATTATCACAAAACTCATAAAAAATAAAGAAAAACTAGATTTGACAAGCTTTTGGTAGATGTGATAATTTATAATAATAAAAATTATCGTTCTTTTGAAAAATATTGCTAATTATCATAAAAAGGAGGTTTCTAATGTCGCGTAATTTTGAGCTATATGGAGAAAAAATTGAAGAAATGAGAAAAAAACAAATAAAAGCTATTTTAAAAAGAATATTAATCAAGCGACTTGATTTTGGAAATCGCGACCATCGACTTAGTGTGGTGGATGATTTGTTTGAAATTACAGGTATTATCTCCCGACCAATTGTTTTTATTAATGCAGTCATTGATAATCTTCCTAATGTTTTTTTGACAGTAAACAAAATAAGTCTCAATGAGGCAACTCGAAGATGGTTATTGCAAAACGTTAGTGATCAAAAAAGATTGTTACTTGAGTCAGCTAAGATGCTGATTGAGAAAAGTGAAAATTTGGTTGAAAATATTTGAGATTATAATCTCGTATTTTAATTTTTTTAAAACAAAAATGAACCCGTCTGTGGATAAAGCAGACGGGTTTTTTCTTGGAATATTTACAAAAAAGTCAAATAATTATTCACAACCCAAGCTTTACATCAGTCTAAAATAATGATAAAATCTAATTAGAAATTTGAAGTGGTTTTTGTGTAAGCAAGATCCCGTCGCAAGCGCTACTTCAAATGAAAAAGCACCAAGTTTTCCTTGGTGCTTTTTGTTTTAGAAAAAAAATAGAGCATGACCAGATTAGGTCATGCTCGCTAGATTAGAAAAAGAAATTATTCTAAATTCTCGGATAATTCACTTATTAACGATGTTGCAGCTGCAAGTGCTATATCTCGGTAAATAAAGCCATGGTTGTGGATTGTGATTATATCCTTTGTGTCGTTTTTTGATTTTCTTTTTATGGCTTGAAATTCCCAACTTCCGTATGAAATATTGTATCTGGTTGAGAGTTTAAAACCTTTGTAGGTTGTGGCGTATAACCAACTTAATTCATCGATTAAACGTCCTGCGTATTCAAGCGCATATTTTCGTGATTCAAGATGCTGAACGTTGCCAATTTTTTGGGGGCCAGTTACGAATGTAATACTGAATTTGGTGTCTTCTGACCAGGAAACTATCGCTTTGAAGTTTCTGTATTCCATTGTTATTGATTTTTTCAGATCATCTGGAATTAACATATTGTCTCCTTTTCTTTTGATTTACAGATTTTTGTAATTAAAGTTACAGCTTCCGCGAAAGTTGAAAAACTAAATTCAGATTCTGTTTTTTCGTCTTTCAGGCTTGCTATCCAAGTTCCATCTTTTTCTAGACAAATGTCAACATACACATTG
>Ga0315272_10000636_pt1 | contig 17791 bp, 18 predicted proteins | sample C3_middle_MG_FD_203918 | JGI IMG/M metagenome (GOLD analysis project Ga0315272, IMG submission 203918) | Sediment microbial communities from Yellowstone Lake, YNP, Wyoming, USA - C3_middle | ecosystem: Environmental > Aquatic > Freshwater > Lake > Sediment | place: USA: Wyoming | collected...
GGGTCAGGTTTGCGCGCCTTTTCCGTCACAAGAAATATAAGTGACAGCACCGCGCACACTCCGGGAATCAGCGACACGAGAAAAATAACGCGGATGGAAACGTGCGCCAGCAGGAGGGTCGCAATCAGCGGCCCGAGAATTGCCCCCAGCGTATCCATCGTGCGGTGGAACGCGAAAGCCCGGCTGATGGTTGCCGGCGTGGTGGACTCCGTGAGCAGCGCATCGCGCACCGGCGAGCGAATGGACCAGCCAATCCAGCCAATGGTGCGGCCAAAAAGCACATGCCACCAGCTTGTGGCGAGCGCGAATGAAGCTTTGCTGAACGCCGTGATTGCATAACCGGCCACCGCCAGTCCTTTGCGCTTGCCGATGCGGTCGCTAAACCAGCCGGACCAGAGTTCAAAGAGCGTCGAGATGCCATCCGCCACCCCTTCGATGACGCCCAAGGCAAACGCGGGGGCGCCAAGCACAGACGAGAGAAACATCGGCAGGACCGCCGAGGCCATCTCATGGTTCATGTCGCTGAAAAGGCTGGCCATGCCCATGCCGAAGATGTTTCGGTTCAGCCAGCGACGTTTCTTTGGTTCAGGGTTGGTATTCATGTGCAAGACAGCTTCTCCAATTCCATAATTTGTTCGCGGAGTCGCGGTGCCTGGGAAGCGGTTTGCGCCAGCATTTGTTCGAGCGCCTCCAATTCATTCCGTGCGGCGTCTTCAGTCTGCCGGCGAAGCTCCGCGATGACCACTTCAACGCGGTCGCGCCAGTCGGCGGCTAGCCGGCAAAGATTTTTCTTCACCTCGTAACGCGCCTTGCGCAGCAGGTTTCTTTCAATTGGACGACGGAACCAAGTCAGCGGGATGAGCCAGCCAGCCGTGCTGAACGCCGCATCGAAGGCGAACGCCACATTCACGGGCGGCGCGGCCGGCTCGCGCACCTCGGGGTTGAACTCGCGGGGCGACAAGCTCACGCCGAGCGCCGCCTTGACATGGCCGGCCAGCCGATCCTGAAACGCCCGGACGGTGCGGGCAAAATGCTCGCCGGCCTTTTGCGCCGGTTCGCAAAACAGGGGCCGCTGCGCGTGTGAAACTGCGCCCAGCTCGCGCGCCAGAAACGCTTGCAGCAGCTCGCGCCACGCTTCGAGCAGCCGGGGCAGGCGCAGTTGCCATTGTGCGAATTGCGCCTGCAACTCGCTGGTGACTTTGGCCTGCAAGGCGCGTTGAACCGGCTGCAACCGCTCCAGAGATTCATCCAGCGCCTTGGCCGACCATTCCCGCGACAGGACTTGCAGTTCCTCCCGGAACAGGCCGAACTGCCGCCGTTCCTCATCGAGCCGTTCGCGCAATGCCTGCCGCGCGGACTCGGCCTGCGTAGCCGCCGCCAGTGCCACGCGCAGATAATCGAGCGTCTGGTTGCGCAGAGCGGCCAGCTTGTGCCGGAGAATCTGCTGGCCCGCCTCGCCGTGATGTTCCCGCAGTGGTTCGAGTAATTCCGCCAGCAGCGCCGCCTTGAGCGCCGCCAGTTCCGGCTTGATGGAGTAGAAGAACACTGGCAGTTCTCCATCACTCGTAGCAGCCGCCGTGAGGAGGCTCTGATCTGTCCGGTTGAGCGCTGCGGGTTGACCTTCGACAGAAGTGTGAGCCTCCTGACGTCGGCTGCTACGATTCAACTGCGCTGTCACAAACTCCCGCACTTCTGCCTGCTGCGGTTCAGTGAGCAAATCCGCCTTGGTCAGCAGCAGCACAATCTTTGGCGTGTGGCGGCGCAATTCGCCGAGCAATTCCAAATCGCGCTCCGACAGCGGCGCGTCGGCACTCACCGCGACGAGCGCCGCGCCGACATTCGGCAGCCAGTTCAACGCGACTTTCGTATTGTGCGCAAACGCGCTGCCCAGGCCCGGAGTGTCCACGAATTGCAGCGGCGCAAACGGTTTCAATTCCGGCAACTCCACTTCCACCGCTGAGACTTGCTTTTGGTTGTTCGGATTTTCGTTTTCGCCGACGTAAAGGCCGATGTCGCCGGGCGGAATGGTTTCCGTTGTGTCGTTCAGAAAGTGGACTTGAGCACGATCCGTTTCACCAAACCGCAGCCGGGTAATGACCGCCGTGAGCGGCACGACGCCAATCGGCAATACCGGCCGACCGGTCAAACTGTTTAGGAACGAACTCTTGCCCGCCTTGAACTGGCCAAACACCGCCACGTCAATGCCGTTGCGCTTTTGAAGCAAGCCGCGGCAGGCAGTGATCTGCGGCTGCAAGTTCGCCAGCTTCCATTCCTGCGCGAGGCTGGCGATGCGTTCAAGGTTGGATTCAGGTTGTGTCATTGCTTTGTGCGGAAGCTTGTTGCAGCAAGCTGATCAATGATCGCACAGCCGCGTCGAGTTTCGGAATTTCACGCTCCAGATAATCGGCGGTCGCAGGCGCAACTTTGCCGTAGCCGGCCAGCCCGTGCTCCGGCAGGCACTCGTAGAGATTGATGCTTGCCAGTTCCAAGCCCACCGCTACCGCCCGCCGCACCAGTTCATTTTTCGTCGGCAGGCCAAGTTCATCGGCCATCTTCCGCAACTGCGCCTCCGCCACGCGCACGGCGGGCAGCAGCGACGGCGCTTCCCCGGCACTGATGGCGTCTTCGTAATGCGTGAGCCGCAAGTCAGCCGGGTCGCGTTCAAGCCGTTCGCGCAACTCGGCCAAATGTTTTTCCAAAACCACCAGCGCGACGGCAACGTGCCGCTCCTGCGGTTCGTTCAATGGCAATGAATTGGTGGAATTCATTTGTAAAAAGACGTGACGGGAAGCAGCTCATGGATGCGCCGGTCCAAATCCAGCAACTTCAGGGCGTGCGGATTGGTCAGGTCATAGCGACCGGTTGCCAGTTCCTTCAACAACTCGCGCAACACCAGCGGACAGCCATTTGACCGACGGTGCATCCACGCGACGATATTCAACGCTTCGCGCGGAATCAGCCCTGCGACGCTGGCGGCCGCAACCAGCTCGCGCGTTTCTGCCGGATGAAACGGATTAAGTTTCACCCGCTCGAAATGTCCCAGCAGCGGCCACACATGGCCAATGTCCCACGAATGTTCCGACCGCGTGGCAATCCACACCGCCGCCCGCTCCATGACACACTCGATGAATGAACTCAACCGGGGTGTCGTCCAGCCCACGCCATCGAACACGACGATTTGTTGCGCCCCGGCCAGCGCCAGCAGCAAGCGATTTTTGCGCGGAATCAAATGCTGCTCGCCCGCCTCAAGTCCAAGTTGATTTTCCAGCGCGCCGACCATGTCGGAGAGCCGGCCTGACTGCGGGCAAATCAGCAACGGCAACCGGCTGGCGAGATTTTTAATCAACGCCGTCTTCCCCACGCCCGCCGAACCGAGAATAAGCGCGTGTTGACGCTGCGCGTGCAGCCAATCAAGCCGCGCGACTTCCTTTCTTCGACCAACGAAAGGGAGCGCGAGACTCATTTCCTTGCCAAGCCGTAGCGCGCATTCTTCCCCAACTCGGCTTCGATGGCCAGCAGCCGATTGTATTTGGCGATGCGCTCGGAACGGCATGCGGAGCCAGTCTTGATCTGGCCCCCACCCATCGCCACCGCGAAGTCGGCCATGAACGCGTCCTCCGTTTCACCGGAACGATGCGAGATGACATAGCGCCAACCGGCGCGCTGGCACATCTGGATCGCTTCAATGGTTTCGGTGACGGTGCCAATCTGGTTGAGTTTGATGAGCACCGCGTTGGTGGATTTTTCCTGGATGCCCCGCGCAATGAACTTGGTGTTGGTCACATAAAGATCGTCGCCAACGATTTGAATCTTGTCGCCCATTGCCGCTGTCTGCTTCGCAAACCCCGTCCAGTCGTTCTCTGCGAGCCCATCCTCGATGGACACGATGGGATATTTCTTCACCCACGCGGCGTAGAGCGTGATCATCTCATCGCTGGTCTTTTTGCCCTGACCGGATTTGGAAAGATCGTATTTTCCATTCTCAAAGAAGGAACTCGCAGCTGGATCGAGCGCAATGGCAACATCCTTGCCGGGCTTGAAGCCCGCGGCGGCAATAGCCTCCAAAATAACTTCAACGGCTTGATCGTTGCTTTCGAGATTTGGCGCGAAACCACCTTCGTCCCCGACACTGGTGGCCAGTTTCTTTTTATGCAATATCGCCTTGAGCGCGTGGAAGGTTTCGGCGCCGTAACGCAACGCCTCGGCGAACGTGGGCGCACCGATGGGCATGGCCATGTATTCCTGAAAATCGACGCTGTTGTCCGCATGCTTGCCGCCGTTCAGAATGTTCATCATTGGCACGGGCACGATCACAGCGCCGGGGCCGCCAAGATATGCGTAGAGCGGCAGGCCCGCAGCCATCGACGCCGCCCGCGCGATTGCCATCGAGACCCCCAGGATGGCGTTGGCGCCCAGCTTGGCTTTGTTGGGCGTGCCGTCGAGTTCGATCATCCGGTAATCGATCTCGGCCTGTCGGGTTGGATCCATGCCGATGAGTTTTGGCGCGATGGTCTTATTGACGTTGGCGACGGCTTTGAGCACGCCTTTGCCGCTGTAGCGTTTCTTGTCGCCATCGCGCAGTTCCACGGCTTCGTTCTCGCCTGTCGACGCCCCGGAGGGCACGCCAGCGGAGGCGGTAATGCCGTTGGCCAGCGTGACGCTAACCGATAAAGTCGGGTTGCCGCGCGAGTCGAGGATTTCAAGCGCGCTAATCTTTTCAATGGTACTCATACTTTTTTGTTATGGTTTTTACTTTTAATGTTGGTCAACTTGTTTGCTATTATCAATGGATGGCTCGGACCGTTTGATGATCAGCACGCTGCAATGTGCATGATCGCTCACCCGGTCCGCCGTGTCGCCCAGCAGGCGGCCCCATAATTCCGAGTGGTCGCTATGCCCGATCACAATCAGATCATAGTTTCCCTCCCTTGCAAAATTCACAATGGCCTTGGCCGGGTGGCCACTGCGCGTCTCACAGCGTATCGTCACCCCATTTTGCGCCGCCATTTCGGCCACCTCCCTTTGCCGCTCTTTGAAATACTCATCGGCCCCTTTGCGCTCGTCCTCGATTTCCCCGGGCAAATCCGAGTGGCGCGGGAGCGGTTCGCGCACCCACAGGGCCGTCAGTTGGGCATTGTAATGTTTTGCGGCAGCCGCGCCACGTTCCAGCGCCACCCGCCCGCTCTTCGATCCGTCGTATCCAACCAGAATTTTGTGAAACATCGGCAGCATCGTTTCCTCACTTTCTGTTCGTTGTCATTCGGGGTGCGTTCCCATTATTGATCCGGCGTTTATAAAGCCGTCCCCAGGCTGTCATCGTTCGCAGAGTGGGCTGGAAGCACTTTTGCGCGACCAGCGTCGGCACAAACGCGCTCAAAATCACCACCGTCACAAGCACCGAGTATTGTTGTTGGTCGATAATCTTGTTCTGCAGCCCGAACAGGGCCGAAATGGTGCCGAAGGTCAGGCCGGTGGACATCAATAATGCGGTGTAAGTCGCCTGCCGCGATTGCATGTAAAAAACTCTTGCCACTGGCCACACGCTGACAAACTTGGTTGCCATCTTCAGCGCCAGCAGCGCGGCTATAACCCCCACCGCCGCCGCCATTGCCGGCAGCGACACGAACAGTCCCGCCTTGATGAAATAGAATGGAGTGAAGATGGCGAAGGCAATGCTCCGCATCCGGTTCACCAGTGTTTTGTCCCGCAAAAACACTCCCGCAACGACCAACCCCAGCAGATACGCCGGCAGCACCGCTTCGCTCTTGGCGCTCGAAGCCAGCCCACCAAGGAAAAACAACACGAAGAAGATAAACTTCACCTCCGGCTCGCTCACCCGCGTCGCCCCCAGACGCACAATGATATACTGCGTCCATTTCGGCATGAACCAGAGCATCACTGCTGTCACGGCCACAAAAACAACCAGCGAAACCTTAAAATCCGCGAATAACACCCCGAGCGCCAGCACCGTGCCAAAGTCCGTAATGAAACAGGCGGCCAGCAGTGTTTTGCCCATGGCCGTGCTTCCCAGCCCGCCTTCAATCATCACCGCATAAACCACCGCCACGGACGTTGTTGAGAGGGCGATTGCGGCAATCCACGCCTGATGTAACGGCCAGTTCAACACAAACTGCGCAAACATCCACACGCCAAGGAAGGGCAACAGGAATGAGAGAATGCCGATGCTCAGGCTTGCCCGCAAATTCGCCCGCAATGAAGTCGGATCAATCTCCGCTCCCGCCAGGAACGTCAGTACTCCACTGCCCAGCATGGCCAGAAAGTTGGTCCACTCCGTGGTCCGCAGGATGTCGTGATACTGGCCAAAGTGGATGTTGCCAACGATGACTCCAACCACAATCTCAATAAGCGCCACCGAGATGCCCATCCGGATGGAAATCAAGCTGGCCAGCAATGCCAGCCCCATCCAAAACGCGGCAATAAACCAGATGTTTTCAAACATAATTGCTGCGGCTCAGATCTCGGGCGATTCCCCAATCTGCGAAGGCGCTCGATAATCAAGGACGGTTACCTTTTCCAGAGTGACAAGCCCCGAGGCCATCATCTCTTTGAGAATGGGCAGGAAACCATTGATCTTTTCTTGCGTATCGACAATTTCGATAATCAGGGGCAGGTCCATAGAGAGACGTAGAATCTTGGTGGTGTGCAGGCGACTGCTCTTGCCAAACCCCAGGGAGCTGCGGATCACTGTGGCTCCAGCCAGATGAACCTCGCGAGCTTTCAACACAATCGCCTCATAGAGAGGTTGATGTTTCCATCTCGCAGTTTCTCCGATAAATATCCGCAACAGCATTGCGTCGCGTGGCAAATCCATGGGTTCCATATTTTATCCTTTTATTGAGTTCATCGCCAGGCCGGTAACATGGCCCAACCAGACACCCGCCAGACATAAAACAAGTGACAGCGTGGCGTTGGCGCCCGCGCGGAACCATTCGCCGTCCCCGGCCAGATTCAAAGTTTGAAGACTGAACGAGGAAAACGTTGTATATCCTCCACAAACACCCAGCATGAAAAACTGGCGAAAAGAGGCGGATGCGAGAATGCGGCCCTGGGGTCCGGTCAGAGTGGAGAATAACCCGATAATAAAGGAACCGGTGACATTGACGAAAAGTGTCCCCCAGGGAAAGGTTTGTCCGATGTGATTCGCCACGAAGCCCGAAGCCCACCAACGAGCCACACTGCCCAGCCCCCCGCCTGCAAATATCCAGACTGCATTCAGCATAAAGATGATCCTACAGCAATTATTGCCTGTAGGAGTTATCAGCGCTGAAACTATTCAGGCGGTTTTCTCGATTTGCGAGATGGCAAACTCCATTACCAAGCGTCAGAGTGCCGCAAAATCATTCTGACCGCAATGAAAAATATCTTCCGATGCGCTCGCGAGGTAAAGGCATAAAGAGGTTTGAGCAAGGAGACTCCCGCTGAATCCACTCATGGTGGCCCGCCATTATCGAGACGCCCGCAAATGACCATTTTCGACCGACCACCGGATCAGGTCGCGGCCCAATTCCCGCGGCCAGTTTTCCTCCGTGCAGGTCATGAAAACCTGGCCCTGCGCCTGGTGCGCCCGCTCCAGCAACGGTAGCAAACCTCCGCGCCGGCGCGCGTCCAATTCCCCCATCACATCATCGATCAGCAGAACCGGAGGTTGGCCATGCACCATGGTAAAATACTGGGCTTGGGCCATTTTTAACGCAATGGCGAACGTGCGCTTCTGGCCTTCACTGGCAAACTGCGCCGCGTCGCGTTCGTTGAGCAGCAAATCCAAATCGTCGCGGTGCGGTCCAATTAACGTTGACCGATACACCGCCTCACGGGTCTTTGCCTGCGCCAATTCAACCATGAAATCCTGCTTGACGCTTGGTCGATAGCACAGCCGCACCTCGTCGGCATCGATGGCAATTTTCCCGCACGCCTCCCGCACCAACGGCTCGAACTGGGGAACAAATTCCTTGCGCATCCGCCATAGCGGCGTGCCCGCTTCAATGAGCATGGCGGTGAAACTCTCCAGAGTCTTGGGATCGGCATGGGGATTCTTTAAAAGGGCGTTGCGAGAACGCAGCGCGTGCATGTAACGCTGCAACGCGGGCAAATACGCGACATGCGTCTGCGAAAGCAGCAAATCCAGGAAACGCCGCCGCACCCGGCTGGTTCCTTTGACCAACTGCATGTCCTCGGTGCAAAACACCACCGCGCGCAGAGTCCCAAGATAATCGGACAGTCGGCGCACCGGTTGCTGATCCACCGCCACCGAGCGCTTTTTGGACGACCAATAAACTTTGATCTCGCTCGCCTGCCGGCCCACGACCCGTGCGCCCACAAAATACCCCGCCGCCTCATGACGCACCAACTGCGCCCCGCCCACACCGCGAAAGGACCGCAGTGTGGCCAGCAAATACACCGCCTCCAGCAAATTGGTTTTTCCCTGCGCGTTATGGCCCAGTAACAGATGAAAACCCGGCGTAAACTCAGCGTCCAACCGCTGGTAATTCCGAAAATCCCGCAATCGTAAATTCGCTAAATGCACACACTGGTCCTGGAGAAATTCCACTCTGGCACGGCCGGCCTCTCACCCGTCTGAATCTCAAATATCACCCTCACCGTACTGGCATTCCGTTGGTATTCGTGCTTTCAAAGCGAATCACCGTTTCCCCGGGCTTTGCATAACCCAATTTTTCGCGCACCATACGCTCCACAGTCCGGGGGTCCTTCTGCAAAGCGTTGATATTCGCCTTCATCTGTCGTCCTGACGCCACTTCCTTTTCAATCTCCCGGTCCAGCCGCCCGTTTTCCTCACGCACGCGCTGATTCTGCCGGATCAACGGAGCATAGCTGAACGCCACCGCCAGAATGGCGGCCGCCAGCACCAGAAAAACGAACACCTTGGTCAATTTTTCCCAAATTCCCGTATCCGCGCTCATGCCTTCAGTTTGCTCACAACCCACCTATAGGGAGCGGCTCTTCATTTGGCAACGCGTTTCCACGCCCGTAATTTGCCATCCGGCCCAAAAGTCAGACGTAAATAATAATCCGGCATCGGTGGTTCATAATAATGCTCCACCCACATTCCGGAAGTATTCTGAACTGAGCCGCGGGCAAACCCCCGCTGCGTAAGCCACTCCGCCACTGTCACGCCGTCCTGAAGCTTGGCGGACCGATCCGGCGGCCCCATCTCCAGCACCACCTGATCGAAACTGAGCACTCCCACACGACCGTCCCAATTGACCTTCTGCGTGACACACCCCGCGCACCACCATGCAACCAGAAATCCGGCCAGCACGCATCGCAACACAGAAAACCATCGTCCGTAACGCTTCATCGGCCAATCATAGCCAGCACCCCCGAAAACTCAATCCTGGATCGGCCCCACCGCCCCCTCAGTCATCCCCTCGGGGCCTTTTAATTTCAGTCAACCCGTAATTTCGGTTTCCGCATGATATTTCTTGACCCTATGGCTTGCCAACCTAGCATCCCTCGCCAAGATTGAAAGACATGAAAGCCATCCTGGCATTGGAAGACGGCACCGTGTATCACGGGCAGGCATTCGGCGCAAAAGCCACCTTTTGCGGCGAGGTCTGCTTTAATACTTCAATGACCGGTTATCAGGAAATCCTGACCGATCCCTCCTACAAGGGACAGATCGTCACGATGACCTATCCTCTTATCGGCAATTACGGCATCAATCCCCAGGACGTGGAGTCTTGGAAACCTCATGTGCATGGCTTTGTCGTGCGCGAACTCTCGCCGGTGGTCAGTAATTGGCGCGCAACGATGTCGCTGGATGAATACCTGCTCAAGAACGGCATTCCCGGCATTCAAGGCATCGACACGCGGGCGCTCACCAAAAAACTGCGCGTGCGCGGTTCCATGAAAGGGGTCATCACCACGGAGGAAATGACCGACGCGGCCGCGATCGACAGGGCGCAACAGTGGCAGGGTCTCATTGGCGTGGATTACGTCAAGGAGGTGACTCATAAAAACGCATTCGCCTGGGATCCCAAGGACCAGGATAGCAAGAGCTTTCGGCTCCCAACCGGCAGCCAGGAGGCCACGCCTAAAAATCTAAGTTCCCCCCTGCCCAAGGCCAATCTCCCCATCGTGGCTTACGATTTTGGTATCAAGTATAACATTCTGAGGCGCTTGCGACAGAAGGGCTTCAAGGTCCAGGTCGTGCCCGCCACCACCACCGCCGCAGAGGCCCTGAAATACAAGCCTGCGGGCATTTTTCTCTCGAATGGACCGGGCGATCCCTCCGCGTTGGGTTATGCCGTGCAGGCCATTGCCGACCTGATTAAAAATGGCGTGCCCATTTTTGGCATCTGCCTGGGCCATCAAATTCTCGGCCAGGCCTTTGGCGGCAAGACCTTTAAATTGAAGTTCGGTCACCGGGGTGCCAATCAGCCCGTCAAGGACCTCATCAGCGGCCGTGTGGAAATTACTTCGCAAAACCACGGTTTCGCCGTGGATTCGGCCAGCCTGCCCCCGAGCGTGCTCGTGGACCGCATCAATCTCAACGATCAGACCGTGGAAGGCATGCGCCACAAGAAAAAACCCATTTTCTGCGTCCAATACCACCCGGAAGCCTCACCCGGCCCCCACGATTCGACCCCGCTCTTCGACGAATTTCGGCAACTGATCGAGAGTCACTGAAGCGGTGTTCAACCCGGAAAAAGCCCCAAAATACACCCCCGGCGTGCGTTTCGACGCACAGGGGGTGGATCGCGGGTCCTAATCGGCCCAAGGGTTGTGGAGTAACAAACAAAAAAATCTCTACAAAACCGTTTGACTTGGCCGGACTAGTGAAGATAATGCATTCAATTTAACCAAGATATGCCCAGACTTGTTGTGCTCACCGAAGGGTTTAAAGAGCGCTCCTGCGAACTGAAAGTGGGGAAAACCACCATCGGTCGCGTGGAGGATAATGCTTTCCAAATCCCGGAGCCATCGGTCTCGAGCCACCACTGCGAGGTCTCCCTCCTTGGCACCGTGGTGTCAGTCAAAGATTTGGATTCCACCAATGGCACCTTTATTGATGGCGATCCCGTCAAAGAGGCTGTGCTCAAAGCGGGCCAGACCCTGCGTTTGGGTCAGATCGAGCTGCGTCTGGAAAACGGCGCCCCGGGTGCCCCTGCCGCTCCGGCCAAGGCTACCGCCGCCCCGGCTGGTGTCAAACTCAACGAATTGGAGACCGGGCCGCGTGCCAAGAGTGCCGCCGTCGATGGCGTCTTCAAGAAAAAGAGCAACAAGGTTAATAAAATTTTCATGTTCGTGGGCATCACCCTCGGGCTGATTGTTATTGTCATACTGGCCAAGGCCTTCCTGAGCAGCTCCGGCACCCCGTAACCGCAAGCCTCGGACCTTGGTTTATCCCCCAAATGGATTCCATTTCCGACCGTGTATTTTGTTGTGCCTGAACGTGTTGTGTGATTCTCTTTTTTCGCTGAATCCGGGAAATCCAGTTCTCTGGCGCACTATCATTCCCCGGATGGACTGGTGAGAGACCACGCCAGGGCCGTCGAATTCATCCGCGATTTGCAGCTTCCGCCATGGCGCGACCCGCCAGCCAGCCTGTGGTCCAGGCCGCCTGAAAATTAAAGCCCCCCGTGATACCATCGATGTCCAGTAATTCACCCGCAAAATGGAGGCCCGGACACACCCGGCTCTCCATTGTCTTGAAATTCACCTCATTCAGCCGCACTCCGCCGCACGTCACAAACTCGTCCTTATTCGTGCTCTTGCCCGTCACCGGCAGCTCCGTGCGAATCAACTGTTGAATCAGACGATGGCGCGCGGCTTTTCCCAGCGCCTGCCAGCGCGTATCCAACGGCACACCCGCCGCCAGCACCAGTTGCTCCCACAAACGCGTGGGCAGGGGTGCCAGCGTCGTATTCACGACACACTTGGCCCCGTCCCGTTCCGCTCGCGCCAATAATTCCGAACCGATCGCTTCCGCACTCCGGCCCGGCATCCAATTAATTCGGGCGGAAAATCGGTAATCCAAGCCTTGCAGAATCCTCGCGCCCCAGGCCGACAGCCGCAGAACCACCGGCCCGCTCAGGCCCCAATGCGTCATCAGTATCGGGCCTTGTTCACGCAGACCGGTCCCCGCCACCGTGACTTCCACCGACTCTAGGGACACGCCGGACAGTTTCTTGAGCCAGCCGCAATCCACGTTGAAGGTGAACAGCGAAGGAACCGGCGGTTCGACATGATGCCCCAGCGATTCGACCAGTTGAACCGCCTCACCGGATCGGCATCCGCCCGTAGCCAGCAGCAAAAGATCGCACGCCAGCGTTTCCCCATTGGTCAGCGACAACTGAAAACGGGAATCCGCCGACCGGGTCACACTTTTTATTCCCGCCTGGAGCCGGGTTTTCACACCGGCGTCCCCGGCCGCTCCGACCAGACAATCAATAATCGTCTGGGAGGAATCGGTGACTGGAAACATCCGCCCGTCATCCTCAGTCTTCAACGCCACACCCCGCTCCGAAAACCACGCCGTGACATCGCCCGGTTGAAACCGCTGGAACGGGCCAATGAGCGCCTGCCCGCCCCGGGGATAACTTTCGGCGAGTTGCCGCGCATCATGACAACTGTGGGTCACATTGCAGCGCCCGCCTCCCGAAATCCGGACCTTGGACAAAAACTGCGCGCCCGCCTCGAGTAACGTCACCGAAGCTTCCTTGCACGTCTCCGCGCATACAATCGATGCGAAAAAACCCGCCGCGCCACCCCCGACGATCACGATTTCACACGGTTTCACGCCCTTGAATGTGAGGTTTTCATCCCTGGAAGTCGCCTTTAAAATCAAAGACGGCGCATGTGCGTCAACCGGCGGTGGCGTGCCCGCAAGACTTCCCTTTTGTATCGCGGGCGTCCCCGCCTGCGGGTAATTCGGGCGTCCCCGCCCGGAGGACCGCTATCAAAAGCTCCAGCGGAACGCCATGTTTATAGCAATGAAACAACTACGCCAAGCTCCGGTGGAGCGGCATCCTTTTTATCGATCAATTCCTTCACGCGCCGCTTTTGTAGTGTCCATCCTCCGCGTCTCGGTGCGACCAGATCTGGAAGGGCTGAGCCATTTCAAAAAATCGCCTGACCTGATTGGAAAACTCAGGATTCAGAGTCCTATTCAAGTCCGCATTCACCCGCCCTTTTCATGGTCCATGCGCGTCCATAACCGCGCCATGCCACGGCGCGAACCCATTTATCATGCGCGCAGGGAAATAAGAAGATTCCATCGGCCGGGAACCGAAAGAGATAATCCACAGGAAAAATTGACAAATTTAGACCAGGACTCGACCAAAAGTATTGGCGGAAACGATCATGCGAAGGCATCTTATGAGCAAATGAACCTTCTGATAAAAATGAAGCGGGGGATCCTGATTTCCATGGCGGCCGTCATATGCAGCCTGTTCTGTGGCTGCGAATCCACGGATGTCGGCGGAGCGGCGGCGGCGGCTACGGGAACCAGATCGGCGACGTATGATGGCGGCGAACTGAGATCACAGGAGAACGTCACCTTTGGCCAGGGTTGGAACGCGACTCTCGCCCAAGTGAAAGAGATGCAAAGTGGCGTGGAGGATCAATGGAGAAATGAAGTCAGCGCGCAGGTCGTGTTTCGTGACCTGGCGAACAACAAAATCGAGATTAAATTGACGGCGGCAAAAGAAGGATCGACGACATTCAGGATTCGAGTCGAATCTTCTGGAGATCAGATCTATTCACAAGAAATTTTGTCAAAAATACGTAAACGATTCTGAAAGAGGAAGTTAATTGGAAGCGTGGGCGTGACGATTTTTTAAAATGTTGGCACGAAACTTGTTGCTAAATGGCCCGGTCGTTTGTGGTCAACGGCCTGAGGAATGTGAATAATTGCGAAGCGACCGTTGACACTTGTTTTGCAAGTGGCTAGGGTCTGAACAAAATAAAACGAATTGGTGATACGATGCTTTTACGAATTGCTCTAATTGTGGCGATTATCGCTGGGCTGGGGGTTGCGGCCGTCAGCCATTTCCAGGTGGATCCGAAGATCAAAGCCATCACCGGAGAGCGCGATGAAAACGCGCAGCAGCGTGATACCGCGCAGGCCAATGAAAAAACGGCCAGGAAGAAGGCTGACGATACCAAAAAGGAGCTCGACAAGACCAACAAGGAGCTTGCGGCCAAGACCACGAGCCTGGAGACCGTGACCGCAGAGGCGGCATTGCAGCGCCAACGGGGCAACACGCTGGCGACCAAGCTGGAGGAAACGACGAAGGACCGCAATGAGGCCCAGACCAAACTGGCCGCGTGGGATGCCACGGGTGTGAACGTCGATCAGGTTTCCAATGTTGTTTATAGTTTGAAACAGACGACGACGGAGCGGGATGCATACCAGGAGGAAAACATGGTTCTTTTGCGGGATAATCGGCAGTTGGATGCCCGGCTTAAAAAATATGAAGTCCCGGGCGCCAAAGTCATGCTGCCCCCGACATTGAAAGGCAAAGTGATGGTCGTGGATTCGAAGTGGGAATTTGTGGTTCTGGATATTGGCACCGATCAGGGGGCTGTTGAGGACGGCGAAATGCTCGTGAATCGCGGTGGAAAACTGGTGGCGAAGGTCAAACTGACAAGCGTGCAGCGCACGCGTAGCATCGCGAATATCATTCCCGAGTGGAAGCAGGGTGAGATCAATGCCGGCGACTTGGTGATTTCCAGCCTGTAATCTCAATCTGGCAATCCGCCCCCAAGAGGATGACTGTGATAAATAAACTGAAGGTCATATTGGCTCGAAGGGCGCTTTTTCTTTTATTGCTGGGGGTTGCCAGCTTGATCGTGGGATGCGCAACGACGGAGCCGGAAAACGAGTCTTCGCGTCCGTGGAATACGCCCAAATCCTGGGAAAACGGTTTGCCTGCGGGAATGTTCGAGGGCCGATAAATCCTTTCAAGCGCTTTTTTTTCAGTTGCGGGGCATGATTACCCGCGGAGATGTGTTTGATTTTAAGTCGTTCGATCAGGCCCTTGCTTTTTTGGGGGCGCGCGAATTCCTCTTGCTGGTTTCTTGATTCTTTTTCTACAGTGCCACCGTGGATTTATTGAGTTACAGCGTTACAGCACTTTCAGCCTATTTGCTGGGATCCATCCCGACCGGTTTTTTAGTGGGGTTGGTCTTTGGAATCGATATTCGGAAAGAGGGCAGCGGAAACATCGGAGCGACCAACGTGTTGCGCATCCTGGGAAAAGGAGCGGGATCTGTTGTGTTCGTGGTGGATGCCTTGAAGGGATATGCCGCGTGCGCATGGCTGGCGCCGTTGGCGCAAGAGGTTTTTGGAGCACCACCAATGCGCCACATGGAATATCTTTTAGTGGTGGCGGGCCTTTGCGCCGTGATGGGCCACACTTACACCTGCTGGCTGGGATTTAAGGGCGGCAAAGGAATCTCGACGACGGGGGGAGTGTTTGGGGCGCTGGCGCCGTCCGCGGTGTTAATCACGTTTGCGGCCTGGGTTTTGGTGTTGATGGCAACCCGGTATGTCTCGCTGGCGTCGATTGCGGCGGCATTCATACTGCCCGTAATGGTTTGGTGGCGGAGTGGTTCACTCATCTATCTCGGAACGATTTCAATCATCAGCGTCATGGCGCTGTACAAGCATCGGAGCAATGTCCAACGGTTGCTTAATGGGACAGAAAACCGGTTTGGACAGAAGAAGGCGGTGGGGAAGGAGGAGCATACGGCATGAAAATCACGATTATTGGTTCCGGGGCCTGGGGTAGCGCCTTGGGCCGCTTATTGCATGAGGGGGGGCACTCTGTAACGCTCTGGGGTAACATGCCCGCGCAGTTGGGGGAGATGCGGCGGACGGGACGGAACGAGGTTTGTCTGCCTGGTGTGGATTTGCCGCGGGACTGGACGCTGGAACCGGATTTGGGGAAGGCTCTGCGGGAGGCCGGGTTGGTGGTCGTGGCGGTTCCTTCGAAGCCCTATCGGGAGGTGACGCGGTGTTTGGGTGAATATCGCGGGATCGTGGTCAGCGTCGCCAAGGGCATTGAGTATGAGACGGGTTTGACGATGAGTTCGGTGCTGCGGGAAAATGCTCCGCAGGCGCGGGTAGTCGCCTTATCAGGACCCACGCTGGCATTGGAGGTGGCGAAGGGCATTCCGACGGCGATTGTGGCGGCGAGCCAGGATTTGGATGCGGCGCGCGCGGTTCAAGAGTTGTTTCACCGGCCGACATTCCGTGTTTACACCAGCCAGGATGTTCTTGGGGTTGAGATGGGGGGGGCGTTGAAGAATGTGATTGCGATTGCCGCAGGCGGTTGTGATGGGTTGGGCTTTGGAGATAATTCCAAGGCGGCGCTTATTACGCGGGGGATTGCGGAAATCCGCCGTTTGGGGGTGGCCTGCGGCGCATCGCCTGACACTTTTTCGGGCTTGAGCGGTTTGGGGGATCTGACGGTGACTTGTTTTTCGCGATTAAGCCGCAACCGGGGATTTGGCGAGCGATTGGGACGGGGTGAGAAATTACAGCACATTTTGGGCACGCTGACCGCAGTGGCCGAGGGGTATCCGACGGCGCGCTCGGCTTTCCATCTAGCGCGGCAGCGGGGAGTCGTCACGCCGATCGTCGATCAGGTTCATGCCATGTTGTATGAGGGTAAGGATATTGCGCAGGCGGTGCATGATTTGATTGGCCGAAGCCAAAAGTCCGAAGATTGATTATTGTAAAACGGGCCTTGGAATGAGTTAAAACGGGAATCGGTTGCCTGGGTGCGACTTTGGAGAGAATTCTTACGGTTTTCGCTGGAGGAGGAATAGGGTGTTTTTTTTGCGCGCGATGAAGTCGGCACGGAATTAGCTTTGGAGTGTTGCCAGACGGCACAATGAAGGCAGAAAAACGAACCAAAGTAGCGCGTAAACGACTCACCAGGAGTGGTATAAAAGCATGTCCAGTGGTCATCGTCGTCCACAGCGATCCGGTGCAACTGTCCAATATTTCGCTTTTGGCCGGAAAGGAGGCAGCGGAGGTTCATTCTTTCCCAGGCGCTGATGAAGCCTTGCAGTTCATGGTTAAAAACGGGCCACCCCGGTTGATTGTCACCGAACCGCAAATATCAGGCAGTGATGGCCGGCGATTTTGCGGGATGGTGCGTTCGCCGGAGTATTCGGCTTTAAACCATGTGCCGATTCTAGTGGTGTCGGCCATCGCGGCAAAGGATGCGCACTCCATCACCTCCGGGCCTGGCCCCAACGGTTTTTCTGGAATACCATACAAAGCGGCTGATTTTAGGGCGAAGGTGCATGATTTGCTACAGGACAGGCCACCGGCATCGGCGCCCGGATTTATACTGCTGGACGGGGATGCGGTGTTTTCCAAGTCATTGGAAAAAGCGATTCATGCGCGCGGGTTTGAGGTTCGCACGGCGACCAGTCGGGCGGGCTTATGGCGTTTGTTTTTCAAGCATCGACCTGTTGGAATCGTAATCGACAGCGTGCTGGCCGCGGAGGGCGATGGCGCGCTGATTGCGGAGATCAAACGGCGCGATCCACTTTGCGCGGTGATTATTGTCAGCGAACAAACGTCCGGCGAGGCAGCGATTCAATGGATCGAGGCGGGAGCGAATGCGTATATTGGCAAGCAATCTCCGGCCAAAGAGATTTTGGGTGTGTGCGAATCGGCGAGTCATGAACGAATGCTTCCCGGGATAAGGGACCAAGCGCAGGCGCGTCACAACGAGATGGAATCGGACGGGACGCTGTATCGAGCGGCGTTTGAAGAGATCGGAAGAGC
>Ga0315272_10000637_pt1 | contig 17787 bp, 6 predicted proteins | sample C3_middle_MG_FD_203918 | JGI IMG/M metagenome (GOLD analysis project Ga0315272, IMG submission 203918) | Sediment microbial communities from Yellowstone Lake, YNP, Wyoming, USA - C3_middle | ecosystem: Environmental > Aquatic > Freshwater > Lake > Sediment | place: USA: Wyoming | collected...
GGCAATCCTGATTCAGTCATCGCGTTCAGCGGGGCGGAATTCTGCGCATCAGGCGGTCAATTCCGTCCACGGTGTCCCATCGAAGATTATCATGCGGGCGAAATTCACCTCCTTGAAGACGGCAAAATCAGAACCGATTTTATTTACCCGCCAGGAGAGGATATTTTTATCACTGCAAATGGGAAACTCCGCAAAAAGGGACAGGAGGCTCAGTTTTACATGCCCAAGTCGCAGTTCATCGACAATGTGCAGTGGCATTGCCTGCTGCCGATCGATTTAACCTTCAATCCAGCCGTGCCAAACCAATACTGTCACTACACGGACAAGGAACTCTTTCAGTTTGTGGATGAGGTCAAATCCGTCGGTGGGGCGATCACCATCAACGTTCCCATCGATACTGCAAATGGCCATATCCCGGCGGATACACACGCCCAACTCGTCAGGCTCGGCAGACATTTAAAGGCCAGTCGGACCAAGTAATGCAGATGCGGACTACTGCCGCAGGGATCATCCGATAGTTTGGTTTAAGCGCACTTTACCCCGCTTAAAGACAAGAAAACCGCAATAGAATCGAGGGTGCAGAGCACATTTTGAATTTCAACAAAATGGCTACAGCTTGATTCCGAGCAAATTCAGGATTTCCTGCTGCTGTTCGGTGGGTTGTGAGATCTACTCAAAGCGCACGCCGCCCACGCTGACTTGTTGTTTGCGAATGCCGCTCAAATGCTCGATCACATTTTCCATGGTCCATTGCCGTTTCTTTCCTTTGCCGCTCCTTTTCAAAGAGCGGCTGTAATCGTTGCTTCATGTGCCAGTAAACGTAATATAGGTCATTGCATAAGTAATTGCACCTCAACTAGCATTCGCGGCATATTGGGTATCTTTTAATTGAAAGAACGACAGCACTAAGTTCACACTTCGTTGGATCGACAGTAATATGCGCTTCGTTGCCTGTTTCATCTGTTCTTTCGATTCAATAAACAGTTTACCCAATCGACCCTTCAAATGATTCCACACTTGTTCATCCGGGTTAAGTTCTGGTGAATAGGTTGGCAAGTGCTCAACCCGAATGCCTTCGGGAGTCGGTCGCAGATAGCATTTCACCGCCCCGTCTTTGTGATAGCTGGCATTGTCGGCGATGACGATGATCGGCTTACCTGTGTCCGCCCGTAGCTTCTTGAGAAACGCCACGAACCGTTGGCTCGTCATGCGGCCCTCAAAGGCGGCAAATTTCAGATCGCCGCGCGGACTCACAGCGCTAATTAATCTGAGACCGAACCGATCTCCGCTGTCCTCGACCACCGGCGTCTCCCCCACCGGAGCCCACGTCGTGCCCCGATGCGCATCGGCGCGCACCGCCGCCTCATCCACAAAGTAAATTACCGCCCCTGTTCGCCGGGCTTCGCGCACCACTTCGGGAAATGTCTGCTGGAGATAGCGCCGCATTTTCCGGGGATCTTGCTTGTAGCTTTTGTACTTTGGAATTTGCGGACTCAGTCCCAAATGGTGGAGCAATCGACTGACCCCGCTTTTGCTCAACTCGATCCCCTGAAAACGTTTTAACATGGTGCGCACAATGCCGAGTGTCCACAAACAGAAATCAAATTGGTATTGCTGGGGATCGCCCAGCGTAATGGCCTTATAGAGCCATTGCAGAACGCTCGCGTTAACCTTGCGAGGACGCCCGGATCGTTTGCCCTCTCGCAAAGCATCATAGCCTCCATGCCGATAGAGCTCCAGCCAATAGAATAGAGTTCGCTGGGGCACCTTGAACACTCGGGCTACGACCGTCGGTTTCTCCCCTTGGCGCACTGAATCTATGGCCATCTTGCGTTTCTGGTATCGAGCCTCCTCCACGGGGGTCGGATTAGGCTTCCGGGGTTGCTTTGACTTAGTTCCATGTTTCATTCCCGATAAGTTATCTCAATTGTATCCTATATGCAAATACTTATGCAATCGTCTATAGGCGAGCATGCATAAAAACACATGGCTGCGGATGCGATCATCCTTCTTGTGATACACCGGTCGAATCTCCAGGGCCACGGTCTTCAGGGTGCGGAAGGCCTGCTCGACAAAGGTGAGGCTTTTATAGGTGGCCACCACTTGGGCGGTCTTCATCTGGCTGTCCGTCACGGTGGTGGTAATAATGTAACAACCGTCCAGCAGTTGTTCCTGCCCGATGGCTTCCTGCTTCAAATGGTATTCCAGCCGCCCCTCTTTAACCTCCCAATCGATGAATTTACCCATTTTGTATTTTTCCAGCTGCCGCCCCACCTGGGAACCGAGTTTCTCGGGGGTTCTTTTTTTCCTGGGCTCGACAAGCTTGTCCATGCCCTAGCGGGTGAGCTCGAGCAGCCGCTGGCGGGTGGCCGTTTCCCGGGCCTGAGTGTCTGGATTGCGGCAGAGACAATAGCGCTGGACGGGCTTGTCCGGATCGGTCACCTCGGCGATCTTCTTTTCGTCGAACAATTCAAGTTGGATGACTTTGCGCTCCAGCAGTTCGAACATTTGCCGATGGGTCAGCGCGCTGAGCGTCTGGAGTCCCTGGACCTTTTCAAGCTTCTGCGCGTTGGCTTGGGTGATCATGCCCCGGTCGCCCACGAAGGTCACCTCGCTCAAACCGTATTCCCGGCGCAGCTCCTGGATTTTATCGATCACCGTCTGGGCATCCTGCGTGTTGCCCGCAAAGAGTTCGATGCCCACCGGCCAGCCCCGCTCGTCGCAGAGCAAACCCAGGACCACCTGCTCGTGTCCGCTCTTGTAGTCCCGGTTGTAGCCGAAAAGCACGACGTCGCTTTGCTCATAGGCCCCCTCAAAATAACTGCTGGTGATGTCATAGAGCACAACATGGCCATTGCGCAGATGTTTTTTGGCCAGGGCTTTTTGAACGGCCTCCTGACGTTCCAGCAACCGGTCCATCGGCCGGTGGCAGTGTTCTTCAACATCCACCTCGCCCCTGACCCCGCAGATCTCCCACAGGGCGCTGTTTTTGGACTGGTGGGACAGGGGCAGTTTGCTGCCCGCATAAACCACCCGGACGGCGATCATGGCCAGGCAATCCCGGACCCACGGCTCGTTGCCGGAGTAAAGAATGGTGTCCAATTCCAATTGGCGGGCCGTTTCCACAACGGCATGGCTGCCCCGTATTCCCTGGAATCGGTGCATTGGAAGGCGTTGGGATCCTCCCTGGGGACCACCTTGCCCTGAAAGGCGGCCTGGATGAGTCTGAGCTGGTCTAGGGACAACCCGGTGATGCGACCGTGCTGGGTGTGTCTGACAGCTTGGGTGTCGGGGTCGCGGTAGGAAGAGCGAATGAGGCCGATGTGATTGGCCCTATGGCTTTGGATTTCGAGGTGGAAACGCTTGCAGTGCTTCACATAATGGCCACATAATACGAGTATTCAATTTTACATTAAAACATGTAATCCACACATGTATGGCTGCTTTTAAAATAATACATTCCCCATCAATCCCTTGCGTTTAAAGACGATAAGTCCAATTGGTGTCTAATTTAATGGGGTAAAGTGCGCCTTAATCGGTCCATGAAAAAGCGCGGGAGTCTTTCCCAGTGGGATCGGCTCCCGCGCTGTGTCAGTCGATATTGCGGCTATGGCTTTTGAATGGCGCGATAGAAGCGCCGACCCGAGGGGGGCGCATTTTCGTCCACGCATTCCACCAGGTTTGTCGTCAGCGTGTTGGTTGCTACGATGGTGGTCCAGGTTGTCAGATTGGTGGACAACTGGAATTCAAGGTTTTTGCCAAGTTCAGCTTTGACCATGACATGGAATTTCCCATTGGCGGGTTTACCCATGGGTTTGAGGTAAGGCGGCGCGCTGAGCGGAATGACCCGCACCTGCACGTTGTCCAATCCCCAGGATTCGAGATTCAGGTTGGTGTCCAGACCCGAGGCGCTGAAGTTAAGGGTCAGCGTGTCCGCCGAATGAGTGAAGGTCTGGCTGTATTTGTAAGTGCTGTCCGCCGCGGCTCCATCCACACTGACGAAGCCAAGCACGTTGGTTTCAGCCGCGCCGGTGAGGGCCGGATGCATTGGCCCAGACATCGATTCGGGATAGCTCTGGCCCAAGGCGGCGCTGTTGGTGGGGCCGTTATTGAAGGAGGCATTCAGCAGTTTCAATCCTCCCGCGACGTCCACGTTAAGAATGTCCGGTCCGTCGTTGGTGTTATTGCCATCCCACGATCCGATGATCAACAGGTCGAAACTGACCATGACGGAGGAGTGCGGTGTCAGATCAGGCAGGGTCAGGACGACGTTTGTCGAGCCGAACCGGCCCAGGAATTTGGCCTGTCCGGATGGTGCGGTGGTGATGTTGGTCTGCGACCACACGTCAGAGGCCGTGGCGCTCTGGAAGTCGGAGCCATAGACCAGATCGCCCACCGGTGCCTGGCCTGAGGGAGTGACCGTCAGGTCGTAGAGAATGGGGGAGACTTCACTGGCCCCGGCCTGGAACGCGGCTTCCACTTCGAGATATTTTCCGGGCGCGGTGGAGTGGAGTGGGAAGCCATTGACGGCACTTTCCCAGAGCGTCCAGTTGATCCGGTCATTGGAACTGCGCGCGCGCACCTTGATGGATGTGCCCGTGGTTTCGGCGGAATGCCAGGAGATGGTTCCCCAGGGGGTGTCTTCGAGGCCGCCGTTATGAATGACGGACCAGCGGCCGGAGCGGATGGTGGCGGTGCGGGAGATGATGCCGGTCATGTCGCTATAACCGTAGTGGTTGCCACCCACGATGCGTTTGGATAGATCGACGCTGTTATTGGCGGGATTGATGCGCTCGATATTTTCGTCGCCAACGTTGACCGCCCAGACCTTGCCATCGGCGTCCACCGCCACGCCTGTAGGCTGGTTGCCCACTGGAATGGTGGCTTTGAGAAGGCCGTCGTTGGACCAGCGGGAAATGTAACCCGGCCCGGAGTTGGCGACCCAGACATCTCCGTCGTCTGTGACTGCCACGCCACGCATTTGATAAAGGGCGTCCTTGGTCCATTCCTTCATTCCGGTAAGGGTGTTGATGCGGGAGAGTTTGCTGGATTCCCAACCGGTGGCGAAGAGATGATTGCTGCGGTCCAGGCCCAAACCATAGACCAGGTGTCCCGTCTCGATGACTCTGAAGGAATCATCCTTTGGATCGAGGCGCAGCACATGGTTTTTGTCGTTGCCTGCGGACCAGAGGATGCCGTTGCCATCGATCAACGCTCCATAGGATGTGTGATTAACGGAGGAAACGTCATTCGTCTTGAGAATTTGTCCGGTGACACCGTCCGCGTAATAAAACTTTTTGGAACCATATGTGCCGAGCCAGACATTGCCCTGCCCATCCACAGCCACTCCCCGGGGACCCGGATTCCAATAATCGTTGGCGTATGCGTTGGTGTAGGTTCCTGGAATATAGGTGCCTTCCTGACCGGGAATGAGGACTAGTTCGAGCAGAACGCACTCATCCTTGCCCCAATCGAGCATTTCATCGGAGGATATGGTGCCATCCCCGTTTTTGTCCTGCGAGGTCTCAATGACACCGTTGCCGTTGCGGTCGGAGTATTGGCCGTTTTCGTAGAGGCCGATTTTGACTACGGTTGCGCTTTGGCGGTTGGCGACCCAGCAATTACCCTGCACGTCCACTGTTGTGCGCGACGGATTCAGAGTTAATCCGGGAGGTCCTGTCCGATAACGGCCCAGTTCACGACCGGTGCGTGTATCGACTTTGGAGACTGTGCCCTCGTTGGCATTGGGCACCCAGATGAAGGGCAGGGTGACCGATTCGGCGGAAAGCTGGAGTTGGTTGTGAGTCGATTGATACTCCACGCCCACCAGAACGCCCTTCTCGAAATCCGCATCCAGAGTGTAGGTGCCTGATTGGGAGGTTGTGGCTTTGGCAGTGATTTTCACCGTGGAGATGGTGGCATCCAATTTTGTGCCATCGTTGCTCGAAGTGGCCGTTACCAGCAGATCCTTGATGGTGCCCGCAGGGATGTTGGCTGACCCCGTTACTTCCACCTTGAACTCAAAGGCGTTTCCGGCCGCCACGGGGGTATTGGTCCAGCCCGCGCCAGTCACAGCGGCGGTGATGTCGTTGGTGCTGTAGATGGCGTCGTAATAGCGGACATCCCATCCCGCGCCTCCGGACGGGCCTCGCAACACAAAGCTGTCGGGGAGATTGCCCAGGTTAATTGCTTTGAGGATGAAGGTCGCCTTCTCCTCGGGCTCAACCTCCAACATTTTTTGCTGACCCGCTCCGTTGTTGTTGACCAGGTCTTCGCCTGTAAAACGCACATCCTCGGTGCGGCGGACGGCCAAGTCTGGTTGATAGAACGGTTTGTTGATGGTTACTGCGACCAGTGAATCCTTTACCAATGGGTCGCCACTGGCGAACAGATTAAACTCGAGGGTCTGAATTGCGTTGCCTGCTGTCGATTTGGAAGGGGTGACCTCGAAGCGCAATTCAGTGGTCGAGGTTGCGTTCGTGGAAACAACGAAATTTCCCTGATTGAAAACTTTGTCCGTGATTTCATTGCCGCCCGTCAGCGAGTCGTAAGCCCGCACGGTCCAGCCCTGGGCGGGAGGAATGACGCGGAGCAACAACCCGTCGGGAACATTGCCGTTATATTTGAACTTGAGGTTGTAAATGGCGGGCGTGTCGAACAGGACAGTTTGAGATACGGTTTGGCTGGCAGGATCGAAGACGTTATCCCCGATGTAAGAAGCGTCTCCGGCTTTTCGAATCATGCCATCGACCAGGCGGGTGGCCTGGGCGGCCCCGGATTCGTAGGCGCCCAGATCGACCGTGGTGGCATGAATGCGCAAACGGCCATCCAGATCCGTCCAGGTCGCGGCGACGAGTGAGTTATCACCGGCATTGATGGCAGGAGATCCGGAGTTCAGATGGTAGTTTGCCGCGGCAATCTCCACGAATTGTGGGTCAACCTGGAGATCGGATGCGGCGAGGTTCAGTATGGCGGTGCCGCCGAAGGGGCCTTTGGCGTTTCCAAAAACGATATTGTGGTGCTCGGCGGGCGTGCCTGAGGGCACGTAAAGTCCAACCCCATTATTGAAGGCAATGATGTTATTGGCGATCAACGGCGCATTATCCGTGGCATACACGCCCATGTCGCCGGCCGATGCGAGCGTATTGTTAAGAATTCTCGCGGGTGACGCCGCATCGAGGCGAACATTGCCCCATGCATTGGAATAGATGAGCGAATCGCACACCAACGCGGCGGAACCGAAGGCGCGGATTCCGTAACCCCCGTTTGCATACACTTTTAGGTTTCGCAGTTGGGCATTGCCGCCGTTGATGTAAATCGCGCATGTCTGGTATTCGCTATTGGCGTATAGGAGATTATTGCGGCCCGCGCCGTACAGGTCGCAAAAGCTCATGCTGGAATTGGTGGCGGAAGGGGCGAAATAAATGCCGGTCCAGGTTTCCGGCACAGGCACGTCGCCCATATTGCCGAAAACCACGCGATCGCTGGGCGAGCCATTCACGCTCAAGGTCGAAGAGACATAAATGCCGCCTGTGCGTGGTTTGATCAATGTGCCCGGTTCAATACTGAGGCTGCTGGGCGCATCGATGCTCAGGTTGTTCCAGACGAAGTAGGGGAAATTGGTGCCCGCCTTGGTCCAGGTTACGGCGCTGGACAGACCGCCTCCGGGGATATGAAAGCCCAGGTAACCAGGGCCGGTGGCTGAATTGCCGCTAACTTTCGGAAAGCGTGACAAATCATTGTTTACCATCGCGAACCAACCGCTTGGGACATTCAAGAATTGGTTGGAACGGACCAGCGCCTCGCTTCCAAAAAGCTCGAGACCCTGGCCGCCCATGTCGCTAAAGATGCAATCTGTGATGCGCGGTGAGGAGCCATCGACATATACGGCGCACTTGCGATAATCGCTGTGGAAATAGCCCAGGTTGTTAAGTCCAGACCAGGCGAGACGGCATTTCTCGAGAGTGGACGCGCTGGAATCCGCGGATAGATAGATACCCTTCCATTGGGCGGGAGCGGCCACGGTGTTGGTGGTGTCGCCGTTGGAGTCGCCCGCCACGGCATCGTCGTTGGCCGAAGTGAAGGTGACATTTGTGGCATGGAGATTGCCGTAAACATAGAGGCCTGAATTGAGGGCTTTGACATTGGCTCCTGTCTGGACGGTGAGTTCGGTTCCTTTGCGAATGGAGATATCCGCGGTAATGACATAGGGCGCATTGGTCCCGAAATTGCGCCACAGGGTCGAATCGATCACTTCGCCTCCATAAACCTGAATGCCGGAATTGCTGTTTGTGATGAAGGTGGTGTTGGCGGGGTTGGGCACGGAGTCGGCGTCGCAGGAAATGGTGTAGGCGCCGGTGTTGCCAGAGAAGATCGCATTGACGATTTGGGGGCGGCTTGAGGCGTAGGCCTTCATGGCATGTGAGCCGCAGGCATCGACAACCAGGTCGTTGAAAGAGGGGCGCGCATTCCACATTTCAACGCCAATACCGCCGGACTGGCGCACGGTCAGGTTTTGGAACGTGGGATTGGATCCATCAATGTAAATTGAGGTCAACCGGTAATCACTATGCAGGTAATTCAAGTTGTTCTGACCGGCATACTCAACCGTTGTATGGTTTGCGATGGAATTTCCAGCGGTGGCCCCAAAGTAGATGCCCTTCCATTGAGACGGGGCCGGTTCTGCCGCCCGACTGGTGAACGTTACGGGTTCGGTCGCGGTGCCATTAGCCAACAAGGCACCGTCGATGTACCATCCGCTGTTCAGGTTTTTAAACGTGCAGCCAGGGGCCAGCGTCAACACCACGCCGCCCGCCACACCAACGTTACCGTAAACAAGGTAGGGGAAATTCGTCCCCGGTTTTTGCCACGTGCCTGATTGGGTCACGGTGCCTCCCTGCATATAGACACCGGGATTACCGCTGGCATCGGTGGAGTTGCCGCTGATTTTCAACAGGCAGTCAATGGTGTCGCAGACAATGGGGAATCCATCGTTTTTGGTGTCGGCAAAGGTGTTGTTCTGGATCACGGCACTGGAACTCCAGAGTTCAATGCCGTGAAGGTAATGCGCGAAGGAGGAATTTTGGATGATGGGCGAACAGGTATCCACGTAGATTGTGGGCATGCGGTATCCGCCATGAAAATAGCCCAGATTATTTTGTCCCGCATAAGCGAAAGAGCAGCGGTCCAGGACGGAGGAACCTGCGTCTCCGGCAAGATAGAAACCCCGCCAGTCACCACGGTCTGGCGCTGAGGCGTCGCCGTCGCCGTTGCTATCGCCCGCGCTGGAGTCATCCCGGTAGGAAGTAAAGTTGATTTGAGAAGGGTTGCCTTCGGCCTTGAGGACGCCAGAAACGTAGATTCCGCAGTTTTGGAGTTTGACCGTGGCGCCTTGTTCAACGGTGAGAGTGACGCCTGTGGGAACGGTGATCTGGTCCGTCACATAATAGGGCGTCTCCGAATTCCATTTCTTCCATAATGTGTTGGTTGCCATGGTGCCGCCCCAGATACGAACGGCCTGGAAACGGTTGCTGACGCAGGTGATCCCTGTGGGATTGGGAACGCAGGTGGCATCCATTCCGACCAGGTGATAACCGGAGTCGTTGTTGCCGTTGTCCTGGAATTTGCCGGTGTTGATGATCGGACGAGAGTTGGATTGGGCTTGGATGGCGAATCCGCCGCTTCCGCTGATGGTCAGGTTGTTGAAGATCGAACTGCATTCCCACATGTCGATTCCATCCTGACCGCTGTTAAGAACCTGTAAATCGTTGAATGCGGGGCTGCATCCATCCAGATAGATGGACGTTAGCCGATATGTGCTGTGAATGTAGCCGAGATTATTCCGGCCCGCGCAGGAAACGGTGAGGTGGTCGATTACACTGGATCCAGCGTCGGGGCTGAAATAGAGACCATACCATTGGCCTGGGGTTGGTTCCGCAGCGCGTCCGGTGAAAACGACGGGTTCTGCGGAGGTGCCTTGAACAAGAAGCGTTCCCGCAATGGAAAACGATCCATTCCCCGTCTTTAGCGTGACCCCGGCATCAACCACCAGCAGGGCGTCTTTTGGAAGCGTGACGCCGCCATCGAGATAATAGGGAAAATCCGTGCCAGGCTTGTTCCATCGGTTGGTGCCGCCGATTGTGCCTCCTGGCATGTAAACGCCTCCAATGCCCGTGCCCGAAAAACTGTTTCCGCTGATGACGGGCACCGTGTTGATATCGTCCAGGACGACAGGATAGCCTGAGGCGGCCATATTTTTGAAAGAGTTATTCTGGAGGGTGGGCTGGCCGAGCCAGGCTTCAATGCCTTGGCCAGCGCTGTCCTGGATGATGCAGTTGCGGACTGTGGCTGTGGCATTATCCATGTAGATGGCCGCAGTTCGGTAGGCACCATGGATATAGCCCATATTGTTCCGGCCGGCTTTTTCAATGGTGCAGCCGTCGAGCAGGGAATTGGTTGAGGTCGGCCCCAGATAAAGGCCCAGCCAGGTCGTGTCGCCATTGCTCGTGAATGTGTCATTATTGGCTTGTATTGAACCACTTACAAATATCCCATAGCCTGTGCTGACCTTGACAGTCACTCCGGACTCGATTGTCAGGTTGGATCCGGCAGAAATGGTGACATGGCGTTCCAGAACATACGGGCTGTTTGCCAGTGTCCATGTCGTATTATTGAGAGTGACATCTTGGACGGAATCGCCGACACGGTTGACGAAGGTATCGGCGTTGGCCGTGCAGAGAAGGGCGCCAAAACCGAGAATCGCGATGATGAATCCCGAGGAGAGACGCAGCCCATTTGCTGCCAACCTTTGGAAAAAGAGGAGAATATTCAAGGAAACGGTACTATTCATAGAGTTATTTTCTTAGGTTTTGTAAGTCTGAACACCCGTTCCGACGACCCGCCCATGGCAGGAACCGGAGTATTCGAACCCTTGAGTCCAGACTGGCAAAAAGTCTTGTGGGATTCAAGCATGAATGTATAGTGTTGCCCGTGATCGTTCTCGCATCCATGACTGATGAAAGGCGTCCTTCGCCTGACACTCATCAGGCCAGGATGGCGGGTGTCGATACACCCTGTCTTCATGTCTATGAAAACTGAAAAGTTCTGCCGATTAACAAAGTGGGCCGCCGCTGCAGTTTGTGGCGCGTGGCTGGCTGGCGGTCCGTTTATCGAGCCGCATGCCCAGACTCCGCCAGCTTCCGGGACTGCAACCAATCCACCGGCGCCACCGTCGAAATTCAAGGATTTCAACGAGGTCGTCAAAGGGTGCGAGCGGTTCGAGGGACTTTTTAATCTCTATCGGACCAACGACGCGCTGTATGCCGAAATCAAGGGTGGTGTTCTGGACCAGCCCATTCTGTCGCCAATAGCCATTGCCCGGGGCATGGCCTCCGCCGGGCAGCCGCTGAATTTTGGTGACGAATGGATTTTGGTGTTTCACCGGGAAGGGGACAAGATCCAGGTGATCCGTCGCAATATCCATTACCAGGCGCCGGCGGGTACCCCACTGGAAAAGGCGGTGAAACAAAACTACACGGATTCGGTTTTGATGGCGCTGCCCATTATTGCCCTCAATGGCACGAGTCCGGTCATTGATTTCTCGCAGATCTATTTCACAGATTTCGCCAATTTGCGGATGGGGCAGTTGGATCGCAACCGGACCTCCTGGCACAAGATCAAGACTTTCGCCAATAACATCGAGCTGGAGGTGGAGGCGACCTTCATGGTGGGTCAAGGTTCGTCCATGATGTCCTCCTATGGGGATGACGGGGTGGCGGATGGCCGCGGCGTGACTTTGGTGATTCATTACAGCCTGGCGAAACTGCCCGAATCGGGGTACAAACCGCGTCTCGCGGACAATCGTGTGGGCCATTTCATCAGTGCGAGCAAGGACTTTGGCTCCACTGATGCGGATTCGACTTTTGTGCGGCAGATCAATCGCTGGCGCCTGGAGAAGGCCGATCCCAAAGCCCGGCTCTCCCCGCCGAAGAAGCAATTGGTCTGGTGGGTTGAGGATACCGTTCCCCATGAGTTTCGTCCATATGTGCAGGAGGGAATTCTGGAATGGAACAAGGCCTTTGAAAAAATCGGATTCCGGGATGCGATCGGGGTGCGCTGGCAGAATGAGCGTGATGACTTCGACCCCGAGGACATCAATTACTGCACTTTCCGCTGGATTGCGACGAGCACGACTTACGCCATGTCCGGGCTTAGGGCCAATCCCCTGACTGGTGAAATGATCGACGGGGATGTGATTTTTGACGCAAGCTGGATTCGTTATTGGAAAACCCAATACGCCTTTTTGGTGGGCAAGCCGTCAGTTGGGGCGGAAGGCGGCCCGGAATCGTATCGACCGCTCATGGCTGCGGAGATCATCAGTCCAATCATGGCCTCCAAATATGGTTATGGCCTGCCGATGCCGTTGCTGGCCAACCGGCTGAGAAATCAAATGAGTGTCGGGCAGGCAGGAGTCGAAATTCCGGAGTTGGTTCCCGCCGAGTGGACGCCCATGCAGTTCCAGTTGAGCCGCCGGCTGGCGCAGGGGCGATTCAACACCTGCCAGTGTGTGGCGGGAATGCAGCCTGAGTTTGCGCTGGCCGCCATAGCGATGGCGGCTGAAAGCAAGACCAATCTGGATGGCAAACTGCCGGATGAGTTCCTCAGGCAGGCCATCAAGGAGGTGGTCATGCACGAAGTCGGACATTCGCTGGGATTGCGCCACAATTTCCACGGGAGCACGATGCTCAAGCCGGAGGAGATCAACGATACGGCGATCACCCGGGTCAAAGGCATGTCGGGAAGCATCATGGATTACAACCCAATTAATATCGCCCCCAAAGGCCAAAAACAGGGGGATTATGCCAGCACCACGCTCGGGCCGTATGATTATTGGGCCATTGAATATGCCTACAAGCCCATTGAAGGGGATGAGCCGGCCGAGTTGAAAAAAATCGCCCAACGTTCTCCAGAACCGGATCTGGCCTATGGCACCGACGAGGACATGTACCTGAATGACGATCCGTACGTCAATGTGTATGACCTGACCTCCAATCCCATGAAATATGGCCAGGACAGGATCAATCTGGCGGCGGAATTGCTCAAAAACCTGGATGACAACATTGTCAAGGACGGGGAATCCTGGGCGCGGTTGCGCCGTGCTTTCACGGTCCTGCTGGGGCAATACGGCAACGGCGCCTATCTGGCCGTGCAGTATATTGGCGGGCAATCTGTTTCCCGCGACTTCAAAGGTTCAAAGGACGCGCATGACCCTGTGACGCCCATCGCCGGTGATACACAACGGGAGGCATTAAAGTTTCTGGTGGATAAAATTCTAAGCGCCCAGGCCTTCGAGTTTTCACCGGCATTATTGCGGCGCCTGACGGAGGAGCATTGGTATCATTGGGGCGATGAATCGATGTCTTTCGGCGGTGGCATCAATTATCCCATCAATGAACGGGTGCTGAGTATTCAACGCATTGTGTTGAACCAGTGTTTCAACGGAAGCGTTCTCGCCCGCATTCAAAATCAGGAGCTCCAGGTTGAATCGGGGGTGAATCCAATCAAGATTGCTGAAATCTTTCAAATGCTCACCGACGGAGTATGGACGGAGGTCAGGCAGGACGGTAATGGGAATTCCCAGAATGAAATGCGGATTTCCCTTCTGCGCCGCAATCTGCAGCGCGAACACTTGCAACGTCTATGCACCATGGTGCTGGGGAGCCGCCGCAATCCTTACGACGGAATGTATGGCTACGTCGTTCTGCTGGGCGGATCCAGCGGTAACGTGCCTGCGGACGCTCGGAGCCTGGCCCGCCTGCATTTGCAGGACATCGGCAAAAGCATTCAGGCGAGTCTCGACAATCAAAACCTTAAAAAGGACAAGGCGACCGAGGCCCATCTGCGGGATTGCCAGGACCGGCTGAAAAAAGTCCTTGAGGCCAGTTTCATGGCCAACGATTGACGCCAGATCGAAAAGTTTGAGGGGGATGGTCTGTCGTCAATCGCGGGACCGCAGCGGACCCAGTGGGTTTCGACAATTGTTTTTCACGGGGCATGCCTGAAGGACAATGTCTTTGAGACGCTGCCGGACGAGTGGAGGATCAACCTCCCCGAACGGCGGCGTTTCTTTTTTTGTGGATGGGGCCGGACGGAAAAATTCATGGATGCTTTTTTACCTTGCCGCAAAAGAATCCTGACTAAATGCTGAATGGGGATCGTCCAAACAAAAATGTTCGACGCACTTGGGTCCCGATCTCGCGCCAGTGTCAGAGGCAAAGGTTTTCGCGCGGATGGGGAAAAGCTATTTTTAAAAGGTCTGACTTATGGTCCGTTTGCTCCGAACGGCGACGGGGAGAACTTTGCCCCGCCGGAACAGACCGCGCAGGATTTTTCGCGAATTCGGGAGGCGGGGGTAAATTTGCTCCGGCTGTATCATGTGCCCCCCGCCTGGTTTCTTTCGCTGGCAGCAGAACACAAACTGTGGCTCTTAATTGATATTCCATGGAATCAGCAAACCTGCTTTTTGGATGACTTCCAGGCCAGGGAAGAGGCTTTCAATGACGTGCGGGCGGCCGTGCGAGCCTGCTTCGGGCATCCCGCTGTGTTCGGTTTCAGCGTGGTCAACGAGATACCGGCGGACATTGTGCGATGGAATGGCGCTGCGGCGGTGAGCGATTTTATCGACCAATTGGTGATGGCAGCCAAGGCGGAGGATCCGGGGTGCCTCTGTACGTTCGCGAATTTTCCAACCACAGAATACCTGAGGCCCAAGGCGATTGATTTCTGGTGTTTTAATGTCTATTTGCGGCAGCCCAAGCCGTTTGAAAATTACCTGGATCGGCTCCAAATGATCGCAGATAACAAGCCTCTGGTTCTGGGTGAATTTGGAGCGGACTCTGTGAGGGAAGGGGAGGAAGGTCAGGCCCAAACCGTGGGATTGCAGATCGAAAAGGCATTTCGAGCCGGTCTGGCCGGGACCATCCTCTACAGTTACACGGATGAATGGTATAAAGACGGACAGGAGGTGCTGGACTGGGGATTTGGATTAACCGACCGCCTTCGGCGGCCCAAACCCGCCTGGAATGCGATGAGGGAGAAATACCGGCAGGCTCCCTATTTTCCCCTGGCCCGCGTGCCTTCGGTGAGCGTGGTGGTTTCCTGCTACAACGGAGCGGGCACCCTGCCCAATTGCCTGGAATCCTTGCAGCGGCTCCGTTACCCGGACTACGAGATCATTCTGGTGGATGACGGTTCCGTGGATGGTTCCGCCGCCATCGGTGTTCAATTCAAATCGGTGCGGCTGATACAACACCGTGCGAATCTGGGCTTGTCTGTGGCCAGAAACACGGGAATCGAGGCGGCGCGCGGCGAGGTTGTGGCGTTCACCGACGCGGACTGCCGTGCGGATGAGGATTGGTTGTATTATGTGGTGGGCGCTTTATTGAGCGGCCAGTTTGTGGGAATGGGGGGGCACAATTTGCTGCCTCCGGACGATTCGTGGGTCGCGGCGGCGGTGATGGTTTCTCCAGGCGGTCCGGCGCATGTCATGGAAACCGATGTTGTGGCTGAGCATATCCCAGGCTGCAACATGGCTTTTTACAAATGGGCGCTGGACGAAATCGGAGGATTCGATCCGGTGTTTCGCCAGGCGGGGGATGACGTGGATCTCTGCTGGAGATTGCAGGAGCGGGGGTATAAAATCGGTTTCAGCGCCGCCGGGTTTGTGTGGCATTACCGCCGATCGACGGTGCAAGCCTATTTACGCCAGCAATACGGCTACGGGGAGGCGGAGGCGCTGCTGGTTCGCAAGCACCCGGAGCGTTTCAGTTGGTTTGGAGGAAGCGTCTGGCATGGACGAATTTATTCGCAGGCTCATTTTGGCCTCTTGTTCCACGCGCCACGCATTTATCACGGCCCCTTCGGCAGTGGGTTCTTTCAATCCCTCTATGCGCCGCAACCGGATCTGACCGCGATGTTTTTCACCAGCCTGGAATACATCACCCTGGTCGCGCTGCCGCTGTGTATTCTGGCCAGCGCTTTTCATTTTCTACTGGCGCCCGCCTTGATCGCGTTATTGATTCCGGCCGGTGTTTGCGCAGCGGCAGCCGCTCAAGCGGAGCTGCGCCGTGAAAAACGCCGTTTTTGGTCCCGTCCCCTGGTGGCGCTGCTTTTTGGATTGCAACCGTTGGTTCGCGGCTGGGCGCGCTACCACGGTCGCCTGAGTTTTCACGCCAAACCATTATCCGCCCACGAGACGCTCGATTCGATGAACTTGCGCGGACAGGGTTGCGACTTTGGCGAAGTGGCCTATTGGACGGATATCCATGCGCCGCGTGAGAAATTCCTTCATGCCCTGCTGGAGCAACTGGAACTGTCGGGATGGGAGTTTCGACCGGATGCGGGATGGAATCGTTATGATGTGAAGATCCGGGGCAGCCGATGGAGTCGGTTGCATCTGATGACGGTGACTGAGGCGCATGGCAATGGCCAGTACCTTATCCGGTGTCGTTTGAACGCGGCCTGGACCTTTTTGTCGCGGATCCTGCTCTACATCTTGTTTGGGGGCCTGGTGTTGCTTATGGGGCTATGGGGGCCAAAACCGCTTTGGCATTGGCTTGTGTTCCTCTGTGTGGCGGGGCCAATCGGCTGGCTCTGGAAACAGAACACGAATTTGCAGAGGGTTTTTTCCGCGTTTCTGGATGAAGTGGCCAAGTCGATGAACATGGTTCGCGCCGAGAAAGCGGACCCGGAGATCAATAATCGGGATACTTGATCCGTAACCGGTTAAACACGAAGTGCTTCCGGCCTGCCAAGTGCAATGCCTCGCACCGAAATAATTGCCAATTCTAGTCGAGCGGGGTCAGTTCCATTTCCGGGGTGCAATAGAGAATGCGGCCGCAATTAGGGCAAAGGACCGGCTCTGATTCTGATTGGCAACTAATGATGACCTGGGGCGGAAGTTGCATGTGGCATCCACCGCAAACACTATGGGCCACCCCGACGAGGGCCTTGTCCCCTTTTTGTTTGAGAAGCCGTTCGTAGCGCTGGAGCGCGTTTTCATCGACGGCTTTCGCCAATTCCGCGCGATCGCTCTGCAACTGGGCCAATTCCCTGGTAAAATTCTGTTCGCGTTGGGCAAGATTTTTGATCTTGGTTTCCACATCGGCTTGCGCGCCCCTGGCGACGATGGCGGCGGCGGCCAATTCCTTTTGAACGGCGTCCGCCTTCTCCATCCACTCCAACTGTGAATCCTCCTGGGCGGAGATGTTCTTGCGGCAGGTCTCCATTTGCTGGCCAAAGGCGCGGTATTCGTCGTTTTTCTTGGTTTGATATTGCTGGAGAGAATATTTTTCGATCAATTGATTCTGCGATTTGACCTCGAGTTCGGCTTTATTCCGTTCCGCCTCAATGTGCTTGAGCCTGTCTTTGGCGGCATCAAGTCCGGATTGCGCCGTGGCGAGCCTGCTGTTGAGCATGGCGCGTTGCGGCTCCAGGTTGGCCAATTCGCTTTGAATTCGAAGGATTTGGCGATCCCTTTCCTGCAGAACCAACAGTTTTGTCAAAACGTTTAACATGCGATACGGCCCCAAGGTAGAGAGCCGGGGCTGGCAAGTCAATGATGGTTGATAATCCGCTAATTCGGAGTATTTGAGGCCGCAAGCGTGCTCCTTCAGGGCATGGGCGGTGGAATCGGGCGTTGTAAGCGCGGAATTCGCAGGCTGACAAACAGTTGGGAATGGAATGCCAATGACGCGCTTTGCGCCGCTAAAAAAATCTTTTCCAGCCCCA
>Ga0315272_10000638_pt1 | contig 17745 bp, 20 predicted proteins | sample C3_middle_MG_FD_203918 | JGI IMG/M metagenome (GOLD analysis project Ga0315272, IMG submission 203918) | Sediment microbial communities from Yellowstone Lake, YNP, Wyoming, USA - C3_middle | ecosystem: Environmental > Aquatic > Freshwater > Lake > Sediment | place: USA: Wyoming | collected...
AAGATAGCACCTGCAATGACGATGCTGAAGATCTCCGCCAGACTGTGGAAGAGAAGATAATTATGCAAACCCACATAATAGAGAGCGGCCAACCCCACCACCGTGAAGAGAAGCGACAGCCAGCGGGGAACACCACAGCCCGCCGATGCTCGCCCCAGGGGTGTCAGTATTTCCTTCTCCATCATGAGCCTCCATCGCTTTACAAACACTGTATATTATGCCAATAGTCTTGGCAACAAGGAGAAAAACCCATGGAAAACAACAATGCAGATCAAATAAAAATTTCAGACTGGTTGGACGAAAAGGAAGCAGAGAGCGTGGATGTATCTCAAATCACCTTGCCTAAAAACCTCTCTTTCGATGAAGACCCGGATGAAACTATTTTTTTCGAAGAGTTTAAACCGTGCGGGTTTCTCTGCACAGACAATCACCCCTTCTCTACGGTGGAGCGCTTTGGCCTTTGGTATTACGGTAAAGGGCAGGAGAAGAAGGCGGGTATCCATTCATCAAAAATGAAGTGGCGATTGCTTACCAAGGATAAAAAACTCGCTATCCAAACGGCTAAAACTCACCTAGAATAAAGATGCTCCCTCAACAGCCTAGTCCACCCAACGCCCTTTCCTCACTCCGTTGATTCTTTCATTCTACCAGGAGAGATGATAGTGAAAAAGTGCCCCTTCTGTGCTGAAGAAATTCAAGACGAAGCTGTAAAATGTAAACACTGTGGTAGTTTTTTGGATGGTTACCGCCCGTCAAGGGAAAAACTGCCCTGGTATTTCCGCAAATCCTTTATTGTCATCGCTGTCAGTTGCGTGGGGCCTTTGGCCTTGCCCCTGATCTGGTGGCGGCCACAAACGACGCGGGCATGGAAGATTGGGCTCACCATAGGAATCCTTGTTCTCAGTTGGCTCTTGTTCCAAGCCACGATGGAATCCATTCGTACTCTCAAGGAGTATTACGCGCTCATTGAAAGGCTATAAAAACACGAAACCAGTGCTGGATTTACCCCCCACCATACAATCCCGCAGGAGATACCATGAAAACGAGCAGGCTATTCGAACCAATCTCCATCGGCAATCTCCACTTCAAAAACAGAATCGCCATGGCGCCCATGACCAGATCCCGGGCTGGCTCGGAGCGCATAGCCAATGACTTGATGGCCGAATATTATTATCAGCGTTCCTCGGCTGGGCTACTCATCGCCGAGGCAACCGTGGTTTCAAAACAGGGCATCGGCTGGCATGATACACCGGGCATCCACACCGAGGAGATGGTTGTGGGCTGGCGGAAAGTCACCGACAAAATCAAACCGACAGGCGCTCACATGTTCTTGCAACTCTGGCATTGCGGCAGAGCCTCGCACAGTGATTACCATGATGGCAAGCTCCCGGTCTCCGCCTCGGCGGTACAACTAAACGGCGAGGATATCCACACCCCCCTCGGCAAAAAGCCATACGAAATTCCCCGGGCACTGACGGTTGAGGAAATCAAGGCAACCGTGGCGGATTACCGTCAGGCCGCTATCAATGCCAAAGATGCAGGTTTTTCCGGGGTTGAAGTGCATGGTGCCAACGGGTACCTGATCAATCAATTCCTCGATTCGAAAACCAATCTCCGCGCGGATCAATACGGCGGCAGCCTGGAAAACCGCTTCCGTTTTTTCAAAGAGGTGCTGGAAGCAGTGCTGGAGGTCTGGCCAGCGGAGCAGGTAGGAGCCCGCATCTCGCCCAACGGGGTTTTCAACGACATGGGTAGCGAGGATTTCCGGGAAACGTATCTGTACGTGGCCAAAGAGTTAAACAAATTTAAGCTCGGCTATCTCCATATCATGGACGGGCTGGCCTTTGGTTTTCACGGCAAGGGCGAGCCGATGACCCTGGCGGAATTCAGGCCGATTGTTCAGGCCAAGATCATCGGCAATTGCGGCTATACCCAAGAACTGGCGGAACAGCGATTGATTGAAGGCACTACGGACATGATTGCCTTTGGTCGCCCCTTTATCACCAACCCCGACCTGCCCGACCGATTCAAGAACAACTGGCCGCTCAACCCTGCCGAGGACATGACACTGTGGTATACCCCGGGAGCTAAGGGATATACGGATTATGCGCCGTATGCCCTAGTTTCTTCCGTGTAAACCTGAGTAGAAACAGAGATACCAAACAATGGCACAACACGTCTGTCCCTGGTGGCTAGCCTATACCTTTGACAATCCGCTCCGGCGAATCTTCCACAAGCCAGAAAAGATATTTGCCCCGTATCTGAGCGAAGGAATAACGGCCATCGATCTGGGTTGCGGCATGGGATACTTCTCCTTCGGCATGGCCAAAATTGTTGGCGAAACAGGAAAAATAATTTCCGTTGATCTGCAACAAAAAATGCTGGACACCCTGACACAACGGGCACGAAAAGCGGGGGTTGCCAACCGCATCGCCACCCTGCGATGCGAGGGAAACAACATCGGTAGCCATGAAACGGTTGATTTCGCCTTAGCCTTCTGGATGGCCCACGAAACCCCGGATGTATTGAGTTTCCTCCAGCAAGTTCATGCAATCCTGAAAACATCGGGCAAGCTCCTAATCGCAGAACCCAAGGGACATGTCACCGTGGCTGAATTCAAAAAAACCATGTCCATCGCCCAGGCAATAGGCTTCAAACCCATTGATTCGCCTATAATATCCTTGAGCCATGCGTCTCTGTTTGAGAAGCCGTGAGAAACTACAGCCCGCCCCCATTTCCAGTATTAGAGGATTAATCCATGCCCAAATTTGGCGCCCATATGTCCATCAGCGGCGGGATCGCCCTGGCTTTCGACAGGCTGGCCGAGGTGGAGGGTGAGGCGTTGCAGATCTTCACTGCCAACCAGCGGCAATGGCAGCCCAAGACCCCGAGCCCGGCCGAGATTGAGGCTTTCAAGGTCCGTCGGCGACAAACCCCCGGTATCCCCGTTGCCTCCCACGATTCCTACCTGATCAACCTCGCCTCGCCCAAGCAGGAGGCTGCGGACAAATCCATCGCTGCCTTTGCCGGGGAACTCCGCCGCTGCGCTGCTCTCACCATCGAATACCTGGTAATCCATCCCGGCTCCCACCTCGGCGAGGGGGTTGAGGCGGGGCTCAAAAGATTCACCGCCAACCTCGACCGCGCCTTTGCAGAGGCTGATACCGGCCAGCAGGTCATGGTCCTCCTTGAGACGACCGCTGGCCAAGGCACCAACCTGGGGGCAAGCTTCGAGGAGTTGGCCACGATCATCACCACTTCCGCTTTTCCCAAGCAATTTGGCGTCTGTTACGACACCTGTCATACCTTCGCTGCGGGATACGATATCCGCACCCCAAAAGCGTATGCTAAAACCATGACCGAATTCGACCGGGTGATCGGCCTGGAGCGGCTCAAGTTCTTCCACCTCAACGACGCCAGTAAGGGCTTAGGAAGCCGAATCGACCGCCACACCCATATCGGCCAGGGCGAGATCACTGTCGAAGGATTCCGCAATCTGGTCAACGACCCACGCTTTGCCGACCACCCCATGGTCCTGGAAACCCCTAAGTCGGATGATCTCCACGAAGACCGAGAAAATCTTAATTTGCTCCGGAGTCTGCTCAAATAAGACCACGGACTGCTGCCCGAGAAACCACGGGTGAAGCTCACTTCCCATCAGAAACAAGTCTAAAAAAAGAAGGAAAAGATGAGGGAACCGAAGCTGTGGCTGTCGGGCTGGCCGTCAAATTCCTTGGTGCGGAGCACCTGGGTCCAGGTCAGCTTGTACTGCTTGAGATAGATCGCCGCTCCACCCGCCAGATCGGCGACAAATGGCTTCTTGCCGATACTGTGACTGTCGACAAAGGTATTGCCGTCCAGAAAGATATCCCGCAGAACAGCGCGGCCGTTGACCGCAGCGAAAAGGTAGCCGCCCGGCTGCTGGTGTACGGAAAACCCGGTATTGCCTGCCGGCCGGATCAGGCTTACCCCGAAATCGTCGGGCAGATTCCAGCCCAGCCTGGTTTCAAAGCCGGTATTGGCATAGGTGGCGACATTTCCCAGAGAGCAGCCCAGATGGGTGATGGCATCCATGGCAAAGGCGCCCCTGCTGAAGAAGGGATCCATCTGCCATTTGCGTTCGTAAATCGCAACCAACCCCGGCTCGTTTTTGAGCTGATGATCCCAGCCATTTGCCCGCGGCAGATCGCGGAAATCATGCACCATATCCTGCGCTTCCTTGGAATAGGACTGCGGCCCCACCAGACCCAACTGCAGCTCGATGGTGTCCATCTGCTCGCTGCTTCTGGTGTGAAATGCCACGGCACCATAGGTCCAGCCGGCATAGGGGCGATCATTATCAATCAGATCGCTGCGGGAAGTGTCGGAAGGGGTGTACATGTTCTGGCCAATGGAGAATTCCACCTTGTGTTTCAAGGTCGGGTCGGGATCGTTGATAAAGGGTAGTCGGTAGATGTATTCCAGGCTCCACTCCGGCAATTTGCCGCTCTCGACAAAGCTGAGCAGGTCCGGAGAGATGAGGGAGATCTTGACGCCGTTGGTGTAGTTACGATCCGTGCCGGTGAAAAGATCATTTTCAAAATAGACGTGCATGGTCCACGGCAGAGCCACTTCTTCTCCGGCCAGAGAAGGGGTTGGGACAGCGAAACAGCACAGCCACAGAGAAAGCCCAAGGAAGAAGGCCAGAGGGACGAAACGGGAACGGGGCATGATAACCTCACGCGGGGCAACGGGCGGAACAGCTTCACCGTCAGGGTACAAGGTCTTGGGCGACACGAAAGGAGGGGTAATGGCCCTGGCCGTTTTCTGCCGCCACCACCCCCTTCTGCCGAAAGCTAGAACATGGAAATGAGATAGAGCGCTGCGGCAACGCAGATAAAAATGATACCTATCTTTACAGCAACGTCCGGTTCATCGTGTCCGTATCCGTGCGGGTCGTCGTGATGTTCGTCATGTCCACTCATGTTGGCTTCCTCCTGGGAATGTTTTTTATTTCGTCGGCAACGGTTACCCGTTGCGGGTGCGCTGCACAATCAGACTTCAGTCAACTTATAGTCTTTCCCGGCTTTTTCAAGGATTAAATTGTCGGCCATACTGCCCCTCGCCCCCGTGAGTCCTGCTCGTTTCCAGCATTGCCTAATAGCAGAGACTTCCTGCTCAACAGGTTGTGGCTATTTTCCCCAGCAGCGGTATTATGGTCCATACCCTTGCCGTTCGCCAATCTTTACATTCTTCCGGAAAGCCTGCCTTTTGCCGCAACCCAAAAAAAACGAACAGGACCAAATGATGAAAAAAATCAGCCAGTATTTCCTGCAAGGCCTTGCCGTTCTCGTGCCGGTGGTGGCCACGGCCTATGTGATTTATATCATTTTTACCAAAATCGACGGGATATTCTCCTTTGCTATACCCGGAGTCGGCTTTCTCTTCACCATCGGTCTCATCCTGGCCATGGGATTCGTGACCTCCAACCTGCTGGCCAACCGGGTTGTTCTCCTGGTGGATCGGCTCTTTGCCAAGCTGCCGCTGGTTACCATGGTCTATAGCTCCATCAAGGATCTAACCCATGCCTTTGTGGGAGATAAAAAAAGCTTCAACAAGCCGGTTCAGGTTGCCATCGATGCGGACAACAAGATCCATCTGCTGGGGTTCGTTACCCGAGACGATCTCACTGCTTTTGGCGTTGCAAACAGTGTCGCCGTCTACCTGCCCCAGGCATATAATTTTGCTGGCAACCTCATTATTGTCGACCGGAGCCGGATATCTCCCCTGACCGCCGACCCTGGCGCGGTCATGAAGCTTATCATCTCCGGCGGGGTTTCCGCCCATAAAACAACCCGTTCTCCCTTGGCGCCTCAGCCGGAAACTGAGCCAGGACAGCAATAATAATGTGCCAGTTCTGCACCCAGCATGGGGAAGGGAAAAAGTGGTACGAGAACATGGCCAACTACACGGCCGAGATGTTCCGCCAGGTCAATTCCGAGCAGAACCTTCTTCGCTTCCTGCGCACTTTTACCAAGTCGCTGCGGGATGACGTTGCCGTTGCCGCCCGCTGGCAGCGCCGCTTTCCGCGCATCTACCGCTTGATTGTCTATCCGCTCCTCAGTCGCAAGATGGAAAAAACCCACTTCGGCCAGATCGTGCCAATGGAGGACGTGGAGGCGATTCTCTCGCAGATGGAGCACATTGTCCGGCTGCCCTGCGTCTGCCGCCGGGTATCCCTGGGCACAGAGCAACGCTACTGCTTCGGGGTGGGCATGGACCTGACCCCGATCCTGGCCCAGGTGCCGGATTTTGCCGCCTTCGAATACTGGACCAGGGAACAGGCCATCACTTTCATCCGCCAACTCGATCAGGAGGGCAAGACCCACAGCGTCTGGACCTTCAACACCCCGTTCATCGGCGCGATCTGCAATTGCGATCAGGACTGCATGGCCTACCGAGCCCAGATCACCCTGGGGGTAACGCGCACCATGTGGAAGGCGGAGTACGTGGCAAAGATCAACCCGCTGCGTTGCACCGGCTGCAACCTCTGCCGCAAACGCTGTTTTTTTGAGGCCATCGCTATTGATCGCGACAACAAAAAATGCCTGGTCGATGCCACCGCCTGCTATGGCTGCGGCGTCTGCCGCCCCGCCTGCCAACACGATGCCATCCGCCTCATCGATCGCGCGGCAGTGCCTGCTGCTGCGGCGAATTGGTAAAATCCCAGATTAGGAATTCTCTACAGAACCACCCCGTATTTATCCCGTATTGCCCAAGGAATCTCCCCGGTGTACGATCACACAGCGAACCCAATTGCCCCGTTGCCCGATCGCATTCCCTCTGGAGTACCGCCATGCACTGTTGGGATTTTCACAACTGCGGAGAAAAGAAAAAAGATTGCCCGGCCTTTCCAGGCTCGGGCAAGAACTGTGCGTTGCTGGCCGGGACCATCGGCTCCGGCCAGCCCATCTTCACCTTCAGCCAAAAAACTGAACGCTGCCTGCGCTGCTCCTTTTTCCACAGCGAGCACTACCCCGAGGAGTTTGAAGGCGCCCTTGAGCATGAACCGTTTTAGCTGATCCCGCCTCTCATTTCCCGGTCGTCTCCGCCTGCCCGATCAGCCTCTTGAATTGCGGCTCGGGTTTTCCAACCTCCTCCCCGCAGATCTGCTTGAAAACATTGTTCCGCCAGGTTTCCTCGATGCAGGGCAGCAGGTACTGCTTCACAAAGGCCTCGAAATGGCCGATGACAGACGGCGCCACATCCTTGATGCCGCTTTTTGTCCCGCGTTGCACGAGTTCGAGCATGTTGCCGAAGTCCCGCATCGACACGGTGTAGTTGCCATTTTCCCGGCTAGCGATGAGCGCTTCCATCATGTCGTTATTGATATGAACGTCGCCCTCTGCTTCGGTGCACCGCCGCTGGGCGAGCATCTGTGTCATGAGCGGAGACGGCGGCGGCAGATCCTTCGACCTCCAATCCGCCAAGGCCTGCCGCACAAGCCCACTCTGGAGCTCGCATTCCTCAAAGGCCTTTTTCCACTTTGGCGAGGCCGCCGGATTCTTCACCGCTTGCAGGTAGGCATTGGCGAAATGTTTATTGAACCTTAGAAGAGACTTGGGATTATCGAACGCCTCCAGCCCCACCGCACGAATGATTTCTTGCGTAATATCTCGATGGATCAGGGTGAACAATACCTTCAGCTCATCTTTTTTTTCCTTGCCCTGCTGAATTGCCACCTCGCTGAGAGCATCGATGATTTCACGGTTCTCCCGGAGCAAGTTGTCGAGTTCTTCATCGGCCATAGAGTCTACTTCCTCGTGCGAACCTGGAAAACAGCGGCGACGTCTTGTCCCGCCCGCTGGCTTGACTGGTTATTCGGCTCAGGAAAGCCCCAGAGCCTTGCGCTTACTGATGATCCGTTGGTCGAGCAACTCCGCCGCCTTAAGCGGATCTGACTCAACAACGAAGCTGGCACCCACCAAACCTTCGAGACCGTTTAGGGCGAGATCGGTAACCACCTTGGAACCGAGAATATTAGGTGGCAGTCCCAGATGCGTATAGATACCGCAGGCCACCGCATAGAGACCGATGGCCGCTGCCTTCTCCGAATACCACTCCGGCGAGGAGGCGCACACCGGCAGGTCGGAGATATCGACCCCCAATTCGTTGGCAATCAGGGCGCAAAGCTGGAGAATCCGCGCGTTGTCCACACAACTGCCCATGTGCAGGATCGGCGGGATGCCAAGAGAGCCGCACACCGTCTTGAGACCCGGCCCGGCCATGGAGATCGCCTCGGGCACCAGCAGCCCGGCCTTACCGGCGGCGGTGGTCACGCAACCGGTGACCAGGACCATGATGTCTTTTTCAATCAAGGCCTTGGCCAGACCGACGTTACAGGAATCCTGCTGCAATTTAGGGTTGTTGCAGCCAACAATGGCGACAAAACCGCGCACCTTCCCGCCCTTGACCGCATCGAGCAACGGGGTGAGGCTGCCGCCTAAAGCGCCAAGGATCGCCTCGTTGCTGAAGCCGGTCATGATCTCCACCGGCTCCCCCGGAATCTCCACCCGGTTGGGATCGCGCTTGGCAAAGCCGTCCACCGCGATGCCGACGATCTCCTTGGCCTGGGCCAGGGCGGTCTCCGGGCGAACGTTGAAATGGATGGCCCCGGTGAACTTGGCCTTGTTGGCGGTGGTGATGAATTTGGTATGGTAGCAGCCTGCCGCCTGCACCAGGCTCGGCATGATGCACTGGTAGTCGACGACGATGGCCTCCACCGCGCCGGTAACCACGGCCAGCTCGGTCATCAGGTGATTGCCGGCCATGGGGATGCCCTGGCGGGCCAGGATCTCATTGCCGGTGCAGCAGAGACCGGCGATTGTGATCCCGCTGGCACCCATTGCCTTGGCCTTGGCCAGCAGAGCCGGGTCCTGGGCCGCGGCAACGATCATCTCGCTCACCACCGGATTGTGCCCATGGACCAAGATGTTCACCTGATCCTTCTTGATTACCGCCAGGTTCACCTTGGCCCTCTTGGGAGTGGGGGTGCCGAAGATCACATCGGAGAGTTCGGTGCCGATCATCGAACCGGCCCAGCCGTCGGCCAGGGCGGTACGCGCCGCATGGATCAGGGTGTTGGGGGCGTCGTTGTCGCAACCCATGTGGGTGCGGTGCATCATCTCGACGATCTCCCGGTCAACGCCGCGGGGGGTCATGCCGAGCTTCTGCCAAATTTCGCGGCGCTTGGCAGGCACCCGGCACATGAAGGAGACTTCCTTCTTGCGGCTGCCGAAGTCGGCGTAGAAGACATCCAAAACATCGCGAGCGATCTCAAGGATTTTGCGGCCCTTGGTTGTGACCCCGATCTCCCCTGCGATGCGGATCAGCTTTGCCTCGTCCCTGATATGGTAATCCTGAGTGGTGCCCTCGACAATCGCCTCCAGCACCTCGACCAGATCGCGGCCATGATCGGAATGCCCAGCGGAACCTCCGGCGATGAAACGGCCAAAATTCCTGGCCACGACCACGTCGGCGTCGGCGCCGCAGACCCCGCGCTTCATCTTCTCGCTGATCCGGCACGGACCCATGACGCAGTTGCGACAGGTGGTGCCCAGCTCGCAAAACTTGCAATGCGGGGTCTGCTGTTCCAACCGGTCCCAGGCCGTCTCCACCCCGTCGCGTTCGGCCTTGGCGAGCATTTTCCTGGCGTCGGGCCAGATGGATTTCTCCTCGATCGATCGTTTTTCCCGTGCCATGATGCCTTCTCCTATGTAATCGTCGATTGTGCCTAAAACGGCCATGCTGGCAAGATGCTTGAAATATTCTACCACCCCTGAGGACACCCCTGCAAGAGTCCAAAATTTAACAAATGAAAGGCAAAACACGGGAAAGCCATTGCAGTGTTTGCCCCTATTATTTATATAGTAAAGGTGTTTTTTTGTTGGGGATGATTTTCACTAACTTTCAACATAAGGAAGCGTATCCATGCTGCAAAAAATGATCAAACCCATGAGTTTCTTTTTGGTTTTTTCCTTCCTTCTCCTCGATTTTTCCGTCCAGGCGGCAAAAGCGCAGATGATCGACACCAGCACCGTGATCGCGACACAGAAGCAGGACGCGAGCCGAGAGCGGGTTGCCGCCTTCCTGGGTCGTGACGATGTGCAGCAGGTCATGGTGCAGCATGGCGTTGATGCTGCCGAGGCGCAGAAACGGGTGGCCAGCCTTTCCGATGCGGAGTTGGCCAAGATTTCCCAGGCCATGGACCAATTGCCAGCCGGTGGCGATGGTGGCATCGGGACGATTATCGGCGCTGCGGTTTTCATCTTTGTGGTGCTGCTGATCACCGACATCGTCGGCCTCACCCATGTCTTTTCCTTTGTTAACCACAAGCGCTAAGCGCCTGGCACAATCGCTTTTCCAACAGGCCGACAGTCGGATGATTGTCGGTCTGTTGTTTTTAGCGCTGCCCATTTTTCTCTCCGGTTGCGGGATTCTGTCAACCGAACGGCTGCCCCAAGCGCCGGGCGGGCCACCCAAGGCCATGGTTGCCAAGGTGCCGTTTTTTGCCCAGGAAGAATTGCAGTGCGGCCCGGCAGCCCTTGCCATGGCCCTTAACTGGAGCGGGGTTGTCGTCAAGCCCTCCGATCTCACCCCCGAAGTCTTCACCCCCGGCCTCGAGGGCAGCCTGCAAAGCGCCCTGATCGGCGCAACCCGCAGGCATGGCCGGGTCGCCTACCCAATCACCGGCAGCGAGTCCCTACTGGCCGAGGTCGCGGCCGGCCATCCAGTCATCGTCCTGGTCAATCTCGGCCTGTCCTGGTACCCAAAATGGCACTATGCCGTGGTAATCGGCTTTGACCAGGAACGCGATGAGGTTATCCTCCACTCCGGGCTCACGGCCAACGAGCATCTCAAATCCGGGGTTTTTCTGAATACCTGGCAACGGGGCGAGTACTGGGGACTCCTGATCCTCCCGCCAAATCGGCTGCCCAATAAAGTGGAAGAAGGGGCTTGGCTTGAGGCTGTTGCCGGACTGGAAAAAACCGGCCAGTGGCGGGGAGCGGCAATCGGCTATGCCACAGCCCAGAAACGATGGCCGCAGAGCTTTGGTGCCTCGATGGGGCTAGGTAACAGCCGCTACAGCCAGCACGATTTTCCCGGAGCAGCCGAGGCCTTTCGCCGGGCAACCCTGCTTGAACCAAAAAACGGTATGGCCTTCAACAATCTGGCCCAGGTATTGGCCGAACAGGGCAAGCGGAAAGAGGCTCTGGCTGCGGCGCAGCGAGCCGTGGAACTTGGCGGGCCGTTGCTTGAGAATTTTCGGAAAACGCTGGAAGAAATCAAGAAAAAACCGGACTCAAAAAATAGCCGAAAGCGTGGGAAATAGGTGGGACACAATGGCCCTTGGTCAAACCGTCCCATCCCCACGTCCCAATCCGCCAAACCTCAGAGCCAGTTCCCCTGGGGTTCAATCGCCGTTCTGATCCGCTCCATCTGCTCGGCAAGATCTCGCAACTCCCGCTGCCAATACTCACGGGTCCCGAAATCCGCCACCACCCGGCTCAACCCCTCTTCCGCCACCTGATAGGCGCACCAAGCCATGTAGTGGATAAAGCGCATGGCCCTCAGCGGCTCAATCAGCCGCAGGCTCCGCCGGTCAAAATCCCGAAAGGTTTCGTAGCCTTCGAGAAAGAGGTCGATCTCGGCAAAGGTCTCTTCACGGTAGCCGGGCAGCAGCATCCAAAAATCCTGCACCGGCGGGCCGAGAGCCATGTCGTCAAAATCGATGAGATAAAAGGACTCGCCGGGCCGATAGATCAGGTTGGAGAAATGGCAGTCGCCGTGGATGCGGATCATCTCGGTATTGGCAAACAGCGGGCTGATCTCGGCGATCAGGACCGTCGTCAGCTCACCGAATTGCGGGGCAAGATCGGCGGGCAGAAACTTCCCGGCCAGGAGATAATCCGCCTGTTGCCGGGTTGATTTGTCCGGAGTCATGGTGATCCGTCCCTCGGGAATCCGGCCCGCGCCCACAGCATGGGTCCGGCCAAGCAACCGGCCAATCTCCAGCCACTGCTCCTCGCTGAATTCATCCGAACTGCGCCCGCCGCATTTGGGAAACACGGTAAAATACATCCCCTCATGCTCGCCGAGGCTGCCGTTGCCCTGCAAGACAAGAGGAGCGATAACCGGGATCTCCCGGCTGGCAAGCTCAAGCAAGAACTCATGCTCGTCTTGTAGCGCGGCACGAGTCCAGCGCCCAGGCCGGTAAAACTTGACCACTAACCCTTCGCCATCCTCGCCTTCCAGTTCGTACACCCGATTGATGTAGCTGGCCAGTGGCCGACAGAGATTGGTGCAGCGGATATCCAGAGCCTTTTCCACCAAGCCGAGGACTATATCCGGGGTCAGACGGTGAAAGGCGGAATGTGCGTGGGGCGGGACCGTGCGGTTCATCGTATTTCAGCCTTTATTTTTTCATCACCCAAGAACCATCACTACCACAAAACCCACCATGGCCGCGGCGACAGAGATTTACCCTGACCCACCTTACACGGCCATTGTATTCCAGAAGCGGGGAAAAGTATATGCGGGAAACGGGACAAAGCATTTCAGACTTGGGCAACATTTACCTTGCTTTCATCCGCATATGCGGATACATTCAAGTCTAAGTCAATTTTATTTCTTCACATGATCCCCATGATTGGACGCGATCAGGAGGCATATGCGAACAACAGCACAATTTTTTAAGGCCTTATCCGAGGAACACCGCTTGCGAATTCTGGCCCTGCTCTTAGGAGGTGAACTCTGCGTTTGCGACTTGATGGCCGTGCTCCAACTGCCCCAATCCACGATCTCCCGACACCTTGCCTATCTACGAAACACGGGCTGGGTAAAAGGCAGGCGTCTCGGGGTCTGGATGTATTACCGCCTCGCCGAGATGCCAACCCCGCTTGCCAAAGAACTGGTCGAACTGCTCAGCAAAAGATTGACCGAACTGCCAGACACACAGCAGGACTACACCGCCCTGAAAGACTTCCAGCGCGCCAAGAAAAAGTTCGCCTGCTTTCCTCCATACCCATCCCCCTGCCAGGATACAAATAAACAGTCGGTCAAAAAAACAGTTGCTGGCAAGTGAGACAGGAGTTTCCCCATGCACATTAAGGTATTGGGACCAGGCTGCCCCAAGTGCTGCGAGGCGGAACGCCTCATGCAGTCCGTGCTGGACGAGACCGGCGCGCAGGCCACCATCGAAAAGGTAACGGACTTTGAACAGATCGCCAAACTTGGCGTTTTTTCAACCCCAGCCGTGGTCATCGACGGCACGGTGAAATGTGTGGGCAAGGTTCCCAGTAAAAAAGAAGCCCTTGCCTGGCTTGGCCACCAGGACAGCACAACTCCCCATAACCCCCCCAGGCCAAAAAAAGCCAAAAAACTCTCCTTCCTCGACAAGCACCTCACCCTCTGGATCTTCCTGTCCATGGTCATCGGGGTGATGGCCGCCTACTTGAGCCATCTTTAGTGTGCCATATGATTGCGCCAATTTCGGCGAAACACCGTTGTCCCAAGGAGAAAACCCATGAAAAAAAATCGGCTTTCCCTCGTGTTCGTGCTGTTTGTCAACCTCACCGCCTCGCTGGCCTTTGCCGGGGAAGCACGGCTGGTGCAACTTGACAACAGCATGATCAAAGACACCAAAACCGGGCTCATCTGGCAGATTGGCAGCAGCCCGCAGGTGTTAGATTCCCAGGAAAAGGCGGCCCAATATGCCGTCGCTCTCGACTTAGGCGGGTACCATGACTGGCGTCTGCCAACCCTTGCGGAACGGTGGGATCTACTACAGATTTTTGTCTACAAGAATAACGGCGCCCTCGAATTTCCGAAATTCGACAACAAGTACTGGACTGCCGAAACCGACAAAGGAACCCGACCGGTCAAACTCGATATCACCTGCATGTGCCGTGGCGACCAAGAGATCGAATACAAGAATACCGGCTATGTGCGGGCGGTGCGGGGACAGCAGACGAGCAACCAATAATTTCCTGCCCCTGGTGTATGCTGTGATTCAAAGGAGAACGCATGAAAACACTTGTCCGATTCGCATTGTTGCTTGCCGCCCTGACAGTTCTGCACACCTTTGATGGCACGGCGGCAAGCACCGCGCCGGTGCCGGTCCCCGACACGGTGACCATGGTTGACCTTGGCGCCACAGCCTGCATTCCCTGCAAGATGATGGCGCCCATCATCGAGGAGCTTGCCGCAGAGTACCGCGGTAAGGCAGCGATCATCTTTATCGATGTCTGGCAGAACCCGGACGAGGCCAAGAAATTCAAGGTGAGCATGATCCCCACCCAGATTTTTTTCGACCGCACAGGCAATGAGATATACCGCCACAGCGGCTTCCTGGACAAAAAGACCATCGTGACCCAGCTTGCCCAGATGGGCGTTGCCCAGCCCGTAGCCGGGAGCGGGAAGTAATGGATGCTCTTTTCCTTCTGGTCAATGAATGGATGGGTGCGGGCCTCGCCCTGGCCGCCCTGGGCTGTTTTCTCTGGGGCATGATCAGCGTCCTGCTCAGCCCCTGCCACCTGGCCTCCATCCCTCTGGTAATCGCCTATGTGGGCGGCCAGGAACAACTGGTCAAGGGCAGACAAGCCGTGCGGTATGCGCTGCTGTTCAGTGCCGGTCTTTTTCTGACCATCGTCCTGGTGGGGGTGATCTGTGCCCTGCTCGGCAGAATGCTGGGCGATGTGGGGCCTTACTGGACCATGGCCGTGGGGTTGATCCTCATCTGGGTGGCCGTTGACATGCTGGGCCTGGCCAAGTGCTCCATGCCAAGCGGACTCATGGCTCGGCTCAAGGTACAAGGAGCAGGAGGTGCCTTTGTCCTGGGCCTGGCCTACGGGGTGCTCTCCGGCTCCTGCACCTTCGGCTTTATCGCCCCCATCCTGGCGATCATCACGGTGCAACAACAGGTGCTGACCGGGGTCTTGCTCATCCTTCTTTTTGCCATCGGCCACTGCCTGCCCATTGCCGTGGCTGGCAGTTCAACCGCCACGGTGAAACGGCTGCTGGCCAGCTCCTCCTTCGGCCAGGCCAGCGCCTGGTTCCGCAAGGGGGCCGGGGTACTGATCGCCGGGCTTGGGGGCTATTTTCTGCTCAGGCCTTTTGTGTAACAAAATAAAATTGCTCTTCTCTCCACGCAAAAGCGGGCTACCGAAAGATCGGCAGCCCGCTTTTTTATTTCCCTTTCAGAAAACCGCTGGCTAGACCTTCACCAGCTTCACCCTGGTATCATAAAACGAGACACTCCCACCCACCTTGTCGATCATGCAGGTATTTTTGAGATGCGGGTCCACCCACATGGCGGCGTTGGCATGGATGCCTGCCGCCCGGCGCGGATCGCCCTTGATCACCTTGCCGTCGATGGTCTGATCCACAGCGCCAGTGGCCCAATGGGCATAGCCCACGGTGAAGGTGATGATGCCGGGCCGGATGGTCTCGGTGACCTGCACCTTGCCCACCATGGGCATCTTCTTGCCGTTTTTCAAATCCCAGACCCCTTCAGGATTCGTGGAAGAACTCACCCGAACCTTGTCCCCGCTTTTGAGCCCCAGCTTTTTCGCATCACTGGTATGGATGATGATGCCGTTTTCCGGCATGGAGTCGGTGAGGTAGGGGTGGCTGATGGTACGGGACTTGGTCATGCGCACATCCCGCTGGGTAATCATCTGCAAGTCATAGCCCTTGGACTGCTCAGTGGGCGGCCGGTCCAGGGTGTCGACGATGGGCATGTACTTGGCCATGCCTTGGTAGTGCTTGCCGGTGAAGGCGTCCTTGCACTTGTAGGTCTTCTCCTGATAGAGGTTGATGTACTTGCCGTACTTGTTGGCCACCTGGTCGCCCTTGTAGCTGTTCTCTTGGGTGTCGAAGCGGCCGCCCCGATTGAGCACATGCACCACCTTGGCGAAACTCGCCCCGGCAATACCCTTCCAGCGATCCGCGTCAAAGACGTTCTTGGGCAGATGCCTGCGGGACTTGACAAACAGCTCGATCTCCGCCGCCGAGGCATCGGCCACCGGCTCCTTACCGTCTGTGGCCACATTGGCCACCATGCGGATGTAAAAGTCGTCGGGTCGGGTCAGGGGCTGGCCTTCGCCAAAGCCGTTGGGGCCAAAACCCGCCAGGCCCAGCTTTTCGGCGAGAGCCAGCCAGACGGTCTCGTAGGAGATGGGCTGCTGCTCGCCGAATACAGTAACGATCTCGTTGGGTGAGGGGATAACCGGCTGACGCACGGGCTGGACCTTTACCGGCATGTTGGGGTGCGAGCCCTGCATCTCCCAGCGCTCCAGGTAGTGGAGATCCGGAAAGATGTAGTCGGCGTAGAGGGTGGTCACCCCGATGGTGATATCGCTGGCAAAGTAGAGCGGGATGCGCTCCAGATTAACCAATGCCTCAATCTGGGTTTGCCCGGCGGGCAGCGAGTAGGTGGGCGCCCCCATGTAGGAAAACACCGCCTTGACCGGGTACGGATAGGCATCGGCCATGGAGGGCAGGATCTCCTCGTAGACATCCGAGGAAAGCGGCCACCAATTGCGCTTGGCCGGGTACTTGTCCTTGTCGAAGATGGTGGACTCTTCGTACTTGGCGTCGTGGCGGATGATGGACAGACCAAAGGCCTTGGGGCTCTTCGGGGTGATCTTCTTGAAGTTGAAGGGCTGCGCCTCGGTCTTGGTACCGTCGGTGTTGAAGGTGGAGGCCACGATCATACCGCCTTTCCAGTCGTAGTTGCCGATCAGCGTGTTCAGAGCCATCAAGGCCGAGATGTTGTAAAAACCGTTGGTGTGCTGGGCCGGGCCGCGGTGCATGTCCACGCAAGCCTTCTTTCCGTAGCTGGTGAACTCCTTGGCAACCTCCTCGATCACCTTGGCCTCAATGCCGCAGAGCTTGGCGTACTCGGGGATGGATTTCTCGCGCACCGTGTCCAGCAGCACCTGCAAGCCGCTCTTGACCTTGATCTTCTTGCCGTCCTTGCCCTCCAGCTCGGCGGTGACGAAGAGATCGCCGAGCACGGCTTCCTTCTCGTCGTTGGGATCAAAGGCAACCGGCTTGCCAGCCTGCATGGCCACGAGGTATTCGAAGGTGAATTCCTTGTCGTCCTTGTCCTTGCGGGTTTCCTTGTCCTTGAGGCCGATATCGGACGCGCGCAGCAGGGATGAGGGATTGCCGTCTTTATCGAGCTTGATCAGCCAGGCGGCGTTACACCAGGTGGCCTCCTTGCTGGCCGTGGCTGCGGCCTTGTTGGCGTTGCCCAGATACTTGGCGTCAAACCGTTTATTTTCCAGAATCCAGCGGGCCACCCCGTTGGCAAAGGCGGCGTCGGAGCCGGGCAGCACCGGCACCCAGCGGTTGGCCTTGCTGGCCAACTTGGAAAACCGGGGGTCCAGCACGGTGATTTTGAGCTTGCCGTCGGCCAACCGCTGGGTGATGCGCGGGCTGCGGTTGGATGGGCCGTAGTTGGCGTCAAAGAGGTTGGCCCCAACAAACATGATGTACTCGGAGTTCTCCTGATCAGCCTGCCAGTAAAATTTCTGACCGTCCTTGAAGGTATCGCCCACGTACTGCTCGCTTAAGGCCTTGGAGGCGAAATAGAGAGAACCCTGGCAGACCGTGGTGTGGCCGTGGGTATTGGCCGTGCCAAACTGCTCATAAAAACGCTTGGAAAAATCGGCGCGCCCGCCTTTCTTGCGGCCCCACATG
>Ga0315272_10000639_pt1 | contig 17738 bp, 17 predicted proteins | sample C3_middle_MG_FD_203918 | JGI IMG/M metagenome (GOLD analysis project Ga0315272, IMG submission 203918) | Sediment microbial communities from Yellowstone Lake, YNP, Wyoming, USA - C3_middle | ecosystem: Environmental > Aquatic > Freshwater > Lake > Sediment | place: USA: Wyoming | collected...
GAGTAAAAGCCGGGTCGAGGACTCTATCCACCTGGTCGATGAAGCCATACGCAACGTCCGGGAGCTCTCGCAGTTGTTGCGGCCGACGATCCTGGACGATTTCGGGCTCGCGGCAAGTCTGCGCTGGCTTTGCGAGCGGGTCCAGCAGCGGACGGGTCTCGACGTGCAATTCAACTCGAATGTCGACGGGCGCATGGCCGATGAGACCGAGACCCATCTGTTCCGAATCGCGCAAGAAGCCCTCACCAACGTGGCGCGCCATTCGGGAGCTACAAGGGTGGACATCCGCCTCGACCGCCAGAATGCCAAGGTCCGGCTCGAGATTCGCGACAACGGGCGCGGCGTTTCTGCGGCGCCGGCCAAAGTTTCCTCCGAACCGCAGCCCCGTGGATTAGGCATCGTCGGGATGCGAGCGCGGGCGAGGAGCGCTGGGGGAGAATTGAAAATAGGCTCGGTCCCCGGAGAGGGTACCGTAATCGAAGCCAGTTTTCCGTATCGGGAGCGCGAGGAAGCATGAGTAAAATCCGAATTGTCCTGGCTGACGACCACAGCGTGGTGCGGCAAGGATTCCGCCGGATTCTGGAAGCTCAACCCGATATGGAGATCGTGGGCGAGGCGTCCAATGGCAAAGAGGCTCTGGAATCGGCGGCTAAATTCGCGCCCGACGTCGTGGTGATGGATGTGGCGATGCCGGAGCTCAACGGCATCGAGGCCACGCGCCGCATGGCGGAAGTAGCGCCGCGAACGCGCGTGCTCGCGCTCAGCATGCACAAGGATTCAGTGTACGTCCGCGAGATCCTCCGGGCCGGGGCGCGCGGCTACTTGCTGAAGGACGCGGTCGATGAGGATCTGATCGCTGCCGTGCGAGCCGTCTCGCGCGGTGAAGGCTATCTGAGCCCCGGCGTTGCGGACGCCGTGTTGACAGACTATCGCCAGCACGTCACCGATCCGATCGACCTGCTGACCAGCCGTGAGCGGGAAGTGCTCCAACTGATCGCGGAAGGCAGAACCAACAAGGAAATCGCCACGACCTTGAACCTGAGCGTCTACACGGTCGACGCGCATCGCGGCCGCATTATGGAGAAGTTGAATCTACACTCCACCGGAGAACTGGTGCGCTTCGCCATCCGCAAGGGACTAGTGGATTAGCCGCGTCCCCGACTGTCGACGCAACGGCAGCGGACGCTGTTTTCTCTTCTTTCGGGAACAACTCCACCCTCGGGCTTCCGGCCAGCCGCGCCGTGCTTCCGCTTTTGAAGGACAAACACTCGCCGGGATTGCAGTCGGGCGGAGTCCAACAGGGTTATCATCGGTAGCGGTGCAACCTCAATCACGTCCTTCGCAGGACACGCCCCAGGAGCCCAGGGTCTCCGTTGTTATCGTCACTTGGAACTGCGTCGAGGCACTGCGCCGGTGTCTCACCGCGCTCAATGCCTCCCGCCAGCGTGAGCGATTCGAAGTTCTCGTCGTCGATGCCGGGAGCCGCGACGGCTGCGGGCAGGTGGACACCGAGTTCTCCAACGTCACCGTGCTGCGGTTGCCGCGCAATTTCGGAAGGACCCGCGCCCGCAACATCGGCATGCGCACCGCGCGGGCGGAATTGATCCTGTTGCTGGACCCGGAAGTAGAGGTTGCGCCCGGCACTGTGATGGGTCTGGCCGCAACCGTGGAATCGGACGGCCAGGCGGTGGCTGCCATTCCGCGCTTGCTGGACGGCTCGGGGCAGCCCGCGCCAGTTGCTGGCCGGCTCCCGGACCGCGCCGCTTTGGCCGCGGCTTGCAGGGCGAACTCTCGCTTGCCGCTGGGCCCCGGGGAGGGGATCGTGGAGCTCGGGTCCGACGCGGCGCTGCTGGTGCGCAAGAGCTTCCTGCGTGGCATCAATTTCCTTGATGAGAAACGCTATTCGGAGTTCTGGGCCGAGTTGGAGCTGTTCGGGCGGATTCACAACGCCGGAAAGCGGGTGATGATCGCCCCGGAGCCCGCGACGCTGCACGAGAGGCAGACCAGCATCCGTATCCCGCGATCGGAAGAGGCGTCGCTCGCCTCCGACCGGGTAGCCGGAGCGGCGTCTTTCATCTCAAAGCGCGACGGTTTGGGCGCGATGATTTCGTTCCTCGCCGGGCAGTTTTTCAGCGCGCTGGGCGCGGCGCTCAGTGAGCCGGGTTACGGATTACGCCTGGCCCTCGGCATTCTGACGCGCAGCCGCATCGACGGCACGCAGGGCGGCGAACTGGGTTGACCCGTCCAGGCCTATTACTTAAAGAAAAGCATTTTTACCGAGATCGCCAGCAGGAACAGTCCATAGATCCGTCTGATCAAATCCGCTGGCAGGCTCAGCGTGATCCTGGCGCCGAAGTACGCGCCCACGAACAGGCCGGCCGCAACGATCAGAGCCCAGACGATGTTCATATTTCCGGTGCGATAGTACTCGTAAGCGCCCAGCAGGCCCACGGGAGGGATGAGAGCGGCGAGCGACGTGGCGGTCGCCTCCATTTGCGTCATCTTCAGGAGGTAGATCAGCGCCGGAACGATAACGACGCCTCCACCGATGCCAAACATCCCCGAGAGCACCCCGGCGACCAGACCCACGCCAAGTAAGACGAGAATGTTCATAACGATGGAAGTTTAACATGTGGGCCGAGGTGTAATCTCCGCGTTGAGCTTCCGCGTCTTAATGGATGCAGGATGTTGATGGAAGGACAGGCGACCGAGGCGCTTGGCGCGCCCGCTTTGCTGGCCCGGTTCCCTTCGTGGATGGCCGGAGAGCAGCGCCGCGTTTTTTTGCTCTGTCTGCGAATGGTGGGTGACGCCGATGAGGCCGATTCGGCGGCGCAGGACGCGTTCTTCAAGGCTTATCAGTCGCTGGAGAAACAGAGCTGCGATATCGACGATCCGGCCCGCTGGGTGACCCGTATCGCCGTTAACACCTGCCTGGACCGTCTACGCTCGAAGCGCTGGCAGTTCTGGCGGAACCGGCCCCGAAGCGAGGACGAGGTGACCATTCTGGCAATGGCGGCAACGTCCGAGCCGGACGCCGAGGACAGGCTGTTCGCCCTGGAATTGGGCAAGCGGCTGGCGGCTGGCCTGGACTGCCTGTCGAACCGGCAGCGGGCCGTTTTCACTCTGAGGCACTACGAGGACCGGAGCTTGGAGGAGATTGCGCGAATTCTCGGTCTGGACGTGGGCACGGTGAAGGCGCACCTCAACCGGGCGCTGACCAAGCTGCGCAGGGAATTGCAGGACCTGTATGAGCTGTCATCCCGGGGCGGCCGGGGGAAGCGGAGGTGATGGATTCTATGCGGAATGCTGAACGGCATTGGCAATACGACGACCTGGTCCGAAGGCTTTACGGACTGGAGCCGGAAAGCGGAGCGTCCGAAGAGCATCTGGTCGAGTGCCGCGAATGTTTCGGGCGCTGGGAGGCGCTCCAGCTTGTGCGCGCCGAGTATCTGAGTGAAGCCGAAACCAGCCCGGTTTCGGAAAGCCGGCTGGTTTCGCAGCGCAGAGCCTTGTGGGCGAGGATCGACCACCCTGGCAGGTTTTGGATCTCGAAATGGGCCCCGGTGGCAGCCACGTCCATGATGCTGGCGGCCGGATTGGTTTTGCTGCACCCGAACCGGCCGGCGCCGGCGCCGGCGCCAATATCGCAAGCCAGCCAGAGCATCCGTCAGCCCGATGCGGCGGCGCAGCTCAGCGACTCGGAGTTGTTCAGCGATCTGTCCGCCATGGCGATGCCCGCGGCTCCGAAGGCCGCCGAGCCAATTCGTGGACTTTTTGAGGATTCGGGAAACGAAAGGAGTTATTAGCAATGAAATTGTTTTGTCTGCTTGCTCTGGCCGCGGCTTTGCCCGCGCTGGGGCAGAACATGCCCCGGGGTACGTTCGCCTGGTGGGACTCGCCAGTGGTGAGAGATTTGAATCTGTCGAAAGAGCAACTGCAGAAAGTGCAGGCCACAGTGCATGACTCGCGGGGCAGGCTCATCGATCTGCGCGCGGCCGTCCAAAAGGCGGAACTCGACGTCGACGACGCGTTCAACGCCGACAATTTCGACATGAAGCGGGCCACCGAAGCGGTGGACCGTCTGGCGGCGGCCCGGGCTGAGACGGGTAAGTCGCTGGCCCAACTGAGTCTTAACCTGCGTGCCGTGTTGACCACGGAACAGTGGCGGGAACTCCAGAGGCGGCGGCCCGGCCGCATGGGCGGAATGGGGCGAAGGAACATGGGTCCCGGCGGACCGATGGGCCGCGGAATGCGCCCTGGCGGCGGAATGGGTCCGGATCAGGCTGCGCCCGGGTATCGCGACACTGCGCCCCAACCGCAGCCTCCGTCCAACAATTGATCAGCGCCGGACGACCGGCAGCCTAGGCTTGACAATCAGCTCAATAGGTTGGGACACCGACGGCCTGCTGCCGTCGGGCGTATTAGTCAGGGTGAAAACAACCGTTGCATGGTAGGTTCCCGGCCTCAAGCTGAAGGGGGATAGCGAGTAAGTCAATCCAATCTGGCTGGCGACGAAGCCAGTCGTCGAACCGAGGCGGAGCCAGCCGGCTGGTCCTCTACCGTAATCCACGGAGGCTGACCAGAGGGCGACTCCGTCTCCCTTGTTCATCAGCGTCAGGAATCCCTGCACCGATCCCGAGTTCAGAGGCAAGAACCGCGTGCTGGCAGAATTTGCCTCGACCCTCAACTCGGGGAACCACGTCGCCGTACAATCGCGCAGCACCGTGCAGTCGGGTCCCACGATGTCAACGCCCGTGTAGCGCGGCGTGGGGAGGGACGCGGGCGCGGTGTTCGAGGCGGGAACCGGCGCCAACTGAAGTGCCGCTCGAACCGCAATGAGCCCGTTCTGGGGCGTTGGGCCCGCGAAGGCGTAAAGCGGGATCTGGAACGATTCCTGGATCATCGGATTTGCGTCAACCACCTCGTACACGAACGAGGGCGCGCCGTTTGACAGATAATCGGCTTCGCTGATGGGTAATTCGGCGAGCGAGTTCAGTCCGGGCACGGGTTGCCAGGCGAGCGTGCCGCCGGAACCGTCGGCCGCGACCCCTTTCACCCGCACCAGCAGGAGCGAACTGACCGGAGGATCGGACAACATATAGCGCCCGGCCCATGGAGCTCCGGCTAACAGACCGGACGTCGTCAGCAGCTCCGCGTCGGAGCCCGCGATGGCATCGGGCGCAAAGACCCGGGAGCCGTCCGGAAGGTTGGGGAACCGCACGGAGAACCGCGTCCCCGAATTATCGATTCCCAATTTGGGGTGGAAAGCGGCCGGATCGCTCTCCGTCACGCGGACGGTCATGTTCGGATTCATTTTGGCGATGACACTCGTGAGATCCACGTTCGCGAGGCCCTCGCTGTTCGGCTGCAGCAAGGCATCGGGAGTCGTATCCAGGAAGGAACTTACGGCGTCACCCACCGTGACAGCCTGGGGATAGATCTTAAGGGGTATCGTACCTGCAAATCCTAATCCAGCCTGAACCTTCGCCCCGGTCGGGGCGCGCAGCCCGCTGACGCGGAGCCCCATCTGTCCGTACGAATCGAAGCTGGCCTTAACGCCGGTGATGGTAAACGACAGGCCGTCCCGTGTGGTTGCGGCAGCACTCGATATCGGCGTATCGACGGCCCCATTCACGACGCTCACGGTCAGCCCGAGTACCTGCGCCTGGGCACCAATCTGGTTGACGAGCTTCTCGTCAACTCCGAGCAGAAGCATCCCTTCCACGGCTGCGCCTGGCGATCCTGAGGTGCAGTACAACAGCAGATCGCCGAGTGGCTCGGCCAGCCCGCCCGCCAGCATCGGCGAGGGAGTCGCTGTCAGATGGCAGTCGGCCGCCCGCAGGGGCATAATCAGAACGCACGCGGCAAAGAAGATCGCGGTTGAATAACGATGCAACATTTTGTCTCCACTTCGAGGGCGCCGGAGATACCGTTCGGGATTCCCATCGTGGATCGCCTTCGAGGCATCCCGCGGGCGGCTTTGCCGCGCACGGACGGGGCCCAGGCAATCCACGCATCCCCATCATGACGCCCCCCCCGCCGTCTGTCCATGCCCCATTCGTTAATGGAAATGGCGATCCGGCCGGCTTTGGAGAGCGGCGGCAACAGGCTTGCATTCGCCATTGACGGAGTCATACTAGGGGCGCTGGAAAGGAGGCGTCATGTCAAATTGGATCGTCTTCCTGGTTTATGCCGCGGCGTTTTTCCTTGCGACGTGGCTCGATTACTACTTCCCGAGAGTTCATTGGTACTGGCGAGTGGTTGCGTTGGTATTGGCTTTCGCCATCGGCCTGACGCCGCCATCCCCGCGGCTGACAGGGCCGGAATTCGACCTGGTTATCGGCGCGGTCTTCACGCTGCTGTTCGTGTGGGGCATTAGCGAGGTATTCTTCCGCCTCTTCCACCTCCCCCATCACGCAATGCAGCGTCATGCGTATAAATAGACTGCGGAGGCACGCTGCGCCCTCCCGGCACTAAACCGAAAATGGCAAGAGCGGCCCTCCGCCGGACGCGGGGGCCGCTCTTTATCGTTTCCCGGCGTCCGGAAAACACTTCGACATAACCGCTCGAAAGTCATACCGGAACATTACCGCTGGCGCGGCAAGAGGTGCCGGTCTGGAGACCGGCGTTCCCAGGACGCGTCCGGCGCTCGTCGACGCTCATACGCAGACGCTTCACGTAATTTTGAGCACCGGGAGGCGCATGGGCACTCTCTATCGATTGCGGCCCGTTGGTGGGATGTGTTGCGCTCAGGGGACCAGCACACACAGATCGCTCAAATTCCTGTATTTCTGTTCGAAATCCAAGCCGTAGCCCACGACAAAGCGATCCTCGATGACGAAGCCCACATAGTCGGCGCGCACTTCGATCCGCCGCCGCGAGGGCTTGTCGAGGAACGCTACCGTCCGCACCGACAACGGTCCGCGTTGCACCAGCAAATGTTGCAGGTAGTTCAGCGTCAGCCCGGTATCGACGATGTCCTCCACGAGCAGAACGTCCTCTCCCTGAACCGGCTTGTCGAGGTCCTTGGTAAGTTGCACCTCACCCGAACTGGAAGCGCCGTTGTAGCTCTTGGTCCCGATGAATTCGAGCCGCACCGGGGATGTGATGTGCCGTACCAGGTCCGCCATGAACATGAAGCTGCCCTTCAGGACGCCCACAAGAACTATGGGGCGTTCACCGTAGTCGGCGCTGATTTGCTGGCCGAGTTCGACTACACGTTTCCGTATATCTTCAGAGCAAATCAGGACTTCGAAGCGGGGCTCGTTCATGGTCCCATCTTACCGGGTGAGGCTCGTCATGCGCCTCCCGCCCGCTCCGCATGTTCGCCGATTTGTCACCAAACCGCAAAAAACAAAAGACTTGCTTGCCGTTGCGAATCTGGTTACGATACTCGACAAGGAGACGTTCACGCTGATTTCACTGCGTTCCGAACCCACTTTGGGAGCAGGGCTCCCACCCACCGTTGAATCCCCTGCGTGGCTCACCGCCCTTCGAGCCGCGGAATCCAAAAAAGCGCTGGACAGCCGGGTCCTCGACTTACGCGAGGTCACCTCTCTCGCCGACTACTTCCTGATTTGTACCGCTTCCAACCAGCGGCAGGCTCAGGCCATCTGGGACGAGATCGCGAAACAGATGAAGGAGCATCTCGGAGAGAGAGCGATCGGCGTGGAGGGCTACGAGGGCGGCGAATGGATTGTTGGGGACTTCGGCGACCTGATCGTGCACGTATTCACGCCGGACAAGCGCGTCTACTACGATCTGGAGCGGCTCTGGCGGCATGCGGCGAACGTTCCGCTGCCGGCCGAAGAAGACGCCGCCGCGGGAGCTGATTGAGCGTCCGGCCGCTGCTGCCCGGCGGCTGTGCGCTGAACGATGAGTGCTGCGCCCAAGCCGCGCCGGGAGGGTGACGTCCGGCGGTCGGGCAACGTTGAAGCAACGATGAAACCATGTTGAAGTCATGTTGAATCCTCCGGCCTTGCTGCCTGCCTGGATGGCCGGAAGACCCGTGATCGGCGTCTTGCACGTTCCGGCGCTGCCCGGTGCGCCGGCAAACACGCTGAATTTCCAGGAGATCCGTGAGTTTGTCACCCGCGACGCCGAAGCGTATGCCTCCGGAGGCATCGACGCCTTGATCCTCGAGAACTTCGGCGACGTCCCTTTCTATCCCGATCGCGTGCCGCCGGAGACTGTCGCCTTTCTCACCGCGCTGGCCTGTGAAATCCGGGCGAGCTTCCCGCAGCCTTTGGGCATCAATGTCTTGAGGAACGACGGCGAGAGTGCGCTCGCCGTCGCCATCGCCTCGGGCGCGGCGTTCATTCGAGTCAACGTCTACACCGGAGCGCGCGTGGCGGACCAGGGCATCCTGCAAGGCCGCGCACATGCCATTCAGCGACTCAAGCGGGCGCTGGGAAGCGGCGTGCTGGTCTTTGCCGACGTCGCCGTGAAACACTCCGCTCCGCTTGGCGAGCGCGCGCTGGAAGACGAGGTGGAGGATACCGTTCAGCGCGCCTTGGCCGACGCCGTCATCGTGACGGGCGAGGCCACCGGGAAGCCGGCCAGCCTGGACGCCCTCCGCACTGCCCGCGCCGCGGCTCACGGTGCGCCAGTCTTCGTGGGTAGCGGTGCGCGCAAGGATACGATCGCCGAACTCCTGACTGCCGTCGACGGAGTGATCGTCGGCTCCGCATTGAAGCTCAATGGACAAGTGGCAAACGCAGTGGACGCGGAACGAGTCCGCCGCTTCATGGATAACGTGCGGGCATCGCGCGAGTGCGCGTAGCGCGGATCGCTTTCCGGCAGCCGTCCCAGAATTGAGCTTTGAGCCAGAATGCCATGGAGTCATGCCGACCCGCAACCTGTATTGGGGCGGAGTTTCATTCGCCATCGGCACTGAGAGGCAGGTGCCAACCACCGCCTTCGTTCACCCCGGCCACCTCTTGCACACGTTACGCGCATACGAACCTGAGGTAACCACTGCCGACGCTGATAGCGGCGAAATTCGCCCCAGGCGGGGCGAAGCAGATCGTCGCGGCTCGCAGCCGTGAAAACGGAGCGCATCTGCGAAATGCACTATTGCTTCCCGATCGGCGGGATCGACGTGAAAGCATCGTTCGAGTTGACACGCAGGCCAAGCACGCTAATCTGCCCGGGGTTGTCGCTGAATTCGATCGTGCCGCTTATGCCAGCCGTCACCGGGTAGCGATCTTTCAGGAGGAACGATGTGTGTCCCCACGCCGGCAGATTGATCGTGTCCGCCGCCACCGCGCTGCCCGTCGACGCATCGCGGATGACCACCGGAATGCCAGTCGCAATCGCCGAATTGTTGGCGAGCGCGACGCCGTTGCCGTAGCCGTTCGTGTTGTCGAACACGAGTAAAGAGCCACCCGCATTCAGTGGGGAGAGAGGCACGGCCGCCTCCTGGCTCACAGAGTCCGTCGTATACCGGAACACCGCGAAGCCGCCGATGCTGCCGTCCGTGGACAATTGCGCCCACCCGGTCTGTCCATCTCGGGCCGAAGGCGCCGCGCACTCCACCAGCACCATTGCCCCCGGGGCGAGAGTTTGATCGAAGGTTGCCGATGATTGCGTCGTATTTCCGGGCGAGAGCGGCAGACTGAGCGGAGGCGCCAAAGCTGCGCCGTCATCGTCGAAGAAGCTCAGGCGCGCGTGGGCAGTGGCGCTTCCTGTGTTGACCAATGTAACTAGCGTGGACCAGTCGCCCCCGAAGGCGATGTGCGCCATCGCGCCCGCGTTGGCAAGGGGCGCGCCCGCTGTTTGCGTACCGTGAACAAAGGCCGGCACGGACGTGAACGCGGCGTTGGAATTGAAGCGCAGGCCGAGCAGGCTGATGTCGCCCGGGTTGGAACCCGACGCGAGGAACTCCGCGGTGCCGGTCATGCCAGCAGTCTGCGGAAACTGGACGCTGAGCAGGAATTGCGTGTGTCCGCCCGCGGCCAGCGGGAATTGTCCGGTGCCGACGGTGTTGCCCGAGACCGCGTCGCGGAAGATCACATTGATTACTTCGTCGGTGATCGAGAGATTCGAGATCGCGACGCCGTAAAAGTAGCCGCCCGTGTTGTCGAAAGGCAAGATGAACGAGGACGAATTGCGGTTCTCGATGGGCACGACGGCTTCTTGAATCCCACTGGTGACCGGGAGCCGGAAGATGCCGAATCCGCTCACGATTCCATCGGTGAGAAGTCGTGCCCAGCCGGTCTGCGACGTGGTCGTGCCGGCCGGGGCATTGACTTGGAGCAGCGACCCGGGATTGAGCAGGTTGTCCACGGTCGAGGGGGTAACCGCAGGCTGCGGTCCCGAAGTCTGCGGCCTCCGGACCGACTGCGGGGCTAGAGCATGGCCGGCCTCATCGAAGAAATCCAGTCGGGCGTGTGCGGCCAGAGAGCCGGAGTTGACCAGTGTGAACGTGGTCTCCCAGCCATCTCCTGCCGCGAAGTGACCCATCACTCCGGCGAAGGCTTCGACCGCACCATTCTGATCCACATTCGCCATGAGATTGGCGATCTGTAATGACGCGGAGCGCACGGCGCCGGTGTTAGCAGTCACGCTAAACGAGACCATGCCACTACCGCTCCCGGAGGTTGGCCCGGTCCAGATGACCCAGGGCGGGGGCGTGCCCACGGTCCAGACGCAGCCGCTTCCTGCTGTGACCGCGATCGTTCCCAATCCGCCCGAAGCCGGGAAGCTCTGGGTAGACGGACTGATGACGTAACTGCACGAAGCCGCTGGCGGACTCTGATTAACCATGAAGGCAGCGCCATTCACGGTCCCACTTCCAGAACGCAATGCGCCGGTGTTGGCGGCGACCGTAAGCGTGACGGTTCCCGGCCCGATCCCAGTGGTGGGCGCAGCCGTAATCCAGGATGGCAGGTTGGAAACCGACCAGGTGCAGGTTTGGTCTTGAGGGACGACCAGCAGGGTCAAAGCTCCGCCCGAGGCTCCGACATCGGATTGGGCCGGCAGGAGAGAGACTGAGGAGCAGGATGTGGAACCACCGGAACCGGAACCCGAGTCCGAGCCGCCCGATGGGATGAGGACGCGGATGCGGTTGTTCTGAAGGTCGGCGATGTAGACTTGGCCATCCGGGCCAACCGTGATTCCGGTGGGTGCGGAGAGCTGCGCGCCGGTGGCTGGACCACCGTCACCGAGGCTGGTTCCTCCACCAGCGATCGTGGTGATCGTTCCGTTCGATACCTTCCGTATTCGATTGTTCCAGGTATCGGCGATGTAGAGGTTGCCTGACGCGTCAACCGCCACACCCGCCGGGGCGAAGAGCCGTGCGGTGGTGGCCGGTCCCCCGTCCCCCGAGAATCCATCGGTATGGGTCCCACCGACCCCCGCCACTGTGGTGATGACTCCGTTCGAGACTTTGCGCACGCAACTGTTCGCAGTGTCCGCGATGTAAACGTCGCCGGACGCAGCCAGGGCGACTCCCATGGGGCCGTAAAGGTATGCGCTCGTGGCCGGCCCATTGTCGCCGCCGAATTGAGGGCTGCCGCTCGAAGGGACGGCACCCGCAAACTCGTAGATGACGTTATTCGAAATCTTTCCAATCATTGCCTTATAGGCGTCCGCGACATAGACACTGCCAGCCGAATCCACCGCGAGCGAAGCGGGGTAAAGCCATCCTCTGGTCACGGGGGGAGACCAGAGGGGGAGGAGTGGCCCATTCGCGAGAATCGTGTCCACCCCGTTGGAGAGCTTGTGAATGTAGTCAAGTATGAGATCGGTGTAATAGACTGCGCCGTCGGGTCCCACCGCGACCCCGCCTGGCATGAAGTCGTCGCTCGTGTAAGAAGGCGCGGCAAGGCCGCTGAGCCCAGTTCCTGCGAATGCCGTGATGACGCCGTTTGCGACCTTGCGGATCTCCCAGTGTGGCTGGTCCGCAATGTACACCTCGCCGGCGGGACCGAGGGCCACGCTCGATGGGCGAAGAAGCTGACCCTTCGCTGCCGGACCGTCATCGCCCCATCCGCCACCGCCCGCAATCGTGTTGATCGTTCCTTCGCTGATCTTGCGCACGCGAAAGTTTCCAACGTCCGCGAGATAGAGATTTCCCGCCGCGTCCGCCGCGATCGCTCCGGGGTAACTCAGAGAAGCGCCCACAGCCGTTCCGCCATCGCCACTGAACCCCCGGCTTCCCGTGCCCGCAATTGCCGTGCTCGTTCCACCGGAGACCTTGCGGACGCAGTTATTGAGCGAGTCGGAGATGTACGCATTGCCATCTGCGTCCACGGCAAGACCGGTCGGTTGACGCAAGGCGGTGCTCGTCGCGGGGCCGTCGGCGCAGCTTGCTCCCCTGGTATTCGGAATGCCCGCCAGCGTCGTGATCACGCCGCCTGAGACTCTTCTCAGCGTTTGAACGTACTCGTCTACGAAGTAGACATCACCGCCCGGCCCCAACGCGACCGCACTTGGATAGCCGAGCTGCGCGCTGGGCGCCGGGCCATTGTCACCACTGGAACCGAATGTGCCGTCCCCTGCCACCGTCGTTGTGGTTCCACCCGAGGACTTGAGAATTCGATGGCCGTATCGATCGCCGATGTAAATATCCCCGTTTGCGGTGACGGCAATGCTGAACTTGAAATCCGATTCGTAGTTCGTCAACGTACCGCCCGGACTTCGGCGCTCACGAAAAGTTACCCACATTCGCTCGTTTAGAGTGACCCGCCGCAGAATTGGCATTTGCGGCGTTTATGCACCGTGGACGAGACCGTCGTTGTCATCCGCGCCGAAGGCGCGCTCTGGCAATGTGAGTGCAGTCAGTGAGATGCGCGGTTGCACCGCAACCTGCCAGGGACAGGAGGGATCTAGTCTGCTCCTGAAGCGCCGCGCCTGGCCTCAGCCTCAGCCAAAATCGGTGGGTCAGTTTCGGCGAGCAAGCTATGGTCATTTCTCGCGAGTGCCGAAGCGCCCGGATATGCGTTGGGTCCGAACGCCGAGCTGTCTACGACCGTCGAGATCGTGGCATTGGCAACCATACGAACACGGAGATTATTCGTGTCCGCGATATACAGGTGGCCCGCGGCGTCCAGCGCCAAGCTCCCTGGCGTTGCCAGTTGGGCGGCGGTGGCGGCTCCGCCGTCGCCGGCTGAACCGTAGGTCCCGTTTCCAGCGACGCGCGATAACTGTCCCGAAGTGTTCAGGCACATCACCACGTTATAGTCAGACAACGAGATGTATACATTGCCGCTCGGGTCGACGGCGACACCCCCGACGGTATCGAGGCCAGCCCGAACTCCGGCGATGGCGTCTGGCAATCCTCCGCCCGCGAAAGTTTGGATCGTGTAGGTCTGCGAGAAAGCGCTCGGAGATGCGCAGAGGAAAAGAACGAACAGTGCCCGTCGAAGCAAGGACGACCCCCTTACCGATACGCCCAGGTTAAATACCTGAGTATCCGATTATACACAAATCGCTGCAGATGGCTGGCGGCCGCAAAGTCCCGGAACTCTACCCATGGGGAGAGCTCCGCGAAATGCCGCCGGGGTTACGCCAGCACTCTCTGAATGCGCGCAGCCGACTCGTCGATTTAGTGGCTGAGGCCCTTCAAAATGTCCAGTGGCAGGAAATCAATCTGCGATCCCATATCAAGGCCCGCAAACGATATGCGATTGCATATCATTTCGAGCCTCATCCACAACATCCACAGGGCGGACCGGCGTGGCGATACCAGTCGCGTGCGGAGAATCGATTTGCGTGCAACGGGAGGTTCACGGGCAACGCGCCCGCGAATCGTTGAAACCGCAAGTTACGCGAGGACTTCGGCGAGCCGGGTCAACTGTCCACCCTCTTCGGTGAACTCGCGCATTGCCGCATCGCCGTCATCGCGTTTCAGAGTTTCGATGGCATCGGTCACGATCGCGACGGGCTTGCCCGTCTTTAGCAAACCGCGCGCCGCGATGGTGACGCAGTACTCGGTGACCACACCGTAGACGACATAGCGGTCCGCGCCGAGCACGGCCAGCACTGCATCCAGATTCGCGTTGTCGAAGCAGTTGAGGGACTGTTTCTCGCAAATCACCTGCTCCGCCCCTGCAATCTCAAACGAAGTCCGATGGGAAGGAACCGTGACCCGGCGATCGAGCAGCGTGCTCTCGTGCTTGCGCTGGCCCCACGTGCCCGCTACGCAATGGCCGGGCCAGACCTGAAACTCCCGGTCGTCCTCGGCGTGCGCATCCATGGTGGAGACCACGACAACGCCGTTACGAGCCGCCCAGCGGTTCATCTGCGCGACGGCGGGCAGGATGCGCGCAGCGCCCGGCACGGACAACGCGCCGGCCGGAAACAGGAAATCGTACTGCGAATCGACGTCGAAAAAAACGGTCTTCATCGTGCGGCGAGTCTCACCTCTTCGGTTAGATGCTGCAACTCCTCGGACGTTTCGACCGGCCACGGCACATCGCATTCAAACAGGCTGCGCAGCTTCTTGGGCAGCCTGTCGAGCGATTGCCGGGCGTGCGCCTGCGCCTCGGTCACGGAAGGCAAGGGCTGCACCAGTTCGCCGTGCAGGATCACCGGCTCCAGCAATGCCTCGCGCGCATCGGGGTGCGACTCATGCGAACACGCAAGCAGATCCTTGCGGTTGTAGCGGAAGATCTGTTTGGCGCCGGGCACCGTGGACTTGTCCGAACTGAACTTGGCCACGTAGCGCCGCTCGCCGCCGCTGCGCATCTCCACCAGCTTGTACACGCCGCCGTGGCTCGGAGCATCGCTCGATGTCGCGAGTTCCGTGCCGACTCCGAAGGAATCGATCGGCGCGCCATCGGCGATCAATTCGAGAATTTTGTACTCGTTCAGGTCGCCGGTGGCCATGATCTTTGCGTCTTTGCAGCCGCTCTCGTCGAGGATCTTGCGCACGGCGCGCGAGAGTTCCATCAGGTTGCCGCTATCCAGCCGCACGCCCCAGAATGGCTTGCCCAGCGCTACGGCGTTACGCGCGCCTTCCAGCGTCTCGTAGGTGTCGATGAGTTGGACGGTGCCAGGGCCGAGCAGTGCATACAGCCGCTCGAAGGCCTCCATCTCGGTCGGGAACGCGAGTACCCACGAATGCGCCGCCGTGCCGAAGACCGGGATGCCGTAGCGAAAGCCCGTCAGCGTGTTCGAAGTACCGCGACAGCCGCCGATGTAAGCCGCTCGCCCGGCGAGCACGCCCGCTTCGGGCGAGTGGGCGCGGCGCGTTCCGAACTCCACCACCGACCGGCCTCCGGCGGCGTCCACAATCCGCGCCGCTTTGGTGGCGACCATCGTCTGGAAACCGACCATCGAGAGAAGAAACGTCTCGGGAATCTGCGCTTCGATGATTGGAGCGCGCAGCGTCAGCAGCGGCTCGCCGGGAAACACGGGCGTGCCTTCGCGCACCGCAAACAGATCGCCGGTGAAGCGCCAGCGCCGGAGCAGTTCGAAGAAGCCGTCGCCGACGCTCGCAAACTGTTGCAGCGAGCGCAGGTACCGGATCGCCTCGTCGTCGAAGCGGGCGTTCAACAAGTATTCGACCGCCTGTTGAAGTCCCGCCGCGATCAGAAAATTGCGGTTCGGAGGATTCCTCCGAACGAACAGCTCGAAGACAGCGACGTCATCCGTCTTGCCGGCCTGCCAGAAGCCGGCGGCCATCGTCAGCTCATAAAAGTCGGTCAGTAAGCCATTGGTCACGCGATTACTTCTTCGCTGGTGGCTTGCTCTGATCCTCTTTCAGATCGGCAGCCGCACGTTCGATCTCGTCCACGGTCGCAGCCGGAATGACATACAGGGACGCATCGCCGTCGCGGCGCGCCAGCCAATCGGGACCGGACTTTGCCAGGCTCACCTTTTCGGTCTTCTTCGCATCGCCCGAGACCACCGTGATCTCGATCTCACTCGCACTGGAACCCGACTCGGCGAACTTCGTAGCTGCCAGATCGCGCAGTTTGTCGAGGAGAGTTTGAATGGAATTTGAATCGAGCGCTTTGCCCGCGCAGAACCACTTCTCGCCAGCCTTGGAAACGGTGGTCTGCACCTTGGCGCTGTGGTAATCCACGCGGCTCGGATCGTTGAACCCGAAGTCGAAGATCTTCTTGTTGCGGAAATCGTCGATGGTCCTATCGAAGGCCTTTGCCGTTGCGGTCTCCACGGAGTAAACGCCCTCGACCACGCTCGAGTGGGCGTAGTACTTGTCGTCCCCCTCTGCCTTCCCTTTAGTTTTGCGGATCTCCAACGTCTGCGAGCCGGCCGCATCGGTCACGGTTACCGTCGCCACGGGGGCGGCGGCCGAGAAAGCCGAGGCCGCCTTCTTCTGGCCGTCCGCGGAGAGCGCTGGATCCAGCTTGACGTCCTTCAGACGCCGTATCAGGTCTTCGACGGCGAAGGCGTCGGCGCGGTACGGCTTGGGCTTGACGATCTGCCACTCACCGCTGGCGTTTTTACCAAATTCCGTCTCCGTCTTGTGCGAGTTGAAGACGACGCGCGCCAGCTTGTCCGAATTGAACGTCAGCAAACGCCGGTCGCGCAGATCCGCGGAACTCTTGTCGAGCGCGTCCTTAGTGTACGAAGCCACCGTGTAAACGTGGGCGTCGCCTTCCACTGCCGCGTAGAAGCCGGAGCCGATGGCGGTCACTTCGCCGAGCAGCACCTTCTTCGACTTCCCATCCTTCAGCCGGACGGTCACCGCCAGCGCGGGCGGAGCCAGGCCATACTGGCCCAGATCGCTGGCCTTCTCGTCCACGACTTTGTCGGACGCGACGCTGGACAGGGCGGCGAGCAGCGCGGTCACGGCATCCCGGTCCACGGGATACGCCGCCGGGGCGCTGATCTTCCACGTGCCCGAGCTATCTTTTTCGAGCACGGTCGTCGTCTCGCCCGCCGGGCGGACGAACTCGACACGAACGATGTCGGCCTCTTTGAGCGTGAGAACGTTCGGTGTGACGCTGGCCTTCTCGGCGGAGTCTTTCCCCTTATGGTTCGAATACCAGATGCCGCCCGCGAGCACCAACAGGAGCCCGAGAGCCACGAGCAAGCCGCGGATCTTCATCACCCCTATCTCCTCTTCAACCACACCAGGATGCCCGCCAGGATGACGACCAGCGGAATCAGGAACTGGCTGACCAGGCGCAGGAGCATCAACTGCGAGCGCGTCATGTCCAGGCGCCTGTCCACCGGATCTTTTGGACGAATCGAGATCAGGTCTTCGTCGTTCGACAGCCAGCTCATCACGTTGAGGAACAGATCGCGGTTACCGACGAAACGGATCGCCGAATTCGACGCCCATCCCGAGCAGCCCACGACGACGAAGCGGCCATCCTTGCCCGGAGTGCCGGTTCTGTAAGAGCCGGCCGCGGCAACGGGATAGGACTTCTTCTCGGCCTTGCTGGGATCGATCTTGATGGCGCCTTTGCCGCTGAGCTGCGTTGTGGAGGCGCTGCTCTCGGAACTCGACACGATGGTCTCCGCGCTGGCGTTGGCGCTCGAAGTAGCGGTGAGGGAGCGAACGATCGGGAAGGCCACGCCCGTGCCCTTCATTTCCTTGACGATGGCGTGCGAGCCGTATTGGTCTGTCAGGGCGACGTCCGGGCCCATGCCGTAAAGCCCGCCCTGTCCCGAAAGATCGAGCACCAGGTCCTTGTCGAGCGTGACGCCCCACGAGGCGAGCACCTTGCTCAACCCCTCGTTGGCGGAGATGTTGGTCTTGCCTATCTCGAGCGGCGGGTCGAGCATGAACAGCCCGCCGTTGACGCACTCGGACGGAA
>Ga0315272_10000641_pt1 | contig 17722 bp, 13 predicted proteins | sample C3_middle_MG_FD_203918 | JGI IMG/M metagenome (GOLD analysis project Ga0315272, IMG submission 203918) | Sediment microbial communities from Yellowstone Lake, YNP, Wyoming, USA - C3_middle | ecosystem: Environmental > Aquatic > Freshwater > Lake > Sediment | place: USA: Wyoming | collected...
TTTGTTGTTTCACCATATGGGTTACCTCCTGACATAATGGGTTGTTCGCGAGATAACCGCATTATACCAGTGTAACCCGTATGGTTTTATCTTTTTCACTTCATCGAAGTGCAGGATTCAGGTAATAATACCATAAATAGTAAAAAAAAAGCGCCTCAGGGGGAGGCGCTTGATGAAAGACTTCGGTTGAAGAGGAGCTTATGCCCAGCGGGAAGGGCGGGCGGGCCGGGAATTAAAATCCCCGCTCTTGCCGCCTTCTTTTTTCGCGCCCCACTTCCGGTCGCCGAACGCGGGCTTGGCATCATAGGTCTTCCGGTCCCCGAACGCCGGTTTTGTGTCATAGGACTTGCGCGCCGGTTTTGCGCCAAAGGAGGGCTTTGCCGACGTGTTCTGTCCATAGCGTTTGCCTGCCGTGGCGCCCTGCCAGCGTTTTCCTGCTGACGGCGCTGACGGGCCGCTGCCGCTGGTGCGGCGAAGCGTGCGTTTCGGCTCCAATCCCGTGATCACCTGCTGGGGGATGGTTTGGCCGATGTAGCGCTCGATGGAGCGGAGCGAGTCCATTTCCTTGCCTGAAGCGAAGGAGATGGCGATGCCCGTGGCGCCTGCCCGGCCGGTGCGGCCGATGCGGTGCACGTAATCCTCGGCGTTCTTCGGAAGGTCGTAATTGATCACATGGGTGATGCCGGAGACGTCGAGGCCGCGCGCCGCCACATCCGTTGCCACGAGCAGCCGGATCTTTCCGTTGCGCATCTTCATGATGGTCTTGTTGCGGGCGTTCTGGTTCATGTCGCCGTGGAGCGCCGCTGCCGAGTGGCCCTGGGCCGAGAGCTCATTGGCCAGCTGATCGGCATTCCGCTTGGTGCCGGAGAAGATGATCGCCCGGGTCATGCCGCTGTCGGCGATGAGGTGGTTCAATAAGCGGTTCTTGTGCTGCATGTCATCGGCGGCGTGGAGACGCTGCTCAATGGCTTCCAGCGTGGTCTTCTTGCCGGCGATCTCGACCCGGACCGGGTTGTTGAGCAGACGCTGGGCAAGTTTTGCCATGCTGTTGTCCATGGTCGCGGTGAACATGAGGGTCTGACGATTTTCCGGCGTTGCGGCCGCGATCTGGTCCACGGCTTCGCTGAAGCCCATGTCGAGCATGCGGTCGGCTTCATCAAGGACCAGGAGTTCAACGCGCGAGAAATCGATGCGGCCGCGCTCCAGATGGTCGATGAGCCGTCCCGGTGTTGCCACGATGAGGTCCACCGGCTGCGACAGAAGGCGCTGCTGTTCGAAATAGGGCATGCCGCCCAGGATGGCGCCGCTCCGGATACGCATGAACTTGCCATAGGTGCTGACCGCGGTGGTGATCTGGTTCGCCAGTTCACGCGTCGGCGTGAGCACGAGCACGCGAGGGCCCTTTGATCGCTTGGTCGACATTGACGGCACGCTCAACCGCATGAGCGCCGGCAGCACAAAGGCCGCGGTCTTGCCGGTCCCGGTCTGGGCTGTGGCGATCAGGTCATGGCCGGCCATTGCTTCGGGAATGGCCTTCTCCTGAATGGGCGTGGGCGCGGCATAGCCGCACAATTTGATTGCTTTGAGGATCGGTTCGTTGAGCTGCAGTTTTGAAAATGGCATTAGTGTTCCTTTCACGCGACCATCATCATCACAAAAAGAGAAGCAGAGAAAAGCCTTAAAGCACTGATCAAGTGAAGATCGTGACAAAAGAGATTTCGCGCGTTCTAGTTCTTTCCGTGACCCAATGGTCAAAGAGGTTTGCGTGCAGGCCGCAGGGCACACGTGTGTCCCTGAGAGCGAAGACGGCGCCAGCACAAATATGACCGGCATAACTACATCGTTCGCCAACCATATATGCTGATGCAAATTCAGAGCGGAGGCTGAAAGCAAGGGGGGTTAGTGATCGATGATATGAAGGGCAGAAAGATGGTGACGTGTGGATGTACTTCAGTCAAATCCTGCCACAATGTTAAACAGTCGAGGTGCATAATACAGGATTGTGTTGAAAAAGCAAGAACTATTTTTGAGAAGGGCAGTGAATAGAACCAGATGCCCCGGAAATAGCCGGATACCATACGCTATCCAGGCGTTGTCAGCGGCATACTCGGCCGCGGATTCAGGTCCAGGCTCGACGTCTCGCCTCGCTGAAAATGGAGGTAGCCTGCGAGGGCGATCATTGCCGCGTTGTCGATGCAGAGGTCCATGCCCGGGAGATAGAGCATCATACCGCGTTTATCAGCCTCCTGCTTCATTCTGCTGCGGAGCGAACTGTTTGCCGCAACCCCGCCGGCGACGACGATCTTGTCCACGTTGATCTCTGCCGCAGCCAGCATCGTTTTCTCCACGAGAGTGTCCACGACCGCTGCCTGAAAACTTGCGGCCACGTCCCTGATGTTCAGAGCCGGGTCGATCCCTTTGTCTTTGCTTTTAAAAAGGTATATGTGGTTTCTGACCGCGGTCTTGAGCCCGCTGAAACTGAAGTCATATCCCGCCTGTTTGCTCCGGGGGAAGTTCACGGCGAGGGGGTTCCCTTCCTGCGCGAGCTTATCGATCACGGGGCCGCCGGGGTAGGGCAGGTCCAGCAGTTTTGACACCTTGTCATAGGCTTCGCCTGCGGCATCGTCCCGCGTCTGGCCGAGCATCCGGTAGTCGCCCAGGCCTTTGACATGATAAAGGGCCGTATGGCCGCCCGAGACGAGCAATGCCAGGTAGGGGTAGCCGATTCCGGGATATTCGAGGTGGGCGGCGAGAATGTGGCCTTCGCCGTGGTGCACGCCGATGAAGGGGATTCCCTGTGCGTACGCGATCGCCTTGGCCGTGGACACGCCCACAAGGAGCGCGCCGATCAGGCCGGGCGTGTAGGTGGCTGCCACGAGGCCGATGTCGTCAAGGCGCACCGAGGCCTGGGCCAGCGCTTCGCGGATCACGGGTATGATGTTCTTCAAATGTTCGCGCGAGGCAAGTTCGGGCACCACGCCGCCGTATTTCTCATGCAGCTTGACCTGCGACGCAACGATGGAGGACAGGACACTATCGTCCCTGAGCACCGCAGCAGCGGTTTCGTCACATGAAGTTTCTATTCCGAGGGTGAGCATGGGGTTCAATAAGGGGTCCAGGGTCCAGTAGCCAGGGTCCAGTAGTCAGGGTCCAGTAGTCAGGGTTCAGGAGTCAGGGTTCAGGAGTCAGGGTTCAGAGTGCAGGGGGAAGGGTTCAAGTCAGGGTCCAGTGAAAAAAATTTCGCTGTCGTTCCAGGTTTTTTCCCTGTACCCTGTACCCTGGCCCCTGGCCCCTGGACCCGCGGCTTTTGCCCCGGACCCTGATTTTACTGCATCAGCTTCGACACCGGTACGATCGTGATGCCCTGTTTCTCGGCGTCAGCCAGCCATTTTCTGAGTTCGCTGATCGTGGCCGGGTGCGGGTGTCCGATGCCGATGGCGTGGCCCTTTTCTTTCGCAATGCGTGTCAGTTCATTCAGCTGTTTGCGGATGTATTCCGCGTTCTCGCTTTCATTGTCAATAAAGACATCGCGCTTTGCCGCTTTCATGCCGAGTTCCCTGGCCGTGGCATAGGCCAAGCTCTTTGCGCTGGTGAGGCTGTCGAGGAACACCAGGTCGCGGGCCTGGAGCTCGACCATCAGGTATTTCATGGCCTCCCGGTTCTCCGTGAGCGATGAGCCTTCGTGATTGTTCACGCCGATCGCGCCGGGCACGGAATCCAGGTCCTCGCCGATCACGGTCAGCAGTTCCATGGGCGTCATGGTGGAGCGCAGCATGCCCGGGGCCGGTTTTCCGTTCTTGCCCCGGTATTCCATGGGCAGGTGGAGCAGCACTTCGTGCTTGTCCTGCCGCGCCAACTCAGCAATTTTCTTCGACAAGGGAAACCCCGGCATGACCGCAACAGTGATCCTGCCGGGCAGGGCCAGGACGTCCTGTGCTGCTCTCAGGTCCTGGCCAAGATCGTCGATCACGATTGCAATGAACGCGGTTTTTTCAGCAGGTTTGACAACAGGAAGGTCTTCCTGTTTTTTGACGATCTTCGTTTCCTTGTGCTCTTTTTTCGCGGGTTTTTCCGATGGTTGCTTCTTTATTGTCGGTACTACGGATTCGATCTTTTTTGTCTGCTCTACGGCCTTCTTCTCAGTGCCCGGCCGGTATTTGCGCAGCGGGCCCCAGAGAGAAAGTGCGATAGCGATGAGCGCGACGATGATGCCGACGATGACCCATCGGTCGAAGCTGCCGCCTTTTCCCCCGGAACGTCCTTTTGCCGGTAATTGTTTGTTCGTTGGTTTCTTTGCCATGGCATGTTTTTATACAATATTACGATGAAAAACACCAGAGGTTTTTTGTAGGAGGCCTCTTCGTGCAGGCGCAGAACAGAAGATTGAACCGCTTTTTGGCTTGACTTAACCGGGTGCGGCTTTTATACTGCCAGCGAAAAAAGAATCCGAACAGGAGGGTATACCAGTCCTATGAGCTTTGTCTATACACGTGAAATACCGAATCCCCAGGAGATCATCGCGGCTATGCCGGTCTCTCCGGAACTGCAGGCGATCAAGAAAAAACGTGATGCCGAGATCCGTGCGGTATTTACCGGGGAGAGCAGCAAGTTCGTCCTGATCATCGGCCCCTGCTCGGCCCATGATGAAGAGGCCGTGTGCGACTACATCGGCAGGCTGGCAAAGGTCCAGGCGGAGGTGAAGGACAAGATTCTCCTCATCCCGCGGATCTATACGAACAAGCCGCGCACCACCGGGATCGGGTACAAGGGTATGGCGCACCAGCCGAACCCGCAGGAGGAGCCGAACATCGTCGAAGGCCTGAACGCCATCAGGAAAATGCATATCCGGGCATTGAAGGAGTCGCACCTTACGGCCGCCGACGAGATGCTCTATCCTGGCAACTATCCCTATCTTGAGGACGTCCTGAGCTATGTTGCCGTGGGCGCGCGCTCGGTCGAGAACCAGGCGCACCGCCTGACCTGCAGCGGCCTCGATATCCCCGTGGGCATGAAGAACCCGACCTCGGGCGACCTTGAGGTCATGTTCAATTCCGTGCAGGCTTCCCAGGCGTCGCATATGTTCAGCTACAACCGCTGGGAGGTCAAGACCTCGGGCAACCCTCTGACGCACATCATTCTGCGGGGCGCCGTGGACTACCACGGCATGAACATCCCCAATTACCATTACGAGGACCTGATGACCGCTGCCGAGGCCTATAAAAAGCGCGGCCTTACCAATCCGGCCATCATCGTGGACACGAACCACGCCAACTCGAACAAGAAGTACAAGGAACAGCCCCGGATCGCCATAGAAGTGATGCAGAGCCGCCAGCATGCCACGCTGCTCAAGGACATGATCCGCGGCTTTATGATAGAGAGCTTCATCGAAGAAGGCAGCCAGAAGGTGTCGGAGAACGTGTACGGCAAGTCCATTACCGACCCGTGCCTGGGGTGGAAGGATTCTGAAAAACTGATCCGCGATCTGGCGGAGATGGTGTAAGTGTGGCAATAATCAATTAACAAATCCCAAATAACAAATAAATATCCAATATTCAAACTCCAATAATCAAACAGTTTGGAACTTCAAATTTGGTTATTGGAGCTTATTTGTAATTTGGTGCTTGTCTATTGGTGCTTGCCTTTACCTCGGTGCTTAAACGTATGGACCTTTTCGACGCTATCCAGGGAAGAAAAAGCATCCGCCGGTTCAAGCAGACGCCGGTGCCGGATGAGGATATAAAAAAGATCCTCGATGCAGGCAGGCTTGCGCCCTCGGCGAACAATGTCCAGCCGTGGAGTTTTGTCGTGATCAAGGACAAGGCGCTTCTGGGGAAGATGGCGACTGCTGTCCGGGAGATGCTCGACCGGATGATTCCCTACAGCGCGAGCGAGCAGGAGGCCACGCGGCTTGCGGCATATAAAAGCAACTATTATGTCTTCTTCGAGAACGCCCCGGCCGTGATAGCGGTATTTATGGAACCATACGGATCGTCGGGGATACTGGCCAGGATGGGTTACAGCCCGGAAGAAGCCTTGCGGCTCAGGCCCCTGCCCGGGCTCCAGAGCGTGTCCGCGGCGATCCAGAACATGCTGCTGGCAATCCATGCGCTCGGCTACGGTTCCTGCTGGATGACCGGGCCGCTCGTGGCGCAGGAGGCTTTCGAGAAACTGCTGGGCTACGGCAAGGAAAAGTCCATTGCAGCGCTGCTTCCCATTGGTTTGCCTGATGAAGACCCGCCTGCACGAAGCAGGAAACCGTTGGATGAGATCGTGAAACTGGTTGAGTGATATTGGTTGCACTGAAGAATGATCTCGCCCTTTGCATTTTGCCTGTTCCCGGTTTTTCCCAGCAAAGAGCAGTTCAGCCACAAAAAGCACATAAAACACATAAAAAATCAAGCAGTACCTTGGTAAAATAGCTTCACCAAAAAGGTGATTATCTTTTTAGCGTTAAGATGTTGTTTCATCTCTGTGAATTTTGTGCCTTATGTGGCCAACTGCCGTTTTTAGGATAAAGGATTAGACTCTCCTATGTCAGATATTTCAGAAGCCTTTCTACCCTGTAGTACGCCTGAATGCAACAGCACTCCTCATCATATTACGGTGAGTGAAGCGCGTGCACGCTTTGAATATCGCCAGCGCTACGAGCCGAAATATATCTTCCGCCTCGAATGCGATACCTGCGGCAAGCCCACGCACTTTACCTATGAACAGATCCTCAGTTTGCTTCCGCCGCACAAGCGCCCCAAGCCGATGCCCCATGACCATTTCTGGGCCTACATACTGTTCGAGCTGAAAGTATGGAAGGACCGGGACCAACGCGCGTTCCTGGGCGGTCGGGTGCTGGTGCAGCGCTTGCTGGTAGAGCCCGGCGGGGATTGGTACGGCACGCTCAAGTCGAGATCTCCCTATGCTCCGTCCCTGCAGATAGGCAGCTATGTAAAGGGCAGGCCGCGCGGGAAATATGAGATCTGCCTTTCGGTCGTCGAGGGCGGAAGCACGAATCCCATTCCGGTGCCCCCCAAGATCCCCCGGACGAGAAGCTTCGGCATGTTCGTATCTCCCAAAGATGACGACGGGAAATTTTTGTTCGCAAATATCGCCTGCAGCAATCCTTCCTGCAATCACGTCTATAGCGCCATGACCTATACAAAATTCAAGGAACTGGTTGCGCAGGCGCAGAAGGAACATACGGATGAAGCGTTGTATGATGATGAAACGTATTTGCCGACCCTCCTGCTTGAGTGTCCTGCCTGTGGGATCTCACGGGTTATTGATGAAGGGTCCTTTGAAGGCCTGTATAAGGGGAAATAGACAGCAGTAACGTCTGTGTTCGTGTCGCCTGTTTCTGCATGGACTGATCTATGTTTGCGTGGTTGTGGGAAAGGGGAGGCGTTAGCGATATTTTGCCGACTCCATCTGTGAAAGCAACCTGTTGATAAGCTCCGGTACGATCGTCATTCCCTGCTTCTGCAAGCCTGCCTGAATATCTGCCAACTGATCGTGATAGTAGTTCATGAGTGCGGGACCATAACGGTAGATGACGCCCATGAGGAGGATGAGGACGAGCCCGAGCATGGCAGTAGACTTGATGTGAGGAAAGACGCCGCCTACCCAGCCTTGCGTTCGGCGGCGGTTGTTCGCGGATCTGATCCTTTCGAAGAACGATTCCTTCTTGAGGTCGTCAAGGCTTACTTTCAGGGCATCATAGCAGCTGAAGAGCCAGATGAGCGGTATCAGCAGCGCAAACGCCATGGTAAGGGACAAGATTTCTTCAATGATAAAACGGGAGTCTGAACTCTCCAGGTAGGGCCAGGCCACGAAGACGGCCGGGACGGAAAGGAGTGAAAAAAGACCGAGAATCGAGAAGCCTGAGAAAATACTTCCTTTGAGCGGTTGTCCGTTCAGAAACTGTCCCCAGCCGGGAATGAGCAAGGAACAGAGAAATGGATACACGTGACTTTGGACGCCCGTAAACGGTTTTCTTCTCGCTTTTGCCGCCACATGGTACGCATCGCCTGCATTGTACTTCCAGAAGATCAGTACGCACAAGAACAGGACTTCAGTCCCGAGGAACGCATCGGCATTGGATATGCCATGCAAGCGAAAAAAATGAACAAGGGACCCAAAAAAAACGAGAGACAGGGCAATGCCTATGCAAAGAAAAATCAAGGACAATTGAAACAGCAGGCCTTTTCCCCGCTGATCGTTATAACTCTGCCCTCCTCCCCAGAAAAACAGTGAAAGGGTGTAGGCTCTGGCGGGATTATTCTCAGTGGAAGGGGTTAATTCCCTTGTTATGCGTGGCTTTTTCTGAGGTTTAAGATACTGATCGGGATCTTTTATTTCCCATACTTTATCCATGAGCTGCCTCCCGGCATACACTTTTCCAAGATACTGTCAGACTCCCGATGTTGTTCAAATAAAAAGCGGATGGGTATGCCCTGTCGGCTTTTCTTTCTGCATTCAGTCTCTTCACGCCCGCTCTTCCACCATTGCCGCAGCTCTCGCCTCCTCCGACACTTCCGTTCCTTTGGCAATGACCACAAGGCCCGATGGCGTTACGTAATAATGCTTCCTGTCCTGCTCAAGGTCATAGCCAATCTCGGTGTCCTGCGGGATGGTCACGTCCTTGTCAATGATGGCCTTCCGGATGCGGCAATGTCTGCCGATGTCCACGTTCTCCATAAGTATTGATTCCTGTATCTCGCTGTAACTGTTCACGCGCACGTTCGGCGACAGCACCGAGTTCTGCACGCGGCCGCCACTCACGATGCATCCGTGGGCCACGATCGAATCGAGCGCGATGCCGAGCCTGCCGCCTTTCTTCTCCTGGGCGAATACGAATTTGGCCGGCGGGTTCTGCCCCTGGTAGGTGCGGATGGGCCAGGCTTTATCATACAGGTTCAGCAGCGGATCAACGCTCACCAGGTCCATGTTCGCTTCCCAATAAGCGTCGAGGGTGCCGACATCGCGCCAGTATTTCGCTTCTTTTTTGTTCTCATCCTTAAAGTTGTAGGCGCAGACGCGTGACGCTTTCATCATCTGGGGGATGATGTTCTTGCCGAAGTCGTGGGACGTGTCCTGGAGCGCATCGGATTTCAGATATTCCAGCAGGGTCTTCGTATTGAACAGGTAGATGCCCATGGAGGCGAAGGCCGTGTCCGGGCGCCCCGGGAGGTGCTTCGGTTCTTGCGGCTTTTCCTCGAAGCCCACGACCCGGCAGTCCTCGGCCACCTCGATGACGCCGAAGGAGGTGGCGTTCTGCCGGGGGATCTCGATGGCTGCGACCGTGGCATCGGCGTGGTTCTCCTTATGGAACTTGAACATCTCCGAGTAGTCCATCTTGTAAATGTGGTCGCCGGCGAGCACCAGCAGATGGTCAGGCGCGTCCTTTTCGATCATATAGATGTTCTGGTAGATGGCATCGGCCGTTCCCTGGTACCATTTGTCTCCCACGCGCTGCTGGGGCGGCACCGAGATGATATATTCGTTCAGCTCGCCGGAGAAGAAGTTCCAGGCCATGCGGAGGTGCTTGTCCAGGGAGAGGGATTTATACTGGGGGAGCACGGCGATCTTCCTGATGCCGGAGTTGATGCAGTTTGACAGGGCAAAATCGATAATGCGGTAGATGCCGCCAAAGGGGACGGCCGGTTTTGCCCGGTGGATCGTGAGGGGGTGGAGCCGTTCTCCCTTGCCGCCTGCCAGGATCATTGCCAGAATGCTCATCGTGGAACCTCTCTTTTAACAGGCTGATAATACGTTGAATATAGCAGGCTAACCCAGGTGTGTCAAACAGGCAGGGAATCGCCAATGTTTGATGAGCCTCGTCGCACAGAACGAAGAGGGCCCCGAGCTTTCAGGAGCTGCATGAATAGAGAAATATAATTTCAATATGAAATTTATTAATAATATTTTTCCTTGATTTTTTACCAAGTGGTTGCTAATATGCAAACTCCCTGATGCGCAATAATCAATTATCAATTAATTTCAATAGTTACGGAAAGTAGCACATTTGCATATAGCGGTAACATCACCACAAATTAGGTCAGGAATCCGATCTACTGTACGCATGCATCAGTGTACGGCAGGTGAGGGGAGGTTGATACAGTGCTCGAGCAAGAAGATCTGAAAAAAGTTACTACTGTCCTCGACGAGGCACAGGGCCAGCGGGGCATGCTCATTGCCGTGCTGCAGCGGGTCCAGGAGAAGGTGGGCTATCTGCCCGAGGATGCGATGACGATGATCGCGGACCGCATGTCCCTTTCGCTGAATAACGTCTACGGCGTGGCATCGTTCTACAAGCACTTCCATTTCAAACCACGGGGCAAGAACATCGTCAAGGTCTGCATGGGCACGGCGTGCCATGTCCGGGGCGCCAAAGCCGTACTGACCGAGATGGAGAGCAAGCTGGGCATCAAGGAAGGGCAGACCACTGCCGATCGTTCGGTCACGCTTGAGACTGTGGGCTGCGTGGGCTGCTGTGCCCTGGCGCCGGTGGCCACGGTGAACGATCAGGACCTCTACGGCGAACTCACTCCGAAGATGGTAGACGACATAATTGCGATGGCGAGGAGTGAACATGGAACTCACGTTTAAGCGGCTGACCAGCGTTGCCGAGCTCGCGGCCCTTCGCTCCAAACTGCAGAACGAGCGTAAAGAGAAGGACACCCATCGGGTCCGGGTCTGTTGCGGCACGGCATGCCAGGCCTCGGGTTCGAACAAACTGGTCAAAAAGTTCGAGGAAGAGGCGGCGGCAAAGGGCGCCAACCTCGAGATCGTCAAGACCGGGTGCCAGGGGTTCTGTCAGCGCGGCCCGGTCGTTGTTCAGGAACCGCAGGAGACCTTTTACCAGAAGGTGAAGGTGGCTGATATTCCGGCCTTGTTCTCCGGTTCCGTGATGCAGGGCGTGCCTTACCGGAAGCAGCTTTACCGCGAAGTGCCGCTTGCCGAGCCCAACGTGGCTATGCAGGACATTCCCTTCTACAAAAAACAGAAACGTCTGGCGCTGCACAAGAACGGCATTGTCGACCCCTGCAATATCTATGATTCCATCCGCGAGGACGGCTACGCCGGTCTGGCCAAGGTGTTGACCGAAATGAAACCCGACGAGGTCATCGACATCGTCAAGAAGGCGAACGTTCGAGGCCGCGGCGGTGCAGGTTTCCCGGCAGGGCTCAAGTGGGAGCATACCAAAAAATCGAACGCCAAGATCAAGGCTGTGGTCTGCAACGGCGACGAAGGCGATCCGGGCGCGTTCATGGACCGCGCGCTCATGGAAGGCGATCCCCATTCCATCATGGAGGGCATGATCATCAATGCCTTCGCTATCGGCGCGCAATTCGGCTATTTCTACGTGCGGCACGAGTATCCCCTTGCAGTGAAGAACCTCGGCGTGGCCATTAAGCAGGCGCGCGCCATGGGCCTGCTGGGCAAGAACATTCTGGGCTCCGGTCTCGATTTCGACCTCGAGATCAAGGAAGGCGCAGGCGCCTTTGTCTGCGGCGAATCAACAGCACTGGTAGCCTCCATCGAAGGCGAGCGCGGCATGCCGCGTCCCCGTCCTCCTCGCCTCTCCGAAGCAGCCGGCGGTCTCTGGAACATGCCCACGAACCTGAACAATGTCGAGACCTTTGCTAATATCCCCACGATCTTTACCAAGGGGTTGGACTACTATCTCTCGGTCGGCACCGCGAAGTCGCCGGGCACCAAGGTCTTCGCTCTCACCGGCAAGATCAAGAACACGGGCCTCATCGAGGTGCCCATGGGCATCACCCTCCGGGAGATCATCTTCGACATCGGCGGCGGCATGCTGAACCCGGACAAAGCGTTCAAGGCTGTCCAGACCGGCGGCCCCTCCGGCGGCTGTATTCCGGCCCAGTTCCTCGACATGCAGGTTGACTTCGACACACTGGCGACCGTGGGTTCCATCATGGGCTCCGGCGGCATGGTGGTGCTGGACGAGGACGACTGCATGGTGGATGTGGCCAAGTACTTCCTGTCCTTTACCAAGAGCGAATCCTGCGGCAAGTGCCCGCCCTGCCGCATCGGCACGTGGCAGATGTACGAACTGCTGGACAAAATAACGTCCGGACAGGGTGAAAAAGGCGATATCGAACTGCTTGAGAAAATGGGCAAGATGGTTGTGGCCGGATCGCTCTGCGGTCTCGGCAACAGCGCCCCGAACCCCGTGCTTTCCACGATCAAATATTTCCGCGAAGAGTATGAAGAGCACGTGAACGACAAATTCTGTCGCGCCAAGCGCTGCCAGGGGCTCGGGACCTTCCGCATCCTGCCCGAGCACTGCATCCTTTGCGGCATGTGCAAGACCGCCTGCGCCTTCGACGCGGTTGTGGAGCTGCGGGACAGGTTCTTCATTGACCAGGACTACTGCACCAAGTGCAAGGCCTGCTACACGGTCTGTCCCACCCAGGCGGTTGTCGTGGAAAAAGGAGGGGCACATGTCGCAGCAAGAAAGTAAGTGCTCGCTCAACCTGATCAGAATCAAACTTGAGAAGTTCTACAACGACGACTCCAAGGACGGCATGTGCTCCAAGTGCCATCCGTGCAAACTCGGCATCTACGATGCCATAAAGATCTTCGAAATGATCCAGGCCGGCAAGGGCGCGACAAAGCATATAGCGCAGCTCAAACGGATCGCCGTTGATGTGAAGGACGGCGGCATGTGCAAGAAGGGCAAGGACCACGCCGACCTCCTGGCCGCGTTCCTGAACGACCATGCCGCGCTTCTTGAACGTCATGTCCAGGGGGTCTGCACGGTCAATGAGTGCGCCGCCCTCGTTTCCTACGACATCGATGCGACCCGCTGCACCATGTGCGACAAGTGCCGTGAAGTGTGCAAGGACTTCGCCATCGAAGGCCAGAAAAAGCAGCCCTATAAGGCCGGTTTTACGCCCTATCGCATCAGACAAAAGCGCTGCACCCACTGCGGCGAATGCATAAAGGTTTGTCCCGAGAATGCGGTCTATGTTTACGAAGCGGCCCCCGTTGCCGAGGAAGAGCCGGTGAAGCCGGTACGGCATGTGGTCGGGACATGCCCTGTGTAAGGGCAAGCACCAATAGACAAGCACCAAAGGACAAATAAATTTCAATAACCAAATTTGAAGCTCCAAACTATTTGATTATTGGGATTTGGTCATTGGTTATTATTTGTGATTTGTGATTTGAATTTTGGAATTTGTATTTCATGGAGGCTGTTATGACGAAGATGGTGAATATGGAATTTGACGGGAAGGCCGTTTCTGTTCCCGAGGGCATGACCCTTGTTGACGCGGCCGCGACCGTAGGGGTACACATCCCGAACTTGTGCCATATCAAGGAACTGCGCGGCGTGGGCGCCTGCCGTATGTGCATGGTTGAGATCGAGGGCATGAAAACGCCGCTTACCGCCTGCACCACGCGGACCAAAGAGGGCATGAAGGTCCAGACCAAGACCCCCAAGGTCGAGGAGATCAGGAAGTTCGTGACCGACCTGGTGCTCTCGTTCCACCCGCTGGACTGTATGACCTGTCCCAAGGCCGGGGATTGCGATCTGCAGCGCTACGCTGCCGAGCTCGGCATTCGGGAGTCCTCCTTCGGCCGCAAGAGCTTTAATTACGAGCTGAACGATAAAAGCCCTTTCATCACGATCGACAACAACTATTGCATCCTGTGCGGACGGTGCGTACGGGTCTGTAAGGAGCAGGGTACCAACGTGCTTGATTTCATGGGCCGTGGCATCACGACCAAGGTATCGACGGCGCAGGACAAAGCACTCCACGAGTCGGGCTGCACCTTCTGCGGTTCCTGCGTTGAAGCCTGCCCGGTGAACACGATCATGGAACGTGATCGCTGGCAGCATGGCCGGGAGTGGGACCTCGATAAGGCCGAGTCGGTCTGCACTGCCTGCGGCTCGGGCTGCAGCGTGGTCGTGAGCAAAAAGGACGGCCATATCGTTAAAGTGAACACCAAGGAAAGCAATGGCTATATCTGCGCCATCGGCCGTTTCGGCTTCGATGCGCTTACGTCAGCGAACCGGATCACGACGCCGATGAAGAAACAGGGCAATAAGCTGGTGCCCGCGACCTGGGAAGAGGCGTCGAAGATCGCTGCTGATGCGCTCAAAAAAGCCGGAGACAGCGCCGGTTTTATCGCAGCAGGTTCGCTCACCAATGAAGAAGCGGCAGCGCTCGAAATGCTGGCCCGCGACGTTGTCGGCAGCCCCAACATCAGCACGCCGTCAGTGTCCTACGCCGGCGGCGCGATCGCTGCGCTGCGTGCGGTCTATGGTGATAACGGCATCGCCATTGCCTCCCAGGCGGACCTTGGAGCCGCCGACTGTGTGGTGGTGATCGGCGCGGATCCGTCGCAAAAAGGCCAGTCGCTCCAGGAGATCGACGTCATGATCCGCCGCAGGGCGCAGGCCGGTGCAAAGATCATCGTTGTCAATCCCGATAAGATCGGGCTCACGACCCATGTGAATGCTATTCATCTGGAACTGAAGCCCGGGACGGACACGGCGCTTCTGGCGGGTGTAATGTCGGCAGCTTTGGCAGAGGGTCTGACCGCAAAGCAGAAAGATTTTGAAGCGCTCAAAAAAGCGCTCGTGGCAGCGGACCAGGCTTCCTCGGTCAGCGGCGTGCCTGTTGAAAAGATCGTCGAAGCGGCAAAAGTCTATGCAGCAGCCAAGCAGCCCGTGGTCATCTTTGGCACGGGTATATCCGCAAGCGAGGATGCTTCACTCCAGGCCCTGAACCTGGCGAATCTGAAGAACGCCGGCGTCATGCCGCTTCTGCTTGAGGCAAATGCGCTTGGTGTCATGCAGATGGGCTGTCTTTCAGATATGGGTCCGGGTTTTGCCGCGATCAAGAAAACAGGAAAGAACTACAGCTCGATGAAGTCCGGAATGGGTGTGCTGTTCGTTGCCGGTAACGTGCCGGATGGTGATTTCAAGGCAGGCACGCTGATCGTTCAGGCAAGCCATGCGAACGCTCTTACCGAGAAGGCCGACCTGGTGCTTCCGATGACCGCGCTTTACGAAAAACAGGGCTCGATCGTCACCACCTATGGCCAGCAGAAGGTCTTTGCCCAGGCGCAGCCTGCTGTTGGTGATGCCAAAGACGGCGCGGAGATTGCCGAAGCCATATCTGTTGCAATTAGCAAGACCAAGGCGATCGATGCAAAGGATGTTGCCTCGCTCGTAAAGAAGTCCAAGGCCGGCAAGATCGGAACTGGGGCGTTAACGCCTGTCAAAGCCGCGGCAGCAAAGCCCTACGGCATATCCACGACCATGCTTCTTCTGGCCATGAACCAGGGTCTGCTTTCCCGATCAGCAGTGGTCAAGGTCATGGAAGTCAAACAGCCGGTCATGCAGAAATAAATGTTTGACATTGGCGTGGAACCGTTGTTGCTGAAACTCAGTCTGTTTTTTTAGGTGTATTTTTGTATAATACACAAGCTTTGTACGAGGGACCGTTCCCTCCATGTGAAAGGAGTTCACCACACTCATGAAAGAAGATATGAAATCCGTTGATCCGGCTGCCCAGGCACTGCTCAAAGTAGCTGGACTGAAAAAGTTAGAGACTTCGTTTGAACGCGCTGAAAAGCTGAAACCATGCCCCATCGGTCATCAGGGCGCCTGCTGCAAGATGTGCCATATGGGACCCTGCCGGCTGGTGGGCAAAGAGGATGAGGCCATGGGTGTATGCGGCGCTACCCTGCCGGTCGTGACCGCGAGGAATTTTGCCCGCATGGTCGCCGCGGGTACAGCGGCGCATTCCGACCATGCCCGGGACCTGGCGAACACTCTGCTGGCGGTGGCACAGGGTCACGCCAAGGATTTCAAGATCAAGGATGTTCGCAAGTTGAACCGCGTTGCCGGTTACCTTGGCATCGATGTCGAGGGTAAACAGGTGAACGAAGTGGCCGAGAAGGTGGCGCTGAAATTTCTCGAACAGTTCGGTCAGCAGCGCGGCGAGCTGGCCTATTTGTCCCGTGCGCCCAAGAAGCGTCAGGAAATCTGGAAAAAGCTCGGCATTGCACCGCGTGCCATAGACCGTGAAGTCGTCGAAATGATGCACCGGACGACCATGGGTGTGGACCAGGAAGTGAACAACATCATGCTCGGCGCCATGCGCGCATCGCTTGCGGACGGCTGGGGCGGTTCCATGATGGGGACGGATATCTCAGACATCCTCTTCGGCACTCCCAGGCCGGTCAAGGCCCGGGCCGGTCTCGATGTGTTCAAGGAAGATCATGTGAACCTTGTGGTCCATGGTCACGAGCCGTCGTTCGCTGAAATGATGGTTGTTGCGGTGGAAGACCCTGAGATCATCGCGTATGCCAAGTCCAAGGGGTCCAAGGGCGTTAATCTCGTTGGTATGTGCTGCACCGCGAACGAGATCCTTGTCCGCCATGGCATCAACACCGCCGGAGGATTCCTGCAGCAGGAGCTCGGTATTCTGACCGGGATGGTCGAGGCCATGGTGGTGGATGTGCAGTGTATCATGCCTGCAATCGGTGAACTTTCGAAGAAATACCACACCAAGATCGTTACGACGACGAATAAGGGCAAGATGAAGGATGCTATTCATATTGAATATGATGAGCACCATGCCCTGGATCAGGCCAAACAGGTCGTTCGTCTCGCGATCGATAATTTCCCGAACCGCAAGAAGGAAGATGTTGCTCCCGCCGGTGTCAAGGCTGAAGATATGATCGCGGGGTTTTCTGATGAATATATTGAATACATGCAGGGCGGACAATACCGTGGCTCGTATCGGCCGCTGAATGATGCCATTATAGCCGGTCGTATCCGTGGTATTGTCGCTATCGCAGGTTGTAATAACCCCAGGATCTGCCAGGACAGCATTCACAACTTTCTTACCCGCGAGCTCATCAAGAACGACGTGCTCGTGGTCCAGACTGGTTGCTCGGCACATGCCTCGGCCAAGGCCGGGTATATGACGCCGGAGATGGCTCTTGAAAACGCCGGTCCCGGTCTTCGCGAGGTCTGCGAGGCCATCGGCATTCCTCCGGTGCTCCATCTCGGTTCCTGCGTTGACAACTCGCGTATCCTGACCATTGCGTCCCATATCGTGGAAGCGGGCGGTCTTGGCGACGACCTCGGCGGTCTTCCTGCGGTCGGTATTGGACCGGAGTGGATGAGCGAAAAGGCCATCGCCATCGGCACCTACTTTGTTGCATCCGGTGTGCCGATCATCTTCGGCGCCGGATCGCCGGTCAGCGCCAGCAAGACGCTTACCGATATCATGGAGAACAAGTGGTGGGATATGGTGGGCGCCGGGTTCTATTTCGAGGAAGACCCGGGCAAGATGCTTGAACTGGCGCTGAAACTCATCGATACCGCGAGAGAAAAGCTGAAGATCCGCAAATACGAACAGGGTGCATTCGGCACGGAACGCGTGCTCATGGATATGGCTGCACGGCGCGGCACGTTTGCCACACCGCATGGCGAATCCGTTTAACACATCAGTGCACTATCAGGAGAGGTCCCCACGGCCTCTCCTTTTTTTATTGGTGAGAGGCTCTTCCCGGCGGTCGGGATCTGCTTCGTTGACAGCCGTGCGTGAAATGTTCGAGAGGACGAGCACATGTATCGGGATGAGAAGTTCAACAGCATCAGCCATTTGATCGGAGCAGCGCTGGCGCTTGCCGGACTCGCTGTTCTCGTTGTGTCCGCCAGCCTGAAGGGTGATCCCTG
>Ga0315272_10000643_pt1 | contig 17643 bp, 14 predicted proteins | sample C3_middle_MG_FD_203918 | JGI IMG/M metagenome (GOLD analysis project Ga0315272, IMG submission 203918) | Sediment microbial communities from Yellowstone Lake, YNP, Wyoming, USA - C3_middle | ecosystem: Environmental > Aquatic > Freshwater > Lake > Sediment | place: USA: Wyoming | collected...
TGACGGCGTTGATTCTCGCGCTCCATGGCTTTTCTCTTGGTGTAGCCCGACTTGTCGGCCCAGCCCCACCACAGCACGGCCAAGCCAAAAGGCATCCACACCAGCCACCAACTCCAGCTAGCAACCGGGCCAATTTCAAGATACTTCATGACCAGTAAAACCAACCCCAGTCCTAAAAAATACATACCAGACTCCTGTCATTTAGCAAAAGGCCTGCCAGCACCATGCATTAACCATTGTCAATACAATCACGTTTGTCAACTGTAAACCAACCTGATGAGAAACTGATGAAACATATTCTTTTTACTTTAGCCGCCACCGCCGCTCTGACTGCACCTGCCTTTGCCGACCAAGCGCTTGCCACTTCGAAAAATTGCATGGCTTGCCATTCCATTGATCAAAAAGTGGTGGGCCCGGCCTACAAAGATGTTGCCAAAAAATATGCCGGTCAGAAAGATGCCAGTGCCAAGCTGGTGACCAAGGTCATGAAAGGTGGCTCAGGCGTTTGGGGTGCCGTGGCAATGCCGGCCAATACGCAAGTCAACGAAGCCGAAGCCAAGAAGCTGGTGGCCTGGATATTGGCCTTGAAGTAAACGGCAAACATCCGACAATTAGTTGGGGACAAAAACAAAGGGCGATGAAAAAACTTTCATCGCCCTTTGCTGCAATTCACGCCCCGCCTGCAGGCGGGGTCAATACCGTTTAGGCGGTTTCTCCGTACACCGAGACCGTGATCTCGACCACCACGTCAGTATGCAGCGCGACGCTGACGGCGCTGTCACCCACCACCTTGATCGGGCCATTGGGCATGCGAATCTGTGCCTTGACGACCTTGAAGTCGTTCTTGCACAGTTCTTCAGCAATGTCGGCATTCGTCACCGAGCCAAACAGACGACCGTCAACGCCGGCCTTTTGCGTCAATTTGACGATAAAACCGGCAAGCTTTTCAGCCACGGTTTGGGATTCGGCCAACTTGGCTGCGGCGGCTTTTTCGAGCTCGGCGCGGCGCACTGCGAACTCCTGTTTTGCCGACTCCGTAGCGCGGCGAGCGCGGCCAGCGGGAATCAGAAAGTTGCGGGCATAACCGTCTTTGACGCGCACGATCTCACCGAGATTGCCAAGGTTCACAACCTTGTCGAGCAGAATGATTTGCATGGTCGTAGTCCTTAGATCTTGTGCTGATCGCTGTACGGCAGCATTGCGAGAAAACGCGCGCGCTTGATCGCGGTGTTGAGCTGGCGCTGGAATATGGCACGCGTGCCAGTCAGGCGCGCGGGGATGATCTTGCCGTTCTCGGCAATGAAATCACGCAGTGTGTCGATGTCTTTGTAATCGATCTCTTCAACACCCGTCACCGTAAAGCGGCAAAAGCGCTTGCGCTTGAACAGCAGGTTCTGGGCGGGGCGCTTGGGGCGCTTGTCTTTGTTATTGAAACGTTTTGGTCCGGCCATGATGGACTCCTTAAATATTTACGAATTCGTTAATCTTGCTGAAATTCTTGAATGTGAAACACAAGCTGTTTGCTATTGCGAGGCATCGTCAAAAAACCGCTGAAGCGCCAGTTGCTGCCAAGGGCTTGTTGCGCAAGCCGCTCCGCCAGCGTACCTATTGCCAGTGCTTTGATCGTTGCCTTGACTTGTCTTGTTTGCCCTGCTTCCAAAACATCTGACTCGTGTTCGAGTCGAAGATTGAGCGCGGGCAATCCGGCTGGTGTGTAGCGCAGGACATCAACCTGTGCGATACATGCAGTCAGAACAAGGTGGTTAGCAACGTGTTTCACGCTCCTCGTTGGCAAAAATGCTGTTCAACCCGGCCTCAGGCCTGGTACTCAGCCTGCTGATTCTTGCGAACATCTTCACGTTCGACGGTTTTCATCATCGAGGAAGGTTCCGTATCGGCCTTTTTCTTCAAAACCGTCAGGTGGCGCAACACTGCATCGTTGAACTTGAAGGCATGTTCCAGATCGACCATGATGGCCTGGCTGGCTTCAATGTTGACACACAAGTAATGGGCCTTGGCAAGCTTGTTGATCATATAGACCAATTGGCGACGGCCCCAGTCTTCAACCCGGTGCACTTTGCCGCCACCGGCGGTGACCATGCCCTTGTAACGCTCCAGCATGGCTGGAACTTGCTCGCTCTGATCCGGGTGGATCATGAGTATGATTTCATAATGACGCATTGATACTCCTTATGGATAGCCCGGGTTCGGGCAGAAAAAATCACCCTCAGCGTCTCATTGAGGTGTGATAAGGCGAAGCCAAAGATTATAGGCGATTGTCGGCCATGGGCCAAATCAAACCGTCAATTCAGCCTCAGGACGGGTTACCAGGCTGATCAGCAGGGTGACCCCGGCACCGGCAATGACACCAAACACCCCGGCAGAAACCGGCTCGATGCCAAACCACAAACCACTGCCTGTCAGACCCAGCGCGGCTCTAACCGATGCAGTGTTGACCATCATGTAGTAAATCGTCAGCCCAAGCCCGGTAACCATACCGCTGACAGCCCCTTGGCGCGTCGTTCGAGGCCAGAAGATTCCCATCACCATGGCGGGTACAAAGGCTGCCCCAGCCAGGGAAAACGATGCCGACACCAGGTACAGGATGTCAGCCGGCCGCTGCGCGGCCACGTAAGCGGCGGCAAGCGCCATCAGCAAGAGCGCAAACTTTGACAGCATCACCCGGCGCACAGCACTTGCCTGAGTGCTTTCTTTTTGGAAAAAAAGATCGTGCGCCAGCGCACTGCCTATGGTCAACAACAGACCGTCCGCAGTGGACAACGCGGCAGCGAGTCCGCCTGCGGCCACCAAACCTGAGACGACATAGGGCAAACCGCCGATCTCGGGTGTCGCCAGCATCACAATATCGGCGCCCATTTTGAGCTCGGCAAATTGGAGAATGTGGTCGCCATTGATATCTGTCGCCGAGACCAGCGTTGGATCCACTTTGGCCCATTGGGCGATCCATGCCGGCAAAGAATCAAAATTTTGACCCACCAATTGACTCATGACTTCAAATTTCACCAACACCGCCAACGCCGGCGCTGACAAATACAGCAGAGCAATAAAAAACATTGACCAGGCCACCGAAGTACGCGCCTCCGCCACCGAGCGAGTGGTGTAAAAGCGAGTCAGCAAATGTGGCAAGCCGGCCGTCCCCACCATCAGACAAAACATCAGGGCCAGAAAGTTGCGCCGGGAATTCTCATACGCCTGCTGTTGGTCCGCACTGCCGTGCGGATCACCGGCAAAGGGTTTGGCGTGCGCCGGCATGCCGCCTAAGGGTTTGGCGCGATCCAGGTTTTCCTGCCTGGCGCGCGTCCAGCGCTCACGCGCAGCAACCGGGTCCTTGGGCAAGGCGGCAAGTTCGCGTCTTGCCGCAACAAGGATCAATTCATCGGTCTGGCGTTCATTCAAAAATTGAATTCTTTCCTTGAGTGTCTTGCGTTCGCTTGCCAATGATGTTTCGACGTTTTTCAGCTTGAGCGCAAACGCCTCGGCACGTCTGGCGTACTCATGGATTACTTGCGACTCGGCCGGTGAATCGACCAGTTGTCGCTCCAGTTCGGTGATTTTCTGCAGTTGCTGACCATAGACAAACGGTGCCAATGGGTTGCCAAGCTGCTTGTATGCCAGCCATGAAACCGGGATTAAAAAGGCCAGAATCAAGATGACATATTGGGTCACCTGCGTCCAGGTCACCGCCCGCATTCCACCCAGAAAAGAACACACCAGAACACCACCCAGACCGAGCAGAATGCCGATTTCAAACTGAACGCCGGTCAGGCGTGAAGTGATCAAGCCGACCCCGTATATCTGTGCCACAACATAGGTAAAAGAGCACAGCCCCGCAGCCAGGGCGGCAATGATCCGTGGCCATCGACCGCCGAAACGAAGACCAAAATAATCGGGAATCGTATAAAGCCCGAGCCGCCTCAGATAGGGCGCCACCAGCAGCGCAACCAGGCAGAAACCGCCGGTCCAACCCAGCACATAAACCAGCCCCCCAGGCTGCGACGATGTGCCGGAAAAACCCTGGAGATAAAGTCCCCCCGCCATGCTGATGAACGATGCGGCACTCATCCAATCGGCTGCAACTGCCATGCCGTTGTACATTGCGGGAACGTTGCGTCCGGCAACGTAGTACTCATCAGCATCCGAGGTGCGGCCATAGATGCCGACAACCGCGTACAAGCTCAGCGTTGCGAGCAGGAAAATAACGCCAACCCAGGTTTTTTTCAACCCCAAACGCTCGGCCAGCCCCAGTGCCAGCAGGAACAGCAGCAAACACACAACGTAGGTCGCGAATTTACGATGCAGACGGCGCTTGTACGCGCTGTAAACAAGATCCGGGACGATGCTTTCGCCGTCGCGCCGGTTGGCCACCCAGGCAAATACTGCAACGATGGCAATAAAAATGAAGACGCTGCCCTGCGCCGCAAACCAGTAACCCAAAGGCCAGCCCGCAACGATCATCTGCAAATCGCGCGCAAAGAAGACAACGCCGAACGACGCTGCAAACCAAATCGCCAGCAGCCAGCCGTTCAACCAAAAACTGCCAACAGGCGGTTTGAATGCAGGTGCCACCAGCATCGGCTCGGCCCTTGCTACATCATGGCGTCTGGCGTTGCCAGGCGCCCGATATGGCGGCTAACGACTGGCGAGCTGGCGCCACGTTGCAATCACCGAGTCCGGGTTCAGTGACATCGATTCAATTCCCTGCTCGACCAGCCAGCGGGCAAAATCAGGATGGTCGCTGGGCCCCTGTCCGCAGATACCAACGTACTTGCCTTGAGCGCGGCAAGCATCGATGGCACGTTTAATCAGGGCTTGGACGGCGGGGTCGCGCTCATCAAAATCAGCCGCCAACAACTCCAGACCCGAATCACGGTCGAGTCCGAGCGTGAGCTGGGTCAAATCATTGGAACCAATCGAGAAGCCATCAAAATAGGCCAGGAACTCTTCCGCCAGAATGGCATTGCTGGGCACTTCGCACATCATGATGATTTTGAGGCCGTTCTCACCGCGCTTGAGCCCCTGTGCGGCCAATAATTCAGTTACTTTTTTGGCCTGTCCCAGGGTTCGGACAAACGGCACCATCACTTCGACATTGGTCAGCCCCATATCGCCTCGAACCCGCACCATCGCCTCGCATTCCATCGCGAAAGCTTCGCCAAATTCCGCACTCACATAACGCGCTGCGCCACGAAAACCAAGCATTGGGTTTTCTTCCTCGGGCTCGTACCGGCTACCGCCGATCAGCTTGCGGTATTCATTGCTCTTGAAATCAGACAGGCGAACAATCACCGGTTTGGGCCAGAAAGCAGCCGCGATGGTGGCCACCCCTTCGGCCACTTTATCGACATAAAAAGCACGCGGCGAAGCATGGCCGCGTGCCACTGATTCAACCGCTATTTTGAGATCGGCATCGACATTGGGATAGTCCAGAATCGCCTTCGGATGCACGCCGATATTGTTGTTGATAATGAATTCGAGACGCGCCAGACCCACACCCGCATTGGGCAACTGGCAAAAATCAAATGCCAGTTGAGGGTTGCCGATATTCATCGTGATTTTGACCGGGATTTCAGGCATCGCGCCGCGCTCGACCTCAGTGACTTCGGTTTCCAGCAGGCCGTCATAAACAAAACCGGTGTCACCTTCAGCGCAGCTTACCGTCACCAGCATGCCGTCCTTGAGCGCCTCGGTCGCGTGGCCGCAGCCGACCACCGCCGGAATGCCAAGCTCGCGGGCGATGATGGCGGCGTGGCAGGTACGCCCACCCCGGTTGGTCACGATGGCAGAGGCACGCTTCATGACCGGCTCCCAATTGGGATCCGTCATATCGGTGACCAGCACATCGCCGGCCTGCACTTTGTCCATCTCGCCGATGTTATGAACGATGCGAACCGGGCCGGTGCCAATCTTCTGGCCGATCGCACGGCCATCGACAATCACTGCGCTTTTGCCCTTGAGTTTGTAGCGATGCTCGGCCTTGCCGGCCGCTTGACTCTTGACCGTCTCAGGGCGCGCCTGCAAGATGTAGAGCTCGCCATCGAGTCCATCTTTACCCCATTCGATGTCCATGACGCAGCCATAATGCTGCTCAATCACCAACGCATAAGCGGCCAGCTTTTCCACCTCGGCGTCGGTGAGCGAATACCGGTTGCGCAGTTCAGTCGGGACTTCCGTGGTCTTGACCAATTTGCCGCTCTGTGTTTTTTCGGCGGCGGTGGTGAATTGCATCTGAATCAATTTGGAGCCCAGACTGCGACGGATCACCGCCTGTTTGCCGGCCTTGAGCATGGGCTTGTGCACATAAAACTCGTCCGGATTGACGGCGCCCTGCACCACCGTTTCGCCGAGTCCGTAGCTCGAAGTAATAAACACCACATCCGAGAAACCTGACTCAGTATCCATGGTGAACATGACGCCCGCGGCCCCCAGGTCGGATCGCACCATGCGCTGAATACCCGCACTCAAGGCCACCTGATCGTGCGCAAAGCCTTTGTGCACCCGGTAGCTGATGGCGCGGTCGTTGTACAAGGAGGCGAAAACTTCCTTGATTTTGTGCAGTATTTCATCAATGCCGGTCACGTTCAAAAAGGTTTCCTGCTGGCCGGCAAACGAGGCATCGGGCAAATCTTCGGCAGTCGCGGATGAGCGCACCGCAAACGATACCGCGCCATGGGTCGAATTCAGGGTGGCAAACGATTCGCGAATGGCCTGCTCAAGATCGGCCGGAAAAGGTTGCGCTTCGACCATGTCGCGAATCTCGGCGCCAACCTGCGCCAGCGAGCGTACATCCTCGGTGTTGAGGGCGCTCAAGCGTGCATTGATTTTGCCAGCGAGCCCGCCATGGCTGAGGAATTCCCGGAAAGCGTGTGCCGTTGTTGCAAAACCGCCGGGGACTTTAACGCCCGACGGCAAATTTGAAATCATCTCGCCGAGACTGGCATTTTTGCCGCCAACCGACTCGACGTCGGTCATTCTCAGGTTTTCAAACGGAACGACCAAGGCGGTCGGATTGAATAGTGCAGACATGGGAAAGCTCCAGAAGTTAAAAGCGGTTCAAGGCATAAGCCCGAGCGCATCGGCGCATCGGCTATGCTCATGTCAGCAGCGTGACTTTGTCGTTGTTCTAATCGGTCAGTGCAGCACATGGGAAATTTGGGGTAGGTGTGCGCCATTGTAGGCCGAGAAACAAGCAGTACAGGGCGCGCCCATAGACGATACTCCAACCCAATACCAACCTCACAAACCATGTCCCACCGAACCGTATTTTTCATCTCCGACGGCACCGGCATTACCGCCGAAACTTTTGGCAACGCCATTCTGGCTCAGTTCGACAACAAATTCCGGCACGTGCGGCTGCCTTTCATTGACTCCGTTGACAAGGCGCATCAAGCGGTGCGCGAAGTCAACCATACCTGCGGCGTCGATGGCAAAAAACCCATTGTCTTCACAACGCTGGTCAATATGGAGGTGCTTAAAGTCATCACCGACAATTGCCAAGGCATGCTGCTTGACATGTTCGGCACTTTCGTGCGGCCCCTGGAAAACGAACTTAATCTCAAATCCAGCCACCGCATCGGTCGCTTCAGCGATGCCAGCAAGAGCCGGGCCTACCAATCGCGCATAGAAGCCATCAACTTCTCATTGGCCCATGACGACGGCCAATCCAACAGCGACCTGGAACACTCTGATGTCATTCTGGTGGGCATCAGCCGCAGCGGCAAAACGCCGACCTCGCTTTACCTGGCCATGCAATACGGGCTCAAAGCTTCCAATTACCCGCTGATTCCAGAGGACTTTGAGCGTCAGCAATTGCCACCCGCGCTCAAGGCGCACCAGGGCAAGCTGTTTGGTTTGACGATTCAGCCCGAACGTTTGAGTGAAATCCGAAATGAGCGCCGACCCAACTCCAAGTACGCTTCATTGGAAAACTGCCGCATGGAGGTCAGCCAGGCCGAAGCCATGATGCGTCGTTCAGGCATACGCTGGCTCTCCACCACCACCAAATCGATCGAAGAAATTGCCACCACCATCCTGCAGGAAATCAAACCCGATCAACTGGCCTATTGATCGTTTTAAAAAGTCTCCCAGTCGCCCCCGGCCTCTGTTTTGGTCTTGCTCGGAGCAGCCGCCGGTTTGACTGGTGCCACCAGTGCTTTGGGCTTACCCGCCAAGGCCGGCTTTTGCACCGTCGCGGCGGCTATGCGCTCGGGCGTTTTCCGCGATGATGCCGAGCCAGCATTGGATGAAATTTGCGTTGTATGCGACGGCATCACATGGTATTGGTCCTGCGACAATTTGAAGACTGCCACCGTTTGCACCAGCTCCTTTGCCTGTGATCTAAGGCTGCTGGCGGCCGCTGCCATCTGCTCGACCAAGGCTGCATTCTGTTGCGTCGTCTGATCCATTTGAGAGACCGCTTCTCCGACTTGCGAAACGCCCAAGCTCTGCTCGTTGCTGGCGGCGCTGATCTCGCCCATGATGTCGGTCACCCGGCGGATGCTGCTTACCACTTCAGTCATGGTACTGCCTGCCTTATCGACCAAAGCAGAGCCTTGTTCAACACGCTCGACACTGGCGTTGATGAGCGACTTGATTTCTTTGGCGGCCTCGGCCGAGCGCCCGGCCAGGCTGCGAACTTCACTGGCCACCACGGCAAAGCCACGGCCTTGCTCGCCGGCACGGGCCGCTTCCACCGCGGCGTTCAAAGCCAGTATATTGGTCTGGAAAGCAATGCCATCGATGACACTGATGATGTCCGAGATTTTGCGCGACGCATTGTTGATTCCTTTCATGGTATCCACCACCTGGGCCACAACTTCACCGCCCTTGACCGCCACGGTAGAAGCATTCAGGGCCAGTTGATTGGCCTGCTGCGCACTGTCGGCGTTTTGCTTGACGGTGGAACTGAGTTCTTCCATCGAGGCCGCAGTTTGCTCCAGAGCACTGGCTTGGCTTTCAGTGCGCGCACTTAAATCGCTGTTGCCCTGGGCAATTTCCGCACTGGCGGTAGCAACGCCATCGGAGCCCTGGCGCACCAGGGTCACCACGCTGACGAGGCTGGTCTGCATGGCGGACAAGGCCCGCATCAGGTCCCCGATTTCATCCTGGCGCAGCGTGCTGGCATCCATATTCAAATTACCCGCCGCCACCTCTTTGGCCACATTGGCCGCCCGCGCCAGTTCGGCCGACATTTTTCGCTGCATCAGCCATGACAAGAAGACCGCCACGCTGGCAGCCAGCAGGCCCACCAAGGCCAAAATCAAATTGGTCGTGCGCGAACGATTGTTGGCGCTGGCATTGGCCGCCTTGGCGCTGACCTCAACACCCGCCTCAAGCTCTGCAACGGTCTTGTTCAAACTGACAAAGGCGGAATCTGCGCCCGCCATCGCGGCAATGCCGGTGTTGGAATCCACCGACGACAAGTCAATGGCCGAATCGGCCTGTTTGGCGTATTTCTCAAGCTGCTTGTCGATCTCAGCAATGGCCGAGCGCAACGCCGCATCGGCACCGGGGCTTTGGGCCAATTCGCGGGCTGAGCGCTTGACGCCGTCGAGCTGTTTGGCAACATCGGCGCGAAACGCCTTGATCTTGGCCTCATCCATGGATTCAATCAAGCCGACGGTCCGGTAGACGCTGGCATGAACCAGTCCGAGTTGCTGTTGCACACCGGCAATCGTCTTGAATTCTTCCAGCATGGCGTTGGCACTGGTCTGGCTTTTGTCGGCCACCTGTGTCATCAAAAATGCATTGATCTGACCTGACAACAGGACCACCACAGCCGTCAACAACGGCGCAGCCAGCAACTTGATACCCAATTTCATATTGATTTCCTATAAGCTCCAGCGCTGCGTCGATGGTCAACCCGTCTTACTTGTAGATACCGCCGCACACCACCAAGTCGTCCAGCTTTTCGCAATAAGTGGTCTTGGGTTCAATCTTTTTGGTCGTTGGATTGGTAAATTTATAGTCTTGCCAGAACGTGCCCTTGCTCTTGGCCAGTTCAATGCGTTCCTTGTAAAACTCCTTGCCGTCAATGTCCTTCAATTCAAGCAGGTTCTTTCCAATCATTTTTTCATTGGCACCGTGTGCGCGCACAGTGCCCGTCAGGTCATAAACCGTCAGGTACAAATCGCGGTCATTGAACTGACCCTGTTTATTGCTGATTTCGGCAAAGCCTTTTTCCTTGCCATTGGCCTTGATGAAGGCAACGCCTTTTTTGACCATCGCCGTAGCCTCGGCAGCAGTGGCTTTGGTCTGGGCCTGAACAGCGAGCGAAAAAGGAAGGATCAGGGCGCAGGCCAAAGTGGGAAGAATAAGTGAACGTTTCATGACAATTCCTGGAGATAGATACAGCTGCGATTGAACTGTTTTAATAAAAAATACGGCTCGAACCATTCGAGCTGCAATTTATCATTATCGCATTAATAGGCTAGGCTTTAGCACGGCACCAGCGACGCAGGCCCCAGTTGAATCACTGTTTTGCGGCTTGAAAGTGGTTTATAAAACGCCGCGTCCAACAGTCCTGCCAGCGCCACGCAGTGCTGATTGTCAACGTGTCTTACTTGTAGATGCCGCCGCACACCGCCGCATCGTCAAGTTTTTCGCAGTACATGCTCTTGGGCTCAATTTTCTTGTTGGTCGGATTGGTGAATTTGTAGTCTTGCCAGAAGGTGCCTTTGCTCTTGGCCAGTTCTACTCTTTCCTTGACAAACTCTTTGCCGTCAATATCTTTGAGATCAATCAGGTTCTTGCCTATCATTTTTTCATTGGCGCCATGCGCATGCACGGTGCCGTCCAGGCCATACACCACCAGGTACAAGTCGCGGTCAATGAACTGACCCTTTTTGTTGCTGACTTCGGCATAGCCCTTTTCCTTGCCATTGGCCTTGATGAAGGCAACGCCTTTTTTGACCATCGCCGTAGCCTCGGCAGCAGAAGCTTTGGTCTGGGCCTGAACCGTGACCGCAAATGGAAGGGCCAAGGCGCAGGCCAAAGTGGAAAGAATAAGTGAACGTTTCATGATGACTCCTTGATGTAAAGATTGATCTGGCTGGGATTGGTTAAGCAGGCACCCGACCTATTCGGGTGACCTTCAATTCGTTATGCTCCAAAGCAACAATATTTAAACTCTGCCCGGTACCCAACTGCGCGGCCTGAGTTGCAGTGAGTGAGGCACCAGCAACGGGCAGAACAGGCAAGCCGTAGGCGGCGCGGATTTGCGCAGGCGAGTAAGTCGAGATTACGCCAGCGGTGGCCATCGGGCTAGCCGCGTCATCAGCCGTTGGCACTGGCGCATTCTGGGCTTGCCGTTGCCGAGCTGCCTTCATGGACTGCACGGACAGGCGGCACGTCGATGGATTCCCGAACTCAGTGGGCAGCCGATGTTTGTGCGGTCCCCGGTGGACCGAGGCATCGTTGCTGAGCGTGTCGGCCAACAACAAGCCGCCACCGTGGGGCGATTTGAATCTGTTGGGTATTTTCTTCATGGCATCAACGCTCCTGTATGGACGAGGGCCACGCTCTGACAACGCCTGTACTTTGCAGTACCCGCAAGCCAAGCTAAAGGCTTGCCGCAACGTTGGCAACCCCGCTACCATGGCGCTTTCGCACTGTAGGCCGGTGGTTTTGCGTCTCCATCTTTCGACGGGTTTGCCCTCTTTAAATCCCTGCATCACGCAGAAATCATCAGTTGTTAGTGTACGTGAAATATTTTGGAAAGTAAAAGTCTTTCTTTGTGATCTGCTTAGCCCTGGTTGAACTGTTGTTTCAAGGGTGAAAAGTCGTTTGTTAAAACGCTTCTTCCAGCATGGCCGCACAGGTGAGGTCGCGCTCTTGCACCACTTTCAGCCAAGCCCCGATCTTGGGCAATTCGTAATGGTAAAAATAAGTCGTTGCACTGATTTGGCCGACAGTGACGGCGCTCGCCTGGGCGGCGTCCGCGCGCAAGGCGGCCAAGCTCACGTCCAACCAGATCCAGGCCAGCACGGTGTGACCAAAAGCCTGCATATACGGCACCGCATTGGCCAGCGCGTCAGCTGCATTTTGGCTGGACCAGGCGGCGTGGGTGGCGGCTGTCAATTGCTCCAGCGCGAGCATCAAATCAGCCGCGTGCCGGGCCAGTGCGGGTACTTGTTCGGCCCGACCAGCGCTGGCCCTGATGCGCAGCGCCAGCAGTGCCAGGCCGCGGCCGTTTTCCATCAACACCTTGCGGCCCAGCAAGTCCATCGCCTGAATACCGTGGGCACCTTCGTGGATCATGTTCAGACGGTTGTCGCGCCAGTATTGTTCCACCGGGAAATCGCGGGTGTAGCCATAACCGCCATGCACCTGGATCGCCAGCGAATTGGCCTCCAGGCACCATTCGCTCGGCCAGCTCTTGGCTATGGGTGTCAGCACTTCAAGCAACAGGCGCGCTTCATCGGCCGCCTCGGGGCCGCCGCTGTGCTGCTCATCAACCAGGCGGGCGCAATACAGCGCCAAGGCCAGTGCACCCTCGCCATAGGCTTTTTGCGCCAGCAGCATGCGCTTGACATCGGCATGCTCAATGAGGCGAACCTGGGGCGCCGACGGGTCTTTGCCCGCTGCGCCCAGTGCGCGTCCCTGCAGACGGTTTTTGGCGTACTCCAGGGCGGCGTAATAACCCGCCAGGCCGAGCATGGTGGCGGCGATGCCGACGCCGATGCGCGCTTCATTCATCATGTGAAACATGCAGCGCAGGCCCTCGCCCGGTTGGCCCACCCGGTAACCAATGGCCCCGGCGCCGTGACCGTCGAGACCGGCGCCGCTGCTGTGCACCGGGTGTTTGCCTTCACCGAAATTGAGCAGCGTATTGACCGTGCCGCGCCAGCCACACTTGTGGTTCAAGCCAGCCAGGGCGACATCGTTGCGCTCGCCGGTCAACTCGGCGGCGCTGTTGACCATTATTTTCGGCACGATGAACAAAGAAATACCTTTGACACCCGGTGGCAATTTGCCATCGGGGCCCGGGATTTTGGCCAGCACCAGGTGAATGATGTTTTCGGTCAACTCGTGTTCACCGGCTGAAATCCACATCTTGTTGCCCCTGAGACGGTAGCGCGGGCCCAGCGGATCCAGCGCGAAACCTTCGCCATCCGGCGTGGCGCGGGTCGTCACATCACCCAGGCTGGAGCCGGCCTGGGGTTCGGACAGGCACATGGTGCCCGAGAAGCGGCCTGAAAATTCATGCTTGGCGAAAACCTCTTTTTGCAGTTCCGTGCCATGCACCATGAGCAAATTGGCGTTGCCCGTGGTCAACATGCCAGAGCCAATACTGACCGAAGCCAGTGCGAAAAAGGAGTTGGCGGCCGCCTCTATCGTGTAGGGCAATTGCATGCCGCCCATCTCATAATCTTGCGCCGCACTCAGCATGCCCGATTCAGCATAGGCTTTTTGTGCTTCGTGCGTGGCCTGCGGCAAGATCACGCGCTCGCCGTCAAAATGCGGCTCCTGCGTATCCACCAGCCGGTTGAAGGGTGCGTATTTCTCACGCGCAATGCGCTCGCAGGTGTCCAGCACCGCATCGAACGTTTCGCGCGAATGATCGGTAAAGCGCGTGCGCTGGTTGAGCGACTCGGTGTCGAGCCATTGGTACAGAAGGAAATCTAGCGTGGTACGGAGGTTCATGGCTTTGTATTAGTTGATAGGTTTCTATTGCTTCGACTTATTTGCGAGGTGCCTCGCGGCAAGCCGGGTCTCGCCCCGGCAGGCGAGTTCCCTTTCTTTGCATGCCCAAAGAAAGGGAACCGAAAGAAACGGCAGCCGAAGTCAGTGCCGCTGCGCGGTTCCTTGCGCTGCTCGCCACTGGCGGGGTCGGGCTAAACTCGCTTCGCTCAAACAACGCCCGCCCCTTTCCGCCCGCTGCTGCGCTGCTCAGCACTGCCTCAACGGCGAGGGGAACCAAACACCCAAAACCAAAATGCGAAGACAAATTCAAATTTGAATTTTCAAGATATTTTTTGGATTTCAACGTGCCCTGGCGCGTGTACTTCCTTTGTTTATTGACGCGACCAAATGTGGTATTAGCCCTCTCTTCCGCCCGGCGGGGCGGGAGAGAGCGGGGAGAGTGAGTGGGGCCAAAAATGAAAACGAATACATTCCTTTCAGCTTCTCCAACGCAGTTCGATGCCAATGCCACTGGTCGAGAAGAGGCCGAGGTCAGAGCACCTCAAAAATACCTGCGGCCCCCATGCCACCACCGATGCACATGGTGACGCAGACTTTCTTGGCGCCGCGGCGGCGGCCTTCAATCAAGGCATGCCCCGTCAAGCGCTGGCCGCTGACGCCGTAAGGATGACCCACCGCGATAGCACCACCATTGACGTTCAATCGCTCATTGGGAATGCCGAGCCGGTCCCGGCAATAAATCACCTGCACGGCGAAGGCTTCATTGAGTTCCCACAGGTCAATATCGCCTATTTTGAGACCCAAACGCGCCAGCACCTTGGGAATCGCAAACGCCGGGCCGATGCCCATTTCATCGGGCTCGCAACCGGCCACCGCAAAACCCAGAAAACGACCCAGCGGTTTGAGTCCTTTTCTCTCAGCCACCGACTCATGCATCACCACAACGGCACCGCCGCCGTCCGAAAACTGGCTGGCGTTGCCCGCCGTGATCAGGCCGCCCGGTACGGCCGAGCGCAAGCCACTGATGCCCTCCTTGGTGGTGCCGGCGCGTATGCCCTCGTCCTGGCTGACCGTGACCTTTTTTGTCATCAAGCCCATCACCTTGTCGGCCACCCCCATGGTCACCGTGATCGGTGCAATTTCATCGTTGAACAGACCCGCCGCCAGCGCGGCAGTGGCCTTTTGCTGGCTGGCCGCACCGTACTCGTCCATGGCATCGCGGCTGATGTTGTAGCGCTTGGCCACAATCTCTGCGGTTTGCAGCATGTTTAAGTAAATCTCCGGCTTGTGCTCCAACAACCAGTCTTCATGGATCATGTGGGTGTTCATTTCCTGCTGCACGCAGGAAATCGCTTCCACCCCACCGGCCACAAAAATATCACCTTCACCGGCGATGATGCGTTGCGATGCCAGGGCAATGGTTTGCAAGCCCGATGAACAAAAGCGGTTGACGGTCATGCCCGGCACGGTCACCGGGCAACCCGCGCGCAGGGCGATCTGGCGCGCGATATTGGCGCCGGTCGCGCCCTCGGGCGTGGCGCAGCCCATGATGACGTCTTCGACTTCGGCGGCATCAATGCCAGCCCGCTTGATCGCGTGCTCGACGGCGTGACCACCCAGCGTAGCACCGTGGGTCATGTTGAAAGCACCTTTCCAGCTCTTGGCGAGCGCGGTGCGGGCGGTGGAAACGATTACTGCGGATGTCATGGTGAACTTTCTAGATGATTATGAATTCGTCATTGCGAGCGCAGCGCGGCAATCTAGGAGCCATGGATTGCTGCGCTGCGCTCGCAATGACGGGAGCAATTAATTAAACGTCTTGCCTTCAGCCGCAAGCTTGGCCAGCAACGGTGCGGGCTGCCAGAATTTGGCGTCGTCGAGCGGGTTTTGCGCAAAGCGGTTCATGGCTTGAACCACGTTGAACAGACCCACTTCATCGGCGTAGTTCATCGGGCCGCCGCGCCAGATCGGGAAACCATAGCCCATCAGATAGACCATATCGATGTCGCTGGCCTTGGAAGCAATGCCGTCTTCCAGAATACGCGCGGCTTCATTGACCAGCGAATAGACCAGCCGCTGCACGATTTCCTCGTCTGAAACCTTGCGCGGCTTGATGCCCAGCGCTGCGCGGTGCGCCTCTATCATCTGCACCACTTCGGCGTTTGGAATCGCGTCACGTTTGCCCGCCACATAGTCATACCAGCCGGCGCCGGTTTTCTGACCAAAGCGACCTTTTTCGCACAACAGATCGGCGGTCTTGCTGTATTTCATGTCTGGCTTTTCAAGGTAGCGGCGTTTGCGAATGGCCCAGCCGATGTCGTTGCCAGCCAGGTCGCCCATGCGAAACGGCCCCATGGCAAAACCAAACTTCTCAATCGCCTTGTCCACCTGCGCCGGCGTACAGCCTTCGTCCAGCAGGAAACCGCCTTGGCGGCCATATTGCTCGATCATGCGGTTGCCGATGAAACCGTCGCAAACGCCCGAAACGACCGCCGTTTTTTTGATTTTCTTGGCCAGCGCCATGACGGTGGCCAACACGTCTTTGGCGGTCTTCTCGCCGCGCACCACCTCCAACAGCTTCATCACATTGGCCGGGCTGAAGAAATGCAGGCCAACCACATCCTGCGGCCGCTTGGTGAACGAGGCAATTTTGTCCACGTTCAGCGTGGACGTGTTGGACGCCAGGATCGCGCCCGGCTTCATGACGCGGTCAAGCTCCTTGAACACCGCTTCTTTCACACCGATTTCTTCAAACACCGCTTCTATCACCAGGTCGGTGCCGGTGAGGTCGTCGTAGTTCAGCGTGGTCGTGAGCAGGCTCATGCGCTGCTCGTATTTGTCCTGTTTGAGCTTGCCCTTCTTGACCTGCGATTCATAGTTCTTGCGAATGGTGGCAAGGCCCCGGTCCAGCGCTTCCTGCTTCATCTCCAGCATCTTCACGGCAATGCCGGCGTTCAGAAAGTTCATCGAAATACCGCCGCCCATGGTGCCCGCACCAATCACCGCAACCGAATTGATGGCGCGCAGTGGCGTATCGGCCGGCACATCGGGAATTTTCGAGGCGGCGCGCTGGGCCATGAAAATATGCCGCAGCGAACGGCTCTCGGGCGTCCACATCAGGTTGATGAAAAGCTCGCGTTCCGTGCGCAGGCCGTCTTCAAATTTTTGTTTGCTGGCCGCTTCCACCGCATCGACGCACTTGAGCGGCGCCGGGAAATTCTTGGACATCCCCTTGACCATGTTGCGCGCGAATTCAAAATAAGCATCGCCTTGTGGATGTTTGCAGGGCAAGTTGCGCACCAGCGGCAGCGGCCGCGCAGCAGCCACCGAACGCGCATAAGCCAGCGCTTCTTCGGCAAGCGTCTGTTCCGACGCAGCCATCTTGTTGAACAACTGCTGGCCCGGCAACATGGCGAGCATTTCGCTCTTGACCGGCTCACCGCTGACAATCATGTTGAGCGCCGGCTCCACGCCCAAAGCGCGCGGCAAGCGCTGCGTGCCGCCAGCACCGGGCAGCAAGCCGAGCTTGACTTCGGGCAGCGCCACTTGGCAGCCAGGTGCAGCGATGCGGTAATGGCAGCCCAGCGCCAACTCCAGGCCGCCGCCCATGCAGACCGTGTGCACAGCCGCGATGACGGGTTTGGTCGAGCTCTCAACCATCAAGATGACGCTGAGCAGATTGGGTTCCTGCAAGGCTTTGGGGCTGCCAAATTCCTTGATGTCGGCACCCCCTGAGAAAGCCTTGCCGGCACCGGTGATAACGATGGCCTGCACGGCTGCATCAGCATTGGCTTTGGCCATTGCCTCTGTAATACCAACACGTGTGGCATAACCCAAGCCGTTGACGGGCGGGTTGTTGAGTGTGATCAAGGCGATATCGCCATGCACTTTGTATTCGGCAGTCATGCTTGTATTCCTCAGAAGTGAAAATAGAACGATCGTTCTCTTTTTTCCATTGTAAGAACAATATCCAGTGGCTCA
>Ga0315272_10000644_pt1 | contig 17634 bp, 15 predicted proteins | sample C3_middle_MG_FD_203918 | JGI IMG/M metagenome (GOLD analysis project Ga0315272, IMG submission 203918) | Sediment microbial communities from Yellowstone Lake, YNP, Wyoming, USA - C3_middle | ecosystem: Environmental > Aquatic > Freshwater > Lake > Sediment | place: USA: Wyoming | collected...
AAATTATTTATTATTATTCCCCCTTGATAAAGAGCCTGTCCGCCTCTGGAGGAGGGTTAGGGGGATTATTCTACATTATTAAAAATCGAATATTAATAAAAACTTATTTATTCTACTGGCATCAACTCCCCCGTCCCAAACTCAACCGCATATCGATTCCAGATTCCATCACAAAGATCATTATATTTACAACCTAAACATTGTTCGGCTTTAGTTTTGCGAGTTTTTCTGGAGTCATCCAATGAAGTTTCAAATTCCGGACCCAAAAGCAAAGTATCAAAAGTGCCCATATCGTTAATATATTTCACATAGTTCGGCAACAAACACGGCACCATATTATACACAAAACAACCAACCTGATCTTTGGCAATATCAATCGCTCGCTCAATATGCGGCGCCACTTCTAACATTTTCGGGGCTATTCCTTCAATGTCTTCAGCCACGTTCCCCTCAAGCATAACAAAGGTAAAACGAAATTCTTTAATTTTAAAATTCGCCAACAAAAATTTAACATGTTCCTCAAGCAAATCATAGTTCTGTTTCATCAACACAATATTTATTTTCACCAACTGTCCTAGTTCATTTAAATTTTTAATTCCTTGAATTGTTTGTTCAAACGCTCCCGGAACGCCCATAATATAATCACTAATTTCTTTAATGTGAGAATGCAAAGAAATTACAAAATTATTTACACCGGCCTTAATTAATTTTTCAGCGTAACAACGATTGGCATAAATCCGACCATTCGATTGCACTTCAATGTGTTCCAAGCCCAATTCACGCGCATAGCTAGCTAACTCCGGTAGATCTTTTCGTAAAGTTGCCTCCCCGCCAGAAAATGCAAAACCAAACGCTTTCCGATCACGTGCTTTCTCAATATCTTTTTTAATCAATTCAAATGGTCGAATCGCATGATAGTCTGTTCCGCCTCGTGATCGATCAATTTGCAAACCCATTGAACACATAATACAGCGACAATTGCAGCGAAAAATAACCAAACTTTCCACCTTTCCGGATTTTTCATTTTTATTTTTTAAATTTACTTTCATTTATTTTAAATATAAATTTCACGATATTTCCTACACTCGACAAAGCCTTCTAAAATAAAAGGCTGTGTTTTAAATACATACATACTATTATTTTTTTAATATTATATCTACCTAGTTGATTTAAATTCTACGTTTAACTTTTCTAGGTCGCAGTCCTCTAACGGGAGACTACGGCGGGGCGGAATGTTTTTTTCTTACCTACTTAATACTAAATCAAACAATCATGTTTTCTAGCCAAATTATTCGTCTCCTCCTCACCAAACTTTTGCAAATAATCTCGCCACACACCACCACAGCGATCCGCATAGCGACACGACTTGCATACTTCAATCTGCGTACGAAGTTCATCATGATACAACCCATCCTCCCCACGCACTATTCGCTCTGGCTCAAAACCAACTTGTTGTGTCGTTTCACCTCGTTTTTGTGTATTAATAAAATTAATTTTTGAATTTTTTATCATTTTTTCCTCGAACAAACAAAACGGAAAATCAAAAAAACCTAACTCGTCAAATTTATCAGCCACACTTTCTAGCTTGTTTAATTCTCTTGATAACTCATTTTGTGTGACTGCCAATTGAGCATAATGTTTTTTGGCTCCACCCTCAGGAATCAAATCCAATAAGTACCAATTTTTAATTCCTAGTGCTAATACAAATTCAGCAAAACTTACAATATCACGATAATTCAAGCTCGAAATTACGGTACTAATATTAATTTTAAAATTCTCAACCTGATTTAAATTTTCAATTCCCTGTATTACTTCGCCAAAACTTCCCGGTGTTCTGGTAACAGCATTATGAATTTTTTCGTTTGGCCCGAGCAATGAAATTGTGGCCTTGTTTAAACCCGCAGCAATAATCTTATCACAAAATTCCTTGTAACTAAACAAACGTCCGTTGGTGCTAACTGAAATTTTTTCATAACCTAAGACATTTGCTCGTTCTATATTCTCAATAATATCTTTTCTGATTGTTGGTTCACCGCCGGTAAACTCAACTTCAGTAAAATCCTCAAGTCGTCCGTTTTTTAAATCAGTTTCGATATCATTATAAGTCCGATTTGGAAAAGCACATTCCTTTTCCTCCACTGAACACATTAAACATTTATTATTACAACTAAAACCGGTAGTTACAACCAAGGTTTTAATTGGTTTTTTTTCTAGACTCATATATTTTCGCCGGCTGGCGAATTAATTTATAAAAACTATATTTGATTTCTTCTAGAGAATAAGAATTAATTAAATTATTTTTAAATTCTTTTTTGATTTTTTCACAATCATTTTTCCGACTTCCTCCATCTTGACGGACACAATACCAATCTTCGTAAAACATTACACATTCATTTTTATCCAAAACTTCTTGCCTATTCTTTAAATAATCATCCAAACGCATCGTGTGAAAATTTTTATCTGGTTCGAGCACTTTTGTTTCGTTCATTATCAATAAACAATTTTGCCATGGTTGATTTTTTATAAATTCCGGCATTTCCGACTCTAATCGCAAAGCGTGAATTCGATAAGACCTATTTGAAACCGAGAAAACTGAGTATATTCCAATTATCATTGATATTATTATAATTACAATTGACAAAGATCTTCCTCTTTTTATTTTACCATCAAGCCAGGCCAAACCCCAAACTGCCAAGATAGAAATAATAATTTCAAAAATTATATAAAATCTGGTTCGCCCACCCAAGGTTTGCATCCAAACGGAAAAATATATCAACCAAAAACCCAAAAACCAAAAGCTGGTAAACTTAAAATATTCTTTCTTTCGATGATATAAAAATAAAAGACCAGCAATGCCTAAAAATAATACTAATACCGACTGACCCCACAAAAGCTCCCAACCATAATTTATAGTATTATGAAATAAATTACTAATACTCCAATTGGCTCCGGAAATTTTTGCTAATGAATCACTCTCAACCCAATTGCGAGAGGTAGAAAAGTTTATAACTTTGAATAAATTTGGCAAGACTAGCAACATTCCCAAAATCCAAGGGATTAAATTGCGATATTGGCGATTCCATAAATTATTTTTCTCAAACAAATACCAGGCAAAAATAAATATAATAAAATAAAAATAATTTTCTGGTCGAAGCTGACTGGTAAATGCTACCGTAAATATACTCAACCATAGTAAACGATAATCTTTCTTTTTCAGGTATAAAAAAATAAAAAACAATGAGATTATAGAAAAAAATATTGACGCAGAAATTGTTTCACCAGTGGCCGACCAAAAAATATGAACCGGCATTAACGCCAAACAGAGGGGCGCTAACAAACTATAATATTTTTTTCGCGTCAATTCAAAACTTAAAAAATATAAGGGGAAAACCGTTAATGCACCAAAAAATATTGCCAAATAAATTCCATACCAATTATTAACTCCGAATGTTCCAAACACCAAGCTTAATAAAAATGGCCATGCAATTGATTTTTGATAATCGCCGATTGAATTACTTTCAACAATATTTCGTGCGGCTTCCTGATACCAAGGCTCATCGATATAAATCTCATGATGCAAAACCGGGACAAATAAACGGACAAAGAATGCGAGGAAAAAGATTAATACCAAAACCAACCAAAGCTTTCGCTCAAAACTAAAAAAATAATTTTTCAAAAAACGAAAATTAAAAACTAATGTACAAATCAATAAACAAAAATTTATTCCAATCAACCAAATCATATTAAATTATCGGCTTAAATTCATCAAAGCCATACAAATCAACATATTCACGCCAAGGACCTTCGCAAATTTTATTATATTTACACTGCAAACAATCTTTGCCTTTTATTTTACCACGATTAACCCGATACTCGCCATAATCAGGGACCATAAAACCAGCATCATAAATTCGTGTTTTGGGCATAATCTCTTCTGCTACGCAATCCTCTACTCCCAACATCTGACAATATGGAATCGCTTCGGCGGTAACTTTTTTGCCGGCAATTTTTCCAATTTCCAAACCTTCCCGAACAAATGGCGCAATTTCGCTTTTTCGTGGCACTAGCCAATCTTTATTTTTATCCGCTGTCCCCAAAATATGAACAAAAGCAAACTGGAATTGATCAACTCCCAACTCAACCAATAACCGAGCGATATTGGGTAAGTCTTGATAATTTTTCGATGTAATTACCGTATTAGTCAAAACATATTGACCAAGTTTTTTCAAATTTTTTATCCCTTGAACGGTTTGTTCAAAACTTTTTGGTGCATCCGTTAAGAAGTCATGAATCTCGGCGGTTGAACCATGTAAGGCTGGCGAAAATTGCGTGGCACCGGCTTCAATTGTTTTGATGCAATAATCCAAATAAGCGAACATCCGGCCATTAGTCTGAATCTGGATATCTTCAAAACCTAAACGATGCGCAATTTTTACCAATTCCAAAAAATGCGGATGCATACAAGGTTCTCCGCCCGTCAAAACTACTTCTCGTTTCCCCGCCTCCCACGCTTCCCGCAAGGACCGCTCCACTTCCGCCACCTCTTTCGCCGGCAAAATATCACGCTTCCGCCCTTGCACGCAAAAAGTACATTGGTTATTACAATAAAATCCTACTTTAATGTCGACACGTTCCATATAATTTAATCGTATAAATTTATAATTTTAATACTACAATATAAACTATTTATCATAACCTTAATGCATGATTTATAATCCTAATACTACAAATGGTATCCTAATATTACAAATGGCTACAAATCGAATTATCTTAGTGCTTTTTATTAATTTTAATAAATATTATAGATCAATATTAATTAAAACGTTTTATTCTACAAATAACTATTCGTAATATAATTTGGATAACCTCATTATAATTTGTAATACCCGCCTACCGGTAGGCAGGTTCGGATACCATTTGTAGTATTAGGATTATAAAGGGAATATGTCAACTTCTCTACCCCCTCCCCTGCATTTAAACTTAAACCGACACTCCCGACATTTCTCTGGCAAAAATTCCAAATTTCTTAGCGCTCGCATATATTCATGATTCCAGGCGGACATAATATCTTCGGGTTTGCCGATATTCTTATTTACAAAATAATGCGGTTTCACAAATCCTCGCGGATCAATCACCAAACGACTGTGCCCATCATCAAACAAGGCGCCTCGGCAAATCAGATTTAATTTTTGTGGTTCAGCTATCTCACAAAACGGAATACTGTTAGCAATGATTATTTCTTTATCGGTTTTTTTTCGCTTTTCCAAAATCTGATCAACTAAACTTTCCAGTTCTTCTTTTTCCAAAATTCCACCGACTGGATAATAAAATTCCCACTCATCAATTGGTAAATTCAAAACTAATTCACTCAGTTTTTCAAAATTTTTAATATTATCTGAAATTGCCACTGTTCCCACTCGAACTGTTTTTATTCCTGCTTGTTTTAACAAATTTACTGCCTCAATCTTTTTCTCTAAGCTATTTTTAAATCCAGTAATTTTTTCTTCAACACCAGAATCAAAACTTTCAATCGGAAGCAAAACATTTTCTACTATTCCTTTTATTTTTTCAACAGTTACTTGATTAAGTAACGAACCATTAGTATTTAACCACACCTTTAATCCTGATCCATAAGCAAATTTAATTAATTCAAAAATATCATTCCGGAGCAATGGCTCTCCACCAGTAAAACGAATAATTTCAATTTTTGCTTCGGCAATTTTTTTAATAATATTTTTCGCTTCAGCGGTTGAATATTTTTTCAAATCACGACCATGCTCAGCAAAAGAAATTTTATTAAAACAAAAATGACAGGAAAAATTACAACTTGGCTCAATTTCAAACATCACCTCGACTGGCTTATCAATGATTGGCTTCACATCATTCTTGCCATATTTTTCAAAATACCCTGCCGGAAAACCTGAACAAATTTTATTAAATTTACAAGACTGACAAGATGGATCTTTTTCTCCAAACTTATCCACAATAATATGATCATAACATGCCTCCGCTTGTGTGCAATAAGGGAAATTGTGTAGCCAAACCTCATACTCATTTTCGTAATCCAAAAGTGGCAAAACCAAAGAATTCAGCTCACAAAAACATGGCATTTCTTCAATATCCTCAGAAAGGTCAATATCTAAACGTTTTGCTTGGCTATTTTTAGCCATTTCCGCCAAACCATTCAAACTTTCTAAATTGGTGTTTTTAACTTCAAATCTCATACTATAATCATAAAACATCTCCTAAAATTAGGCAATTTTTTCGATTGACAGGTTTATGGTTTGGTGGGATAATTATTTCTATAAAAGAAAATTACGAGGAGGCCTCTTGGTAACAAAAATAAATTTCATTAATTGTATTCTATCGGCTTTGGGAATAATTCATTTTCACAACAATTCTTATCATGAACCAGACTGGAGGGACTGGCCCGAAGAAGGACAAATCACAGAAAACAAAAGAAAAAAAATAAAAAAAAGAACTTGCAAAATTTGCTCAAAAAAGGAGGTATCCATATCTTAAAAAAATGCTCCCGCTGTTTACGACGGGAGCTATTTTTTTTTAAATTTACGAACTTGCCAAAGTAGTCAGACTACCACATAGTAGTCCGGCTACTACGATCCATGCACGACATATTCGTTTAATTATTTTTAAAATCTAAAAAAGGCGCAACCTGTTCATTTATAATTCTTCCCGGCTCTCCACTTAAAAATAAAATTCTATCAGATAAATTTTTCGCCTCTTCAATATCATGCGTAATTAAAAGAATAGTTTTTTTATCACGTTTAGCTATTTTTAATAAGTCTTTGTATAAATTTACTTTCATTTTTTCATCCTGTGAACTAAACGGTTCATCCATGATAATAAAATCTGGATTAAGAGCGAGGGCACGGGCAAAACTTAAACGTTTTTTCATGCCACCAGAAAGTTCATGTGGATATTTATCCTTGCTTTCTTCCAAACCAGTTAACTTTAATAATTCCTCAATTCGCTCAACATCTTTTAAAACAAAAGATAATTGATCATAAACATTCATCCAAGGAAACAAATCATTTTCTTGATTAATTACTATCCGATTTTTCCCAGGCTTGCTGACAATATTATTATCAATTAAAATTTCGCCACTGCTTGGCTTCAGATAACCGGCGATAATATTCACTAAAGTAGTTTTGCCAATCCCAGTCGGACCGATCAAAGAAACAATTTCTCCTTCTTTTACATTAAAACTCATCTGATCAAAAATCATTTTATCACCCTCTTTGTATTTAAACGAAATATTTTTTAGTTCCAACATAAATTTAATTCTGCCATTTGATTATTTTTATCTCTAACCAAGAAAAAAATAAATTTAAAACATACCCAATCAAACCAATCAAAATCATCCCGACGAACATATTATCAGTCCGCAAATATAAACGATTTATTTGAATAAAATAACCCAACCCCGATTGCGCACCAATCATTTCCGCCGCAATCACACAAATCCAGGCCATACCAATACCAATTTTTAAACCAGTAAAAATATAAGGCAAAGAAAATTTCAATAATATATCTTTAAAAAATAATAATTGCGGAAGTTCAAATGACGCGGCCGTATTTCGGTAAATCAGAGGTAGGCTCGCTGCCCCAAAATATGTATTAGAAAAAATTGGAAAAAAAGATCCCAAAAATATTATAAAATACGCCGAAGTATTTCCCAGGCCGAAAATTAAAATTGCCACCGGAATCCAAGCAATCGGCGGAATTGGTCGTAAAATTTCTATCAGAGGTAAAAAATATTCGCTTACCTTTTTAAAATTTCCCAAAATTAAACCTAAAAATATTCCCACTATCGAAGCCAAAGAAAAACCAATAAAAACTCGTTGTAAACTATCAAAGATGTCTAGATAAATTTCACTCGATTTACCAAGCTCAAAACTAGCCTGAATGATTTCAAACGGCGACGGCAATAAAGAATTTTCAATTTTAAAAATAAAATAGCTAGCTTGCCAGACAAGAAAAATAAAAAACGGGAAAATTATTTTTTTAATTAAATTATTCATAATTTAGGGTTGTAGTGTCGTAGGTTGGCAGGAAAGTAGTTTATAAGAACTACAACCCTACTAGCCTACCTTCCTAATTAGCTACCGACCTATAAAAGACTTACCTCTTCCATTGGATCAATTGTTAAATTATAGACTTCCGCCTTATCACTCTCTAAATGTTTAATAACTTTATAACTATTATTAATTCGATATGCGACTTTATTTTTTGTCCAAGCAAATTTTCCCCCGGTGGCTTCAACTTGTTCTCGTGGATAAAAAGTCTCGGAATAGCCTACTAAGTCTAAGTTTTCACCGTAAATAACTGGCAACAACGAAACGCCGTCAAATTTTATTTCTGTTTTAATTTTTAATAAATCTAAAACTGTCGGCACAATATCAACCAAACGAACTTGGTCTTCAATATTTTTATTTTTTTCCAAACCTGAATCTTTAATCATTAAAACTACTTTCTGAGTTTGATCATAAAGCAAGCAACCATGACCACACTCTTCTGGGTGGCCTAATTTTTCGCCGCCTTTATCGTTCGGATAAAGACCATCTAAATCTTCACCGTGATCCGAAAAACAAACGATTGTAGAATCATCATATAAACCCAGTTCTTTAACTCTGTCTAAAAATTTATCCATATAGTGAGCGGAATAAGCTACTTCTTCTTCGTAATAATTTTCCCCACCAAATTTTTCCGGCGCTTCATACGGCCAATGCGCATCAAAAAAATGTAAAAATAAAAAAAATGGTTTATCTCTTTTTTCTTCCAACCACTTTATCCCTCGCTCACAAACAACGTTACCCCGTTTTTTTGCCGATCCACGCAATTTCACATCAACTGTATTCAAAGGGTCAGAGCCATCAGCTAAACGTGGAATTTCATCTTCGTAAAAATCAAAACCACGCGCAAATTCATACCAACAATTCATTCCCGGGCAGGACACCACGGCGCCAGTTTCATAACCTTCGTTTTTTAAAATCTCGGCAATAGTAGTATTATTCTGATTTAATTTTTCCTTAAATAAATGGCGGATACCGTGATTATAAGGTTGGTAGCCGGTTAAAATACTGGCATGGCTGACTGGTGTCAAAGGTGAAGAAGAAATAGTATTTAAAAAAGTTACGCTGTCGTCGCGTAATTTATCAAATTCTCTAAATTTTCTTGAATAAGCCACATCTGCACGCACCGTATCAAGTGAAATAAATATAAGATTTTTTTTCATAAATTATTGATTATTTTTTCGCTCCAAGGCTTTAGCAGCATAGCTTACATCAATATAATCATTTACATTAATCCGAGGCTTAGCTGTAACATAATCAAAGGTCATATCAGCGTTTTGTTGCAACGCCTCAATCTCGTCCTTGTTTAAATAAAAACGTAATGGTTTTAAAGCCTGTTCATTGAAATTTTCCTCATTATCATAAGTCATATGGTAAACTTGTGACGCTATGTCATCTGGCATTCCTTCAACACTAAATTTTTTATCAATAATCATATTTTTTCGAAAAGAATCAAGCGTTTTGGAAAATGCTTGAAAAAAATCAACCATGACTTCAGGATTAGTTTGGATATAATCATTACGCGCCATTATAACAGAAACTAATATATCCTGATCAATTATTTTCCCTAATTTTTTTATTTGAAAATATGACAACAATGCATCAGGCACAATAATCGCATCGCAATTTTTCCAATTACCATTTTTAGCGTTTATAACTGTTTGCCTAATAGTTTCATCATCAGTTGGAGAAAAATTAATAAAATTTTCTGGAATTTCTCCAATTTTTTCACTTTTAATTTTCAAAGTTTTAACCAAAGAAATATTTCCACAAATTCGCTTATTCTTCAAATCAGAAAATTGTGAAATTGTTGAATTATTTGGCGCCATAACACCAACTCTAAAATCATTCAAGCGGCCGACAACTCTCCAATTAAGATTATCTTTTAAGATAATAGCAGCAATAAAATCGCTTACAATCAAAACCTGATCATTAACCACACTACTAAAATTAATATTATTAATATTTTTATCTGTGTGAATAATTGGGTCAATATTATTATCCTTCAAATTAGACGCCAAAGATGGACTCATAGCAGTTGTAATCCCTATCGGTAAACCCCAAAACATACTCATCGGCACTGGTGGTTTTGTTTCTACACTTTTAACATTATTATTTTTGTTTGCGCAACCGGATAGAATTATTGTTAAAATAATAACTGTTATTACTTTCTTCATATAGCTAATTTAAATACTGTAAATCAATATTATCACGCAAATTAATTTTTTGTTTAATTATTCCTTGGTCAAAAAGAAAATCAACCGCACCGTCCATTATTCTATAATCTTCATCATTAAAACTAAGTCGAATTTCATTGCCGGTTAAGTTCGGCTCAACGCTAGCCGCCGTGCTTAAAGCTTTTGGCGTAATATTTAAACCCGCTTCAGCCGTAAACCATTGATTAGCTTGCTCGGTATTAGCCCGATAATATTCATAAGCGCCTTTGAATGCCCGCAAAAAATTTCTTGGTGCCTCAGGATTTTTCGCAATATAATCTTTTGACATTACAATTACTGAAACTACATTACCAACATAAAGATTTTTTACCAAACCTTTTTCTTCAAAAATTGCCGGTGTTGGATCAAAACCAGCCATCGCGTCTATTTCTCCCCATTTTTTTGCCTCCTTATCTTTAACTAAATCACTTTGTTCGTAAATTCCTAAGTTAATATTTTTAACATCGGTTTTTGGGTCAAGACCGGCCACTTTTTCTTGCATTAAAGCCATTCGTTGGGCCGCTGCCCCAAACGGCATCGCCACGGTTTTCCCTTTTAGGTCTTTAACTTCTTTAATGTTTGACTGAGGTGGCACATACAAAGATACCCGATTATACATCAAGCGTCCAATAATCACCCAGTTTGAATTTTTGGCAATCAACATTGCCGCTGGCTGATCTGCTGTAAACAAAACATCAACTCCCCCCGCCAAAGCCGCCTCATTCAAAGGACCACCCGCACTAAAACCTTTAAAATCGCCTTCGAGACCATTTTGCTTGAGCAATTCGGTCTTTTTTAAAACCTGCGTTAATTGCCCCTGCGTTGCCCAAGGAGTTTGCCAACCAATCCGAATTTTGGTTAATTCTGGTGTTTTCGATATTTCAGTTACTTTTAGCACCTTAGATTTTGTTGTGCAACCTGACATAACCAAACTTATCATTAATATACTTGTAATTACTTTTTTCATCTATATATAATTTAATTATTAATCTCTTTATCTTATTATCATATGAAAAGTGATACTTTTAGTCAAATAAGAATTAATATCAAAAATTCGAAATATTCAAAAAATTATCTCATCACTCACATTAGGAAAATCACGTTCGATAATTTTCATACACTTCTTTAAGATTTTTTTACTATACAAATACTTACTATTTACTAACCAATCTTTTACTAGCAATTGATTATCATCATCAATAACCTCACATTCTTTTTTGATTAAGGCGATTTCTTTTCTAAATTTTCGATACAAATATTTCACCAATTTTCCATCCAAATTTTTCCGATCTAACATTCGTAAATTGCTAATCAAAAGTGAACGCATAGCTTCATCTTTGTTAGAATTATAAAATTTATCAACCGGAAACTTATTTTCATGCAATAAAGCTTTATATTTACTTAAGTCAATTGTATTGATATATGATAAGACTTGCCAATTTTTTGACGGAATATAACCAGAAGCTGAAATTCCCAACGCTAATTTTCCAATACCCAGTCGGTTCACACGACTAATCGACAAATTCCGATCTGCCCGCTTACGTGAATAATCATCACCATAATAATGATAATCATTTTCCGCCAATAGTTTCTCACCATCACTTATCATTTTAATTTTCAATTCATTATCGACTTTATTCTCGCCAATTTTTCCCAGAGGCGTTTTTGGAGTTTGCATATAGGAATAAATATGAATGCTATCGACTTTCAGATTAATTAAATAGTTCAAATCCATCATAAAACTTTCGTAAGTTTGTCCGGGTAAACCTCCCATTAATTCAACATTAACAGTTTCAATTCCAATTTCTCGTGACCAATCGTAAACTTGTTTAAAATATTCCCTTGTCTGCGTACGATTAATTTTTTTTAAAACGACTTGGTCAAAACTTTGTACGCCCAAAACTAAGCGAGTTATTCCTAAAGTTTTGAGCTTTTTAATTTTATCAAAATCTAAATATGCAAAAGTCGATTCAATATTTAACTGAAAACCAGATAATACTGTAAAATTTTCATTAAGCAAATGTATCACCTTTTCCAGATTAAATAAGGTTGGTGTTCCGCCACCAAAATAAATATGGCCAATTTGGGGGCGGGAAAAATATTCGCCGTATTTAATAATTTCTTTTTCAAGAAAAATCAAATATTCATCAAATCTTGACTGATCGCTTGCCACCGAAGAACAATGTCGACAAAAAGCACACTTTTCTTGGCAATAAGGAAAATGAATGTACAAATCAAACTCATCACATTTCCTCCTCATTCTCTTGAAATATTTTTCTATTAGGTTTTTTTCATTTTTATCCCAAACAAAAAACGGCGGATAAATTCTGTCTATACTCGAAAAGTCCGTACTGTAGTGGACATTAATTATTTGGTTAAAAAGTTTTTTGTTATTACTCATTTAAAAAAGTTACAAATTACAAATCTTTTACGAATCTACAAATATTAATATTATTTTCCCCCTTGACAAAGGGGGTTGGGGGATTATTCTACATTATTAAAAAAAAATAATTAATCTTCAAATTTTTACTGCTCATCACCGCGTCAGAGTCCTTTCGCTAGCGCTCGGAGACTCTGACGGAGCAGTTTTCCTGTATTTGTAAATTTGTACAGATTTGTAATTTGTAATTTAAATATTGTATCCAATCGCCCGCAACTGCTTGGCAATTTCCTCTCGATCGTTATTCTTGATATTTCGATCATTCTCATTAAATTTGTTTCTTGTCTTTTCATTATAATCATCTAGGCGACGACGAAATACGTCCAAAATGTCTTTAAATTCTTCCGGGTTTTTTATTTTCTGATTATTTTTCAAAAAAACACTTTGCGCTTTACCTGATTTTGGATAATAATCGAGCAAGCTAAAACCATTTTGTCTAATTGCCGCGCTGACTAATGAACTGAGAAATTCCGGCTTTTTTAAAACACCAGCTTTGTTAACCTGATTCATAAAAATTGTTACCAAAGCTGAATCGGTTTCCCATAATTGGCTATAAGCAGGCAAATCATTACTAATCGCACTAAAATCGGATAGATCAGTTCCGTCAAATTTATTATTATCTAGTCCCAGAATTGATAAACAAGTTGGTACAACATCGATTGAACGAATTTGTTTCGAGATTTTAAAACTTCCCTGAAATCCTTTTTGCCAAAAGATAACTGGTACTTTTAACAATTCATCAATTAAACCATTTTTCCCATTGCCTTTATTATGCCCCTGATTATCTTGATCCCAAACTTCACCATGATCACCCGCTATCACTACTAATGAATTTTGTAAAACCCCTAGCATTTCCAAATTATTTATAAATTTTGCCAAACGATTTTGATCAAAATAATTCAAGCCTTCAATATACAACTCCATAATTTCATCATATTTTTCCTGTTCATGTAAATAATTAATCACACGACGATAATTTTGTTTTAAAATTAAATCAGCTTCATTTTGTTTTTCGTTTAATAAATAGTGTTGTCCAGGATAAGCCGTATTTTCTTTTTCCAAATTATATTTATTTAATAATGATTCAACTTTTTCTGCATATGCTTTACCCGAATGAGCAAAATCTACAAAACCATAAGGATCATGGACATTGGCAAAATGAAAAAAACATGCCGTGTTGTTTCTTTTATTTTCTTCCAGCCAAGCATAAGAATCGGCTTCAGAACCGGCCACAAATTTATCAATACCATCAGTAAAACCCAGCTTGTCTCCTAATAAAAAGGAAAAATCTGTCTGCCATAAAGTTTTGTAACCAACGGCTTTTAAAATTTTTAAAATCGTCGGTTTCTCCAGTTTTGAACTAAAAAAATCAATTACGCCGTGATTATATGGCCAAAAACCGGTAAGTAGCGAAGCATGAGCATTGGTGGTATAGGGCGCAGTGGCAATACAATTATCAAAAAAAATTCCTTCACGCACAAAACGATTCAAAATTGGAATATTGATATTGAATTTCGAATCAAAGCCAACACAATCCGCCCGTAAATTATCAATGGAAATTATAATTAAGTTTTTATTTAAAATACTCATCTATATTTATATTCAAGTCAGTGATTATCTCCAATTTAGTTATTAAGTTATCACCTTCATAGCACAAAGCCATCTTATACTCGGGATCAATGGCAATTTTTTCAAACATCCATTTAATACTTGAATCTGATTTTTTAAAATTTAATTTTATTTTCTCGTCGATTTCAAAATAAAAATCCAAAAGTGGGTATGACATACCTTTGCCATCAGCCTTGATAAAAGCTTCTTTCAATGTCCAAAACTCAAAAAACTTTTCCAAATCAAATTTTTTATTATTAAAAATATATATTTTTTCTTCTTCAGTAAAACAAAGTTCAGCAATATTTTCCTCGACTTTCCTAATTTTTTCAATATCAATTCCAACCCGCCCATAAGGATTGGCGGCAATCGCAATCCGATTTCCGGAATGGGAAATATTAAAATCAAATTCATTTAGATACGGGCGATTGTATTCATTATATAAAAATTCAATCTCGTCAGCTTTTCTACCGCATAAGGGTGATAATATTTGACGCAACAAATAACGACTAATCAAAGAAATATCAGCATCAAGTGGTTGTTTAAAACTCTTGGCTTTTTCGCGCTCATAAATATTTAACACCGAAAACATTCGACTTTTCTGAACTGGGTTTAAACTTTGATTATGCTGATATGAAAAAATTTTTAGCTCAGACATATTTTTAAATAAATTTTGTAACGTCTTTTGCTGGTCGACGACGGGGGGTTGGTGGAATTTCATCATAATGACCGACGGCAATATTAATTGCTAGCATATGAGGCGCTTCAATGCCAATAACTTTTTCCAAGCTTGGACGAAAGGCTTCTGACACGCCAATCCAACAAGCACCAATATTCATTGCCTGTGCGGCCAATAAAAGATTCTCTACCGCGGCCGCCAAACTAAAATAATCAGGATTATCAATTGCCTCAACCCCCGGTTTTGTATAGTCAATATCACGATGATACCAACGTCTATCCATATTAACACAAGCGCAAATTACATAACGCGCATTATGAAAAATCTGATATTGCTTATAAAAATCTGATTTTGGATTTACCGCTATTATCGCTTCACGCATTTCCTTGATTTTTTCCTGGTCAGTAACAACATAAAAAAACCAGGCTTCTGCTCGACAACCATTTGGCGCCCAAGTGGCGGCTTCAATTAATTTTAAAAATATCTCATGGGAAATTTCTTTATCGTTATAATTACGAATGCTTCGACGGCTACTGATATTTTTAAATATTTCTTCAAAATTATTCATATATCTAAATTAGTTTATTAATTTTATTGTTTAATGATAAAAATATTGCTGCTTGCTGAGTACGCAATTCGCTCAAAGTTATTTGTAATTCAAGTTTCTCATTTTTTGTTAAAAAATGATTCTTCTGAGCAGAAACACTTGGCAAAAGAGTCATAATCGGCTCATATTTAATTTTATGCCTTTTAACAGATTTATACAATTTTTCAAAAGTCATGTCACTAAGCTTCAAAAAACACGCCAAGGAATCTAAATCTTCAACAAAATCATCATTCAACGCCACAATATCAGTCAGCAGGTCCTTTAAGAACAGGCTGTTTTTCTGCAAACGCTTAAACATATCTACTATCACAATATCGGCAATCGCGGTTTTTTCTTTTTGGATATTTTTCTCAATATCATTCTTAAACTCATCCCAAACTTGAGCGCCAAAAAATATTTTTTCAAAACCGGAATGAATTCCACCCACAATTACTTGCCCACGAAAATACTCATCAATATTCCAAGCTAAAGCCTCATAAAGTGCCAATAAACCTGGATTCAAATGAGAATCAAGTCCTGTAACTGTTAAATATTGAAAAGAGAAATCAACAATTTTATCAAGTTGAGCACTAACATCTTTAAAATTTTTCCAGTAATTCATAAAATCTTCCGAACTAATTTGTCCGAAATAATTCAAATTTGGTGCTAGAAAAATTATTTTATTTCCCTGCTTTTGAAAAATAGAATAGTTCATTGGGTATAAATTTCTGCCTGCTAAAAATGAATCAATAAATTTAGTATCATGGTAATAAGGACTTGCGGGCAAAAAGTAATTATTTCCCATCAAAAGTTCAGTCTGATTTTCATTTTCATTGAAAAATTCTTTAGCCTTGGTCTTGTTCGCTAATTTACTTATTTTGAATTTCACCCCAAACTTCTCTGCTGACATAAATAATTTTGGTTTACCTAATAAAAGGGCGTTAAAATCATTGTCACGTCTTTCTTTTTCATTAACACAACAATAATTTGGAACCAGAAAAAAGTCATAAGCTGGCACTAAGCTCTGATAAATAATACGTTTAGTTTTGAAAGTAAGCATCTCCAAGAGATTGGCATGAATACAATGGTAGTATTCAGGATAAGAAAAGAACGGTGTTTGGAACGCCTCGTTAATTTTCACCATCGATAAATTATAGAATCTTTGCCAATCGAGCAGACATTTTGCAAATTCAACCGCACTAAACTTTTTTTTGTTACGTTTAATACGGATAATAAAATGATCATTTTTTTTAAAAATTAATATTTCTAAATCATACTTATTGTCATTATTATTTTTTTCTTCACAATAATTTCCATAAATTTTGTAACCAAGATATCGTTTTTTCAATCTCGTCAGTGATTGATAAAAAATATCAGCATTTACTATTTTTGCCTGACAAATAATTTCAGTCTCATTAATCTGTAAACCTCTTTGCTTAACTCGAAGATAATCACCAACCGCAGTCAAAGGCACGCCACCGGGCAAAAATTTCGAATCTGATTTTTGTTTATCAACAAAATCAGCTAAATCGTGCAAACATGAATAATTAAAAATATCTGGCAAAGAAATAATATATCCAGCACTTCGCATTTGATGCATTAATTGTACTGCCAACAAAGAATGTCCACCCAGAACAAAAAAATCATCCCCACTGCTAACCAAGTCTACAACTAATAAATCCTTCCAAACATTCGCTAAAAATTTCTCAGTCTTTGTAAATGGCGCCTTATGTTCAGCGTGCAACATATGAGCTTCTGTTGCGCGCGGTAAGACAGACACGTCAAGTTTACCATTACGATTAAGTATAAAACTTGAAAGACAGACAAAATAATTTGGCAAAAGATAATCAGGAAAATATTTTTTTAAAAAGTTTTTAATTTCTAATGAATTTAACAAAGTTTCACTAGTAAAATACAACACTAATTTTCCTTCTTGGATTCTCAAAAGAGATTGCTTAATCCCAGGAAGTTTAGCTAAACAATTTTCAATCTCTCCTGGCTCAAGACGACGA
>Ga0315272_10000645_pt1 | contig 17629 bp, 11 predicted proteins | sample C3_middle_MG_FD_203918 | JGI IMG/M metagenome (GOLD analysis project Ga0315272, IMG submission 203918) | Sediment microbial communities from Yellowstone Lake, YNP, Wyoming, USA - C3_middle | ecosystem: Environmental > Aquatic > Freshwater > Lake > Sediment | place: USA: Wyoming | collected...
ACTCACCCAGCGTCACCCGCCGCTCGGCTCGAGCGGACAGATCATGTGTGAATTGGAGCGGACAGATCACATACTAGCGACAGGCCCGCAGACGGATGGTGGCCAGAAAGTGTGCTTATCGTAGAATGGGCCAGTCACTCTCAACCGTACGCGATCCGGATCAAGCAGGACACGGAAACGGATCCGCCGGCTAGCATTCCGCCACGGCACTCCGTTCTGTGTCACGCTTTTGGAATCTCTCGGTTCGGATTGGGCGGGGGCCTTGCCGCATTGACATAAAGAAGTGACATGAAGACAGCGATTGCCATTCGACACATTGCTTTTGAAGACCTCGGCACGTTCGAGGACGTTCTGCTCGCGCGTGGTCTTCAGATTCGTTACCTCGAAGCGGGCCTCGACGATCTCTCGTCTCTGGACGCGCGCGAGCCGGATCTGCTTGTCATGCTCGGCGGACCGATTGGGGCGTACGAAGAGGATCTCTATCCGTTCTTGAGCGATGAACTGCGCCTGGCGGAACAGCGGCTCAGCGCGGGGCTGCCGTTGCTGGGCATCTGTCTGGGTGCGCAGATTATGGCGCGGGCTCTGGGCTCGCGCGTCTCTCCGGGCCGCGCCAAGGAGATCGGTTGGACTCCGCTGACGCTGTCGGAGGCGGGCCGGAAAGGCGCAACGTCGCATCTCTCGCCGGAGTTGACGAGCATGTTGCACTGGCACGGCGATATGTTCGATCTGCCTCCGGGAGCGACGCTGCTCGCATCCACTCCGCTCACCGAAAACCAGGTGTACGCCTGGGGCGATGCGGCGCTGGCGTTTCAATGTCATCCCGAGGTGCGTGCGGGCTACATCGAGCGCTGGCTCGTCGGGCACGCCTGCGAACTGGCTCATGCGGGCATCCATCCATCCGAGCTACGCGAGGCGACCGCACGGTTTGGAGCCGGCCTGGAGGCGCAAGGCCGGAAGTGCTTCGAGGAATGGCTGGCGGGTTTGAGCGCTTAACGTCCGCCGGGCGTGGCATTCACACAGTGCGCCGGGTTACGGGCAAACTCCCGCTAACGGCGTTGAAGCAGCCGGTCATATTGACGGACCAACAATGCGGCAACGGCCTCTCCGGAATACTCCCGCTCCACCAGCGCCCGCGCGGCCTGGCCGATGGAGCGCCCGAGGGCTGGGTTTTCAAGCAACTCCAGGATGCGGGCCGCGGCGGCTCCCGCGTCCTCCGGCGCGGTGAGAAATCCGGTTTGCCCGTCCTGGACCAATTGACAGTTGCCGCCCACGTTCGTGACCACAGCCGGTAGGCCCGAAGCCATAGCCTCCAGCAGCGCGTTGGACATCCCCTCGCTCCGTGACGGCAGCAGAAAGATGTCGCTTTGCGCCAAGAGTTGCAGCGGCTGTTCCACCTGGCCCACGAAGCGGACCTGGCCGCGCACGCCCAACTCCCCCGCCAGGCGCTCGAGATCGGCCTGATACGTCTGGTCCAGCACCTGGCCCGCCACCACGAACAGTGCGTCCGGGCGCTTGCGGCAAACCTCCGCCGCCGTGCGAACCAGGACGTCGATGCCCTTCACCTTGCGGATGTTGGCCACGGTCGCGATTACCGGGCGCCCCGCGGGCAGGTTCAAACGGGCGCACAACGCGGCGCCGGATCCGCGCTCGGGGATGCGCTCCAACTCGATCCCGTTCGGAACGGTCACCACTTTTCCCGCGGCCACACGGTCGGCTTTCATCACATAGCGGCCCACCTGGTCCGACACCACCTGCACCTGGTCGAACATTCCGTGCAACAGCCGATAAAGAACGTTGAGCCGCCAGTTGCGCTGGATCCCCAGGTCGCGCCGGCTGGAGATGAGAAGCGCCGGCGTGGCCAGCCGGGCCAGGCCGCCCGCCCAGAAATCCGAGGTCTCGAAGAATGTATGCACAATGCGAATTCGCTCACGGCGGATCCACGACAGAAGCCGCGGCGCATAGCGCAGCGTATTCCAGCCATACAGGTTATGAACCGGGTAGACGCTCACCGGGCAGGGCAGTGTACGGAAGGCTTTCACCTCCGGATTGAGCCGGAACGTCAGCACGAAGGGCCGGAAACGATCGCGAGGCAGATGATGCAGAGTGCGGACCAGGTTCTGTTCCGCGCCGCCCAGTTGCATCAGTTCGTCGATCACGTACAGCACGCCTGTGGAGCCGTTCCCCGGAGTGTCACCGCCCGTCGAATACGGAACGCGCATAGTCAGCGTCCGGATCCGCCCGCGTTCCGCTCCGCGCCCGGATCGCGATGCGCGAGCAGGCACCACAGCCGGTGATAACGCTCGTCGCCGAGGGTCCGGCGCAAGCCCTTCTTCGTCGCGTGCAAAACCTTCTGCGCGGCGCTGGGCCGCCCGCCCGTCCGCATCAGGCGCGCCAGGTCGTCCACGGAAGTGCCGGACTGGACGCTATAGCGGCCGAACACGCGCAGCCCCGCTTGTTCCCGGACCGGCGGCCAGGGCTCAGAAGTAAAGACGCGGCGGTAGCCCGCACGCCGGCACGCTTCCAGCACGCGCTCGTCCCAGCGGCCTCCGGGAAACGAGAGCGCGTCCACGCTCTGCCCAAGGCGATCCTCCAGGGTCTCCTTGGGACGCCGCAGCTCTTCGTCCAGCGCGGCATCCGTAGCGTGTGTCAGAAACCGGTGTACCCAGCCATGGGCCTGCACTTCGTGGCCGGCGGCGGCCAGTTCGCGCAGTTGCGGCCAGGTCATATAGTCGGCCTCGGTCCCGGTGAATCCTACCGTGATAAAGAAGATCGCATGGACGCCGTGTTTCTCCAACACCGGAAAGCCTTGCTCATACTGCGTCCGGTGGCCGTCGTCGAAGGTGACCCCCAGCGTGGTCCGGCTGCCCGCCGGAGGCGCCGACAACGCCAGCAGGTGCGCCTCAAATTCGGCCACCGGCAGAGCGTATAGAAACGGCGACGGCTCCGCCCGCACCTCGTGATAGTTCAGGTACAGACGCGGCTGACTCATTTCCGCACCGTTTCCCACACCGCGAACCTGTTCCCGCGCAGGACCTCGAAGATGCTCAGCACAATCGCCGCGTTGCCCGCGCAGAAATAGAGTGGCAGATTGAACAGTTTGCCGAAGCGCCGCAGAGGGATCAACAGTCCCAGCAGCGCCAGCGCGTAAAACAGCACTTGCGCCGCGAAGAACCAGCGGACCCACTCGTGGCTGGCCGCGAGCATCCCGCTGCTCAACAACAGCAGCAGCAGCGGCAGCGGCAGGAGATAACGCAGGCCCTTATGCGAAATCAGTTGAAAGGTGATCCAGAAGCCGCGCGAGAACGCCAGCATGTCTCCCGCCGCGAACAGCCCGTGAATCCCCTGCGCCGTCACGCGCACCCGCATCCTGAATTCGTCCCCGACCGATTCCGTCGACGCCTCCGAGGACAGCGCCCCGGGCGCATACACCACGCGCGAGCCTCGCCGGACAATCTCCATCGGCTCCACCATATCGCTGCACGCATAGCCGGGCAGGGGTACGTACAGCTCGCGACGCGTGGTGTAGATCGAACCTGAACACGCGGTCGCCGTCCTGATCCGGCTCTGGAAGATGCGAATCGCGTGCTCGTACCCGCCATAGAGAATCTGCCCCAGACCCGTCGGCGATTTGCCGTTGCCGCCATCGAAGAACCGGCAGATCCCGCTCACCGCGCCCACGGCCGGATCGGCAAAATAGGAAACCAGCTCGCGGATGGCGTCCTGTTTGTAGACCGATGTCGCATCGCTGAAGACGATGATGTCTCCCTTGCACCGTTGCACGCCGCAGTTTTGCGCGTTGGTCTTGCCGCCCCTCGGCGCCACAAAGAATCGCACCCGCGGGTGGTTGAAGACGCTCATGATCTCGTTCGTGCGGTCCGACGAGCCGTCCGACACGACCACCACTTCCAGCTTCTCCGCCGGATAGTCCAGGGCGAGCGTCTCGCGCACCTTCTTTTCAATCCATGCCTCCTCGTTGTAGGCGGCAATCATCACAGAAACGCTGGGCTGGTAGGACAGGTCCCTGCGCGGGCGGGGGAAGAACATCGCGATCGCCGCCATCAGCACGGGGTACCCGGCATAGGTGTAGATGATCAGGGCCAGAGACGTCCAGAAGACTGCGGTAAGTGCGGTGTCGGCCATGTGGATCCGGTCAATTCCGTGGTGCTGGTCTTTGCCAGCCGCGAGCGATCTCCCAGTGCATGGTACACCTCCTGGCCGCGACGCGCCCATCGACGCGGCGAACCATCCGGCCGGCGGACCAACGAGCGCATCCTGGCTGAACCATGATCGCGCGCTTTGTCCGCGCTATCACCGCGCATCGCCCGCGGCTCGGCGTTTCCCGGGACGTCATCGAACTTACCATAGCGATTGATGGCTCTGCGGGGCGGTGCAACCGGAATGTCGTTGGGCCTCCGGACGCCCGCTATGTCCGCGCCGGCGGACATTGCGTGAAACGACAATGGCCGATTCGGCCGTTCAGAAGATTTTGCCGGAGCGAGCAGTATCTTATCCGGGAACACTACCGGTGGAACATCGGAACGCGGCTCTTTGTGCGCGTCTTCAGAGCTTGCGAAGTTCTCATGTTGGCCGCCTGTCTTCTTGCTGTCCGTCTTCGGAAGAATCGTTGAGGTCCGTTGTGCCCACTTCCTGAGATCAGCGGCCCAGCTGAATCCCGGCTCCCTGGACGCGATGGTCCGGTGCTTGACGAGGTGCTGGCTCCAGGCGCGGTTGCCGCGACGCCAACCCCATGCCGCTCTGACCTGCGATAAGCTGCAAGGCGGCGGAGCCAGAACTCGACAGGATGCTGGTGACGATACGGACCGATGGCATTCAGGAGAACTAAAAATGGACCGGCGTAATTTCCTCAAGGCTGGTGCGTCCCTTCCGGCGGCGGCGATGGCCGCTGGAGCTCAAACCGGTGCGAACGACAAAATCCGAATCGCCGCGATAGGCGTCGGCACACGCGGCATCTACCTGCTGGAGCGCATGCAGGAATGCCCGAACACGGAGATCGCCCTCATCTGCGACATCTATGATGCGAATTTGCAGCGGGCGCAGAAGACGGCGTTCAACAAGCAGGCGCGTCTCACCAAGGATTGGGAAGAGGCCATCGCGTCCAAAGACATCGACGCGGTGGTGATCGCCACTCCGGACTTCTGGCACGCGCGCATGGCCGTGCGTGCGGCGCAGATGAAGAAGCACATCTACGTGGAGAAGGGCATGTGCCGGACGCTGGAGGAGGCCAAGGCGATCCGCAATGCGGTGCGCGACAACGGAGTCGTTCTGCAACTCGGGCATCACCAGAATTCGGAGCCCACTTATATCAAGGCACGGGAGATCTTCCAAAGCGGGAAACTGGGCAAAACCGCGCTGTGCCGGACCTACATCGATCGCACGAACCCATATCCGGAATGGCAGTTCTACAGGCAATACGACAACCAGGTCCTGCCGGCTGACGCGACGCCCCAGACCGTGGACTGGGAGCGCTTCCAGCGGGCGTCCTCGGTCAAGACCCAGTTCGATCCCGAACGCTTCTTCCGCTGGCGCTGCTGGTGGGAGTATGGCACGGGGATCGCCGGAGACCTCATGAGTCATCAGTGGGATGGCGTAAACATGGTGGTCGGCATGGGCATACCGGAGTCCGTGCAGACTATGGGCGGACTGTATTTCTGGAAGCAGGACCGCGACGTGCCCGACCAGTGGCACGTCATGTTCAACTACCCGAAAAAGGAGATGGGCCTGACATTCGCGTGCAGCTTCCACAACGACCACCACGGCACCAATACCTACATTTTGGGCCGGGAGGCGACGATCGAAGTGGCGGAGGGCCATTGCCGCCTGTACTCAGCCGAGTGGAAGCCCGACTACAAGGCTAAACTCGCGGCGGGGAGGCGGCGCGCCGAGCAACTCGGTCTCGACTCCTCACTGGGGAGCGCCCTGATCGATCCGGAGTACACCTGGAAGAGAGGCGAGAACGAAGCGTCGAACCATCAGCGCAACTGGATTGATTCAATCCGCGGCCTCAGCCAGCCTCGCTGTGGCATGGACCGCGCCTGGGAGGAGGCGGTCACGATTGTCATGAGCGTCGAGGCGTACTTCAAGGAACGCAAGGTCAAGTGGGACCCGGTGAACGAGCAGATCGTCTGATCAAGACCCGCGCGACTTGAACTTTCGCAAGGCGCCGTGCGGTCAATCCGTGCGGCGCGCCGGTTTGCGGAAGCGCAAGGACGCGCTGCGCTACGGGTGCGTGGACGCCTGTAGAATGCAAGACAGCACTCGCCACGCCAATGCCCTTCAGAGCCGTTTGGCCTGGCCAGACACAAGGCATCCCGGCAGGCGCCAAAAGAACCCGCGCGGAGATGCCGCCAAGGAAGGAAGCGCAGATGGCAGGGAACCGTTTTTCACGAAGATATTTCTTTTATGGAACGCTGCTCGCCGGGGCAGTTCCCGCGGGCGGCTTTGGCAGCACGCCGTCGTTGCGGAAACTCGGCTACAAATCGCCGAACGAGAAGCTCAACCTCGCCGCGATCGGAGCGGGCGGGCAGCCGGCGGCCGATTTGGAATTGGCGCAGGCCGGCGTGGAGAACGTGGTGGCGCTCGCCGACGTGGATTGGGTGCGCGGCAAGGAATCCTTCGAGCGGTTTCCAAACGCGAAGCGGTACAAAGATTTCCGGCAGATGCTCGACGCGCAGGGCAAAGAGATCGATGCGGTGGTGGTCGGCCCTCCGGATCACATGCACGCCACCTGCGCGCTGGCCTGCATGCAACTGGGCAAGCACGTCTACGTGGAGAAGCCCCTGACGCGAACGGGGTGGGAAGCGCGGCTGCTGACACAGGCGGCCGAACGCTATCCGGTGGCGACGCAGATGGGCAATCAGGGCTATTCGCACGACGCCACGCGCGTGGCGTGCGAGATCGTCTGGGCGGGCGAGATCGGCGACGTGCACGAGGTCCATGCCTGGACGGGACGACCGAGCTGGCCGCAGGAGATGCCGCGGGTGGCTAAGCCGGGTCCCGTGCCGGAGACGCTTGATTGGGACCTGTGGCTGGGCGGAGCGGCCGAGCGTCCTTTCACGGATGGAGATGACGAGTACAAGGCTTTTGTGGTCGAGCGCAACGAGCGTTATGGACGCACGGGTAAGGCCGCGCAGCCGGAGTTTGGCTTCTATCTGCCCTTCAACTGGCGCGGGTTCTACGATTTTGGTTCGAGCCTGATCGGCGACTGGGGCGTGCACATCCTGGGGCCGGCCAACTGGGCGCTGCAACTCGCGCCGGAGTATCTGATCAGCGTGGAGTGCATCAAGAAGGACGCCCTTCCGCCGTTCACCTTCCCGGATGTGATGACCATCAAGTACGAGTTCGGGCCGCGGCCGGGCGGGATGCCGCCGGTGACCGTGTACTGGTATCAGTACACGGGCGGCGACGCATGGCTGCCGCCGGGCATGTCGGCCGCCGAGGCGCACAAGATTCCGGGCGAAGGGCCGCGGGTCGGTCCTCAGCGCGGGCAGGGCGGATTCATTCCGGGCTCGGGCGGAGTAGCACGGCCGAAGCCGTCCGCGGCGGCGCGGCAGCCTGTGCGCGACAGCGGGTACAACCTGATCATGGCCGGTTCCAAGGGCTACCTGGGCACCAGCGGGCGCGGTGAAGACGTGGGCCTGCTGCCGGGCAAGCGCTGGGCCGAGTACAAGCTGCCGAATGAGTATCTGCAGCGGTCGCCTGGAGCGAGCACAGGGAGCAACCATACGGCGCATTTGCATGACTGGATTCGGGCCTGCAAGGGCGGGGCTCCGGCCTGTTCGAACTTCTCGATCGCCGGTAAGTTCACCGAGTGGCTGGTGCTGGGCGCGGCGGCTCCTCATGCGGATGGACGGCTGTTGTGGGATCAGGAGAAGGGCGAGTTTTCGAACAGTCCAGAGGCCAACAAATGGGTGAAGCCCGTCTTCCGCAAGGGCTGGGAGATCGGACTGTAAGAGCTTTCTGACCGGATTTTGAGTTCGGAGATAACTACTATGACGAACAGTTATGACGCTGGCGGGCGGAACCGCCGTGCATTCTTGAAAGACGTGGCACTGGGCGGCGCTTGCCTGATGAGCGGCGGCGCCGGCATACTCGCCGCGGCGGCAATCGCGCCGCAGTGGAAGAACCAGATTGGCCTGGAACTTTACACGGTGCGCGATCTGCTGAAGAAGGACTACGAAGGTACGCTCGCGAAGGTGGCGGCCATCGGTTACAAGGAAGTCGAGCCGGCCGATCCTTACAACAACATGTCGCCGGAACAGTACAAGGCGCTGCTCGACAAGTACCACTTCAAGATGTTCAGCACGCATGCCGACGCCACTGCCGGGCCCGGTCTCGAAAAAGAACTCGCGGGACAGGCAAAGATGGGGCTCAAGTACACCGGTGTGCAACCGGCTCCGGGCGGAGCGCCGCATCACGAGCAGCGGACCATCGAGGGCGTGAAGCAGCGCTGCGCGGAGATCAACAAGAACGCCGCGCTGCTGAAGAAATTCGGGATGAAGTACTACATCCACAACCACTCCGGCGAGTTCGACGTTCTGGATGACGGCAAGACGACCGAGTACGACGTCCTGCTCAAGGAAACCGATCCCGCGCTGGTGGCGATGCAACTCGACATCGGGTGGGCGTATGTGGCTGGCCAGGACGCGATCGAGATGTTCAAGAAGAATCCGGGCCGCTATGAGCTGTGGCACGTGAAGGATGCCAAGTATAAGGAGCTCGATCCGAAGGCGAAGCCGAGCGTACGCATGCGGGCCGCAAAGATCACGGCGATGGGCGAGGGCGACATCGACTACAAAGCGGTTTTCGCAAACGCCAAGGTTGCGGGCCTGAAGCACTTTGTCATTGAACAGGACACTGCCGGCCAGGACGGCCGGGATGCCATCGCGGACTGCAAGATCGCCTACGACAATCTGAAGAAGATTCTGTCGTAGGGTTCGTTCATGTGCTCTCTGGGCCGGCGCGCGGCCGGTCCAGTGGGCCGTTTTGTGTGCGGTCCCCCGCCGATCCTGGCTACGCTGCGACAGCGGCTCCGCGAGTGCTCTCCGCGGCTTGCCGGATCCCGGATGAATCTGCAAGCGGGAAGCCGCTGATATTCAGAACCGAAGGCGGCGGCACGCAGGCAGTGGCGCGGATCGCAGCAAAATCGGCACCCGGATAGGTACCGATCGATGGAAGCCCCAGCAATCGCCCGCTCGATCACGGATCGCTTTTGCGGCCCGCCCCTGAGAGGCAGGGGAGCATCGAATACATCCAGTGCCGGCGGGGCGCACCCAGGTTCCGGCGAGATCATAAGGGGCGCTCGCTGTTTGAAACAGACTACGCCCGCGATGTGCGGCTTTGAAAACGATAAGGCTGTCTCACCAAGCTTCGCTGGCGCGGCTACTGTTTCCGCTTGTCGTCCGACGTGATCCAGGTCATGCGCGTGCCGGGGAACAGGTCGAAGGACACTTGCCGACTGACAATCAGCACCGCGACGCCGGGCTTCGCGTCAAGTCTTACCCGTTCGGTCCCGCCGTCGTCCTCGGCGGCGCCCGGGCCAGCGAAGTGCGCCGACTGCATCATGCCGGGTTCGCTCGGAACCAGCCACGAAAGACCCTTCACCGGCGTATCGATGGTCTTCAACTGGGCGCGGAACGGGACGGCTCCCTCCGGCAGTGCGAGTTCATTGAAGTCAATCGTCAAGATGAACGAGAACACGAACCCGTCGTTGTATTTCACGTACTGCCGGAGCACGCCGTGCACCGGCGTCCCCTTGGGCGCCAACAATTTCCCTTTGAGGCGGATGTCCGAGAGAAGGTGTGCGTTCACCGCCGATCCGATGACCGAATTCTCCGGGCGCAGGTGCGCGTCGAGCCCCAGCTTGATCTGCACGTTCGGCGGGAGCGCGGCGGGTGCTGGCGTAGGCTGCACGTTCATGGGCGCGGTAGGCTCTGGCGGAATCTGTGCATCCGGCGGGAGTGAGGCGGACGATAATTGGGGCTGCTCCGGAGCCTGCTGCGGGGCAGGCTCGTCGAACGTCAACGTCGAGCTGGTCGAGTACTCCCGGCAGCGGCCGAAGCGGCTGCGGTTGATAAGCAGCGGGCCGCCCGATTCCTGCACCATATCCTGCACCGCGATGGGCAGCAGCACATCGCGCGCTCCGATACGAGCGTTTGCGTAGTCAATGCCGCGCGTGACCGACTTGAGCGGAAAGCGGGCCGGAAATTGCGTGGCGTGGGCCGTTAATCGCACTAGAGCCAGCGTTCCGGCATCCGCCCAGATGCTGCCCATCGAGCCAACCTGCGCCGAGCGTTTCCCCTTGTAAACGGTCCAGTCGCTGTCGGCCCGCGCCAGCGTGAAATCCCAGCGCAAGGTTGCGCGTCCGTCGATCGTCTCTTTCCCCACCCAGCGGAACTGCGTTCCCGGTCCAAACAGGATGTCGATCACCTGCGACGTATAAGCGCCCGTGCCGACCAGCCCGAAGGGCAGCGTCTTCTCCAGTTGGCTGCCGGCGAACATGTTACGCCCCGGCAACGAATACATCTCGTTGCCCTCGATCTGCGCGACCTCGAGTTCAAACGTGTCGAGCGATATCGGCTTTGCTTTGGGCTTCCAGGCGCGCAGCCGTTCAGTCGTCTGGTGGCAGACGTAGTTGGGCAGCGATTTCAGCGTGAGGCGCATCTTGGCACGCATTTCCATCAACTGCCCGCGGGCGACTTCGTCGGTTGTGGGGGCTACCTGAGCCGCGCAGATCGTGGCCATGAACACGATTGCCGCCTTCATCGTGGCCTCATTCTACTCCCCGAGAACGGGAACCGGGCCTCGGCGGGCAGTGCGTCGTGCGGCGCCGTCGTATGCACGGGATTGCCCACCACAATTGCGTCTCAATTGGCCGTCGCCCAATAGCCGCGCTTGGCTCTCAGGGTGACTTTGCGTCCTTTGACCTCGACCGTGATATTGCGGAACTTGCCGTCCAGCGTGGCATTGGCAGAGGTATAGCCGAGCGTATAGTAATTCCTCCCCTCGGCCACTGCCTTACGGATGCCGGCAAGCAGGTCGTTGCTGTTCTGGAACGACGTGCCCCCGGTAGCCGCGGAGAACTCGGTCAACGCCATGCCAGCTTCCGCCTGCAGCGTGTTCATCGCGGAGATCACCTCTGGCGCGGCCTTGTTGCTTGGTCCCGACGTCGAGGCATCCGTCCACGACGGCACGTACAACCCGCGCGAATCGATCGTATCGATGACAACATTCGAGCGCGCGGCGATCTTCACCACACCCTCGAATTCGGGTTGCAGGCGTTCGAGCGTGCGCAGCACCGCACCCTCCAAATTACCGAAATACGCATACAGCAGTCCCCACGCCTCGCGGCCAGGGGAAAGCTGGAACCCGTCGGAGATCAGCAGCAGCGTGCGGTGCTCCGTGCCTATTGATAACTCGCGTACCAGATTCCGCAGTCCACTGAGCAGCGCGACTGTGTAGTTTCGGTCAAGTTGAGTGAGTTGTTCCGCCTCCCTGGGCAGTTGCGTCATCTGCGCGTGGCAGGACCGGTCGCCAGCATCGCACAACGCCCGGACCTCTTCCAGGCGGCGTGTGAAGTCCTGTATGCCGCTCGAAGCAGACGAATTGCGGCTGCCCGAGAACATCTTGAAGAACGCCTTGTCGTCGAGCGCAGCCAGCGCCTTCGCCGGGTCGCGCGTCATGTTCTGGACGATCAACGTCGAATCGCTCAACGCGACGACGCCGTACTGCGAATCGCCCGGCGGCTCGGATGCAAAGAACTTCCGCAGTGACTCGCGCACTATACCCAGATTTGAAAAAGCGGCATGCAGCGCGTCAATTACGATCAGATACGTGTGGCGCGGCCCGGCAGGGCGCGGGGGCTCCGGCACAACCGGCTGCGGTTCTCCCACCTTCGCGTCCGGCGGCCTGGAGGTTGTCTCAACGCCGGGCTGTCCAGACGTCTCGACGCGGAAACTCGTGATGGTCTGCGCCACGCCGTCTTCGAGCACACGGAAGTCGGACTGCTTCAGGTCGCTGATGGTGTGGCCGGAATGGTCGAGCACGACGACGGGCACCAGCACCTGCCGCACGTCGACGTGAATCACGGGCTGGCCCTCGTCTGCCCCCTTCTGCGCGGGCGCAGCCGACATCCGGTCCAGGCGGGCTTTCAGCGCGTCGTTCGCAGGGGCGAGGGCGACGGCATCGCGCAGTTCGGCGAGAGCGCCGGCCCGATCGCCCGCGGCCGCGAGCGCCGTCGACAGATTCCCGTGCGCTGTCGCATCGCCGGGCGCCAGTCGCACCGTCTCACGCAGCTCTACCAGCGCGTCGGCCGTCGCGCCGCGCTCCAATAACAGGGTGCCCAGCAGGTTATGTGCGGCGGCGATGCCGCTCATCATGCTCAGGGCCGCACGCGCCTCCGTTTCGGCGCCACCCGTGTCGCCCGCTACTCGCAATGCGCGCGCCAGGTGATAGTGCGCTGCGGCGAGCGTCGCATCGAGGCGCAGAGCTTCGCGGAGCAGCGCGATGGCGCCGGCCGCGTTGTGGGCGTCCAGCGCGGCCACGCCCTCGCCAAGTTGTTCCAAAGCGTCGGGCTCCACGGCGGCAGCCGCGTACACCCCCGTGTTCTTCTTCGCCAGTTCCGGGTCGTTTGCGTCGTTCCGGCCATACAAATGGAATTGGGAGAAGCTGTGAACCGCGTGCGCCCGGCTGTCTCCACGCGAGACATCGACAACCACCCGCACGGGCAGCAGCAGCGTTGCGTCCAGCGCTTCGAAGCGCACGTCAACGAACTTCAAGTCGATCCGCTGCTCGCCGGCCGCGGCGCCCTCTTGGCTGAGCGTCAAGACCGTCCACAACCTCACCGGCTGCGCGCGCTTCGCGTCGATCCATACCAGGCCTTGAAGGGGTTCCGAACTCGCCCCCGCGGCTGCGGCGGCGCCTGAATCGCGCGTGCCGCCGGGGGTCTGCGCGAATGCAAAGATCACCATGCCGCCAAGACGCCCGACGGGGCGAACGCGCAACCGGCTCTCGAATTCCGGCAGCAGGATCTCCATCAATGCGTAGAACCGGTTTCCGGCGACGAAGCCGTCCTCGCCCGCTTTCGCAAGCTTGTTGTCTTTCTCCGCGAGGCGCGTCTCGTGCACCTCCAGCGAGCCCTGCTCCATGGCCGCCGCATATCGGAACCGTTCGGTCTGCGAGCGGACCGCGACGCCTCCACTGTCCAAACGCAATTCGAAGATCTGTTCCAAAGCCGACAGGTCCGCGAAATTGTCAAAGCTCTGATTGACGGCCTCCATCGCAGGCCGCAGCACGGTTTTCGCCAGCGAACTGTCGTGTTCGAAGCGCACGCCGGCAAGCTCGGGCACACGGCGCAGCAGTTCGTTGTCGTTCAATTCGATCAGGAGTTTCGGGGGTGCTCCGGAGGCGAGCGCGGACGTTGTCAGCAGGGCCGCAAGAAGGACCGTCGTCACGCGTAGGATAGGCACACCGCGGCCATCGTATCACACGGTATACGGGAGCTTTCTTGAGACATCCGACAGCGCCCAGAGATACCGCGCGCTCGACGCTCGCTCGCCGCCACCGAGGATCGCGGTGAACTGCTGCTGAGGGAACAGAGCCGGGGTGGTTCGAAGCACCCGGCGCCACGCTCCTCAACTCACGCCTCGCGTATATTGGGATTTACGCGCCCGACCTGGCTGTTTCAGTGGAGGTATTCCCTTGCGACTCCTGCTTGCGTTGTCGTTTGCCGCATCCCTGTTCGGGCAGAGCCCCGAGCCCAACGCCGCGTCAACGTCTTCGCTCGCCGGCCACGTGGTCAACTCCGTCACCCGTACTCCACTTCGCAAGACTCAGGTGCGCCTGCTGCGCGAAACTCCCGGCCCCGCGCCGGCCGGTGGGGCTGCGGTTCCGGCGGACGAGCCCCAGGAGACGGTTTCGGCGGCCGACGGCGCATTCTCCCTCACTGGCCTGGCGCCCGGCTCCTATCGCTTGTATGCCAGCCACAACGGATTCCTGGCGCGTTACTGGGGCGCAAAAGACCGCTCCAGCCAAGGTCAGGTGCTGCGATTAGGGCCGGGCGAAAAGCGGGATGACATCACAATCGAACTCGTCCCCTTCAGCGTGATCACCGGGAGAGTTGTCGATGAGGACGGCGACCCGGTACCCAATGCGCGGGTTCAGGTCATGGTTCCGGTCTACTCTCCGAAGGGGCGCGAACTGCAGCCCAACGGGAACGCGTTCACCAACGATCTTGGGGAATACCGTTTGTACGGCCTGGAGCCGCGCAAGTATTACCTGCGCGCCGATCCCCAGGGCGAGGCGATGGGCGGCCCCCGCGCGCGCCACGTGCGCGACGCACTGGTGGGAAGCTATTATCCCGGCTCGCCAGACCAGGCCGGCGCGGCGCCCGTGGAACTTGTCCCCGGACAGCAGCTGAACAGCGTCGACTTCACGCTCCATATGGGCCATCGCGTTGCCGTCAGCGGCCGGGTGGTTGTGCCGACGGGCGCGACGAACTTGATGATCACCTACAGCCAGTATTCGAAGGGCATGGGCACCATGGTGAGCTTTGAACCCTCCGACGCGGCCGGTCATTTCACGATGCGCGGGCTCTCACCCGGCGACTACATCCTCGGCGCGCGCTGCAATCTTGCCGGCGAGGATTACAGCGCGTTCCTGCCCGTTACCGTGGGCTCGACGGATGTCAAGAACCTGGAACTGCATCCCGCGCCGCCGGTGGAGGTGGCCGGGCGCGTCCGCTTCGAGGGCCCGTCGAGCGAGAAGCTGGCATCCGCCTCCATCGTGTTGAAGGCGAAGTTAGGACACTCGCAGTCGATGGTCAAGATACAGAATGACGGCACGTTCCTGAGCCGCGGCCTGGCGCCCGACGTCTATCGCCTGGAACTCAACACAACCGCCGAAGCGTTTTTGAAGGAGGCTCGCTGGGGCGACCTGAACGCCCTGGAGTCCGGCCTGGACCTCTCCCCGGGCATCTCCTCCACCGATGTCAAGATCATCGTGAGCACCGCCGTGGGCCGTCTCGACGGCACGGTTCAGAACGAAAAGCAGGAGACGCTGGCCGGCGCCACCGTCGCTCTCCGGTCAGAGGCAGCCTCGTCCGCCGATGACTCGTATACCGGTTCCGCATTCAAGAGTGCGAAGGCCGGCCCGGACGGCAAGTTTCACATCACCGGCCTCACGCCCGGCCACTACCGCCTGATGGCTTGGGATGACGTCGACGAGAGCACCGCGCGCTACGATCCGGAGTTCGTCCAGCAGATCGCATCGCGAGGCCAGTTGATCGAGGTCGGCGAAGGCGAACATAAGAGCGTTACCGTGCAGGCTACTCCGAAGCCCGACGAGCAGCAATAGCCAGTCCGCCGGGCCGGTTGGAATGTCAGAGCGCCGGAGGAGAACAACGAGGTGCGGCTCACACGGAGTCTCGGCCGATTCGAGATAATCGGTGGCGTCGGCAGGTAACTGAAGGAACGCCACGACGCTGGGGACAGCGGGGGCTTTGAGCGGCGCGAACGGATAACAACAATGATGTGCAAGATTGTTTTTTTATGCTCTGTTCTGATTCTTGCGGCGGGCTGCGGACGAACTCCCCGGACCGAACGCAAACCAGCCTCGCCACAGGCTTGGCAAGCGAACGTCACTACGAAATTCGGTGTGCCCATCGAGGCCGGTCCGATGGATTCCGTGCTGTTGAAAGACTATCAGCCGGAATCCTCCCTCGTGGTTCCGGTGACCAAGATCTCCAAAGCCAGGTTCCCGGTGATCGACGTACACTCGCACGCGTCGATGAACAACATCAAGACGGCGCAGGACGTCGCCGAGTGGCTGAAGACGATGGACGCTGCCGGCGTCGAGACATCGGTCGTCTTCATCGACGCGGTGGGCGAGGAGTTCGACCGGCAGGCGCAACTGTTCCTCGATCATCCGGGGCGTTTTCAGGTCTGGTGCGGACTCGACACGCGGGACTTCGATCGTCCGGACTATCCGCAGCGCGCCGCCGCCGAGTTGGAGCGCTGCTACCGACACGGCGCGCGCGGTGTAGGCGAGATATCGGACAAAGGTTGGGGCATCCAACAGAACCGGCTGCCCATGGACCAGCGCCTGCACCTCGACGATCCGAAGCTGAATGCCGTCTGGCGGAAATGCGCGGAACTGGGCATTCCAGCCAACATCCACGTCGCGGATCATCCGTCCTGCTGGCGCCCGCTCGGCCCAAGGCAGGAACGCACCGGCGATTTTCAGGCGTTCAACCTGTTTGGAAAGGACGTGCCCTCCTACGAAGAAATGCTGGCGCGGCGGGATCGAATGCTGGCGGCCAATCCGAAGACGCGTTTCATCTTCTGCCACCTCAGCAACGAGGGCAACAATCTGCCGGCGTTGAGCAAGGCTTTGGAACGATTTCCGAACCTGTTCGTGGACATCTCCGCCCGGGACTACGAAATCGGCAGAGAGCCCCGGACCGCGCGGAAGTTCCTCACCAAATATAGCGATCGGGTTTTGTTCGGTACCGATATGGGCCGCGATCAAAGCATGTACGAAGGCTGGTGGCGATTGCTCGAGACCGATGACGAATACATCTCCGGCCGGATGTGGTGGCGTGAATACGGACTCGATCTGCCTGACGCGTTGTTGACGCAGCTCTATCGCGGCAATGCGAAGCGACTTCTGGATTGGCGCAGCCGCTAAGATGCTTTTGCATTTGCCACGCGCCGAGGCGCGCGCGTCAGCTTGAATAAGTCGGCACAGAGCTGCAACTGTCAGGGGAGCATGTGATAAGCTCCTCCCAAATGCGAGCTCATCCCGCCTCTCTCAGTTCCCAGCCCTCAATCGACATGCCGGCTGAACCCGCCCCCCAGCAACGCTACCTGGCGCTCGATGCCTACCGTGGCTTCATCATGCTGGTCCTCGTGTCGGGCGGCTTCGGTCTCGCCGAACTGGCCCAGCACCGCCCAACCTTTGCCGGCATTGCCAATCAGTTCGAGCACATGCCCTGGGAATGGATCGCGTTCTGGGACCTGATCCAGCCGGCGTTCATGTTCATGGTGGGCGTCGCCATGCCGTTCGCACTGGCCAGCCGAATGGCGAAGGGGGCCACACAACGCCAACTCTTCAATCACGTCGCGCTGCGGAGCTTCCGGCTCATCCTGGTGAGTCAGATTCTGGGCTCGATCGACGGCGGCAAGATGCATTTCCAGCTCATCAACGTCCTGGCCCAGATTGGGATCACGTACTTCCTCTGTTACCTGATCATGCAGCTCAAGTTCCGCTGGCAGGCCGTAATTGCGTTTTTGCTTCTCGCCGGCCATTGGGCGCTGTTCGTGGCGTTTCCGGGCACCGAGGGGCCCTTTCTCTCGAAGACCACGAACATCGGCGCAGTCCTGGATATTTTCGTGTTTGGACGGCCGAATTCGGATAATTGGACGACCATCAACTTCGTCACCAGCACCGCGACCACGCTATTCGGCGTGTGGACCGGCAATCTGCTCCGTAGCAGGCGATCGCACGGAGAAAAGATGCGCATTGTCGCTATCGCGGCGGCGGCCTGTCTCGCTGCCGGTCTGATCATCCATCCCTGGAATCCCATCATCAAGCGGATCTGCACAACGTCGTTCAC
>Ga0315272_10000646_pt1 | contig 17593 bp, 12 predicted proteins | sample C3_middle_MG_FD_203918 | JGI IMG/M metagenome (GOLD analysis project Ga0315272, IMG submission 203918) | Sediment microbial communities from Yellowstone Lake, YNP, Wyoming, USA - C3_middle | ecosystem: Environmental > Aquatic > Freshwater > Lake > Sediment | place: USA: Wyoming | collected...
CGCGTGGCCCGGCGGTTTGACGCGTTCCGGCGTTCTCGGAGCTGCGGAATGTCTCCAGCCCTGCTGATTCGGCGGCGCGAGCGGTCTATCGCCGGAGTGTCGGTTCGTGCGCGCCCGGTGTGACAGGCTCCCAGGAATCTGACGTCAACTGAGTGTAGTCTCGTCCAGGGACGAGCGCGGGGCTCGCGCCGCCACTCTCAGGTAACCTGCCAGATTCCCGGGAAGGCATTGAAACGAAATGTCCTTTCTTGATCGGTCGATGTGTCAAGAGATAGCCTTTCCGCTCACCGTTACTTCACTCAGAGCAACCTAGTAAATGCACGCGCGCCAGCCTAACTTGACTTAGAACCGCCTTATTGGGGTTGTGAGACATGTCCTTAGGAAGGAAAGTGGGAGTATGGCAAGGAACGTGGTTTTGTTTTGCGCCGTCTGGTTGGCGCTTCCGTTAGTCTGCTGGGGCCAAGGGTATGGCTCAATCTCAGGAAATGTGTCGGACCCCTCTGGGGCCTTGGTGCCCAAAGCGACAATAACTGCTATCGAGGTCGGGACGAAGAATAGCACGACCGCGCAAAGCAACTCGGTGGGACAGTACAACCTGCTCCAGTTGCGTCCGGGGGTCTACGACATCGCTGCCGAGGCCGCGGGTTTCAAGAAACTTTCGCACCCAAGTGTCAAAGTGGACGTTGCCGGACGCGTCACTTTGGATTTGCGCCTGGAAGTGGGGGGGACTTCGGAGACCGTGGCTGTCACGGCGGAAGCGCCTCAACTTCGGACTGAAGACGCGCAGACCGGTGAAGTCATCGACGCAACGATGATCAAGAACCTGCCGCAGTTGAATCGGGATCCATTGGAACTCCTGCAACTCTCCGGCAACGTGTATGGCACGGGCCTGTCCTCGAACGGCAGCAGTCCAATCAGCAACAACCCGGCGGTGGGCAGTAACGATTCTTCCGGTAACCTGTCTCTTGCGGGCGGGCGCACCGGATCGCTCGACTACGCCGTGGACGGACAGAACATCAACAGCGGACGCGGTCATGAAGTCCTGGCTAATGGCATTCCAACCATGGAGTCCGTCGCTGAATTCAAGGTGATCACTGGCGGCATGTCGGCTGAGTATGGACGCAGTTCCGGCGGCATCGTCGAGGTCGTCACCCGCGGGGGGACGAACCAGTTGCACGGCCAGGGATTCGAGTTCTTCCGCAACAATATGCTCAATGCCAACTCCTGGCTTCAGAATGCCACGGGGGGGCAAGCGACGATCTATAAGCAGAACATCTACGGCGGAGACATAGGCGGCCCGGTAGTTCTGCCGAAGGTCTATGACGGACGCAATAAGACGTTCTGGTACTTCAACTATCAGGGTACTAAGTTCCGCCAGGCTGCCGTCAACATGTTGGGGGGCGTGCCCACCGCAGCCGAACGAACGGGCAATATGACGGGCACGCTGTACAACGGCGTGTCTCCTTCAATGTACGATCCGCTCGGGAATTACGCCGGGTCGGGTACCAATCTGACGCGGACCACCTTACTGGGCGGGAATGGCCTGATCGTGCCGGCTACCCGGATCAATCCTATGACGGCCGCGCTCCTCGCGAATCTTCCGCTGCCGAACCGGCCGCCGACTCCGGGATTCAGCCAGGTGGACAACTATGAAGGCCAGCAATCCACAGGCACCGACGCCCAGACCTGGAACTTCCGAATCGATGAAAACCTCACCGACCGTCAACGACTCTTCTTCCGATTCAAGCGCGACGACAACAACAATGTGAATTCCTCGTGGATGGGAGTCCTCAATCCGCCCATGGCGGTGCAAATGAAGGAGGGGCTGAATACCGACTTGGACTACACCTTTAGCGTGAGCCCGAGTCTGGTTATCACGGCCCGGATGGGAGTCGATGCGGTGCCCTCGGTTAGCGGGCCGGTGCTGTCGTCCAATTTCAATGCCGCGGAATATCCTTACGATCCGGCGGTGAAGGGCTGGGCCGCCGCGGGCCGTCTGGATTTCTCGACCATACTTGGCAGCAATGGAGGCTGGGGCGGTTCCAGGCTGAACAACACAGCTTGGCCCCATAGCGATGCGGCCGCCTACAACTCTTTCGACCCGTCTGTATCGCTCACTAAAGTGATGAGCAAGCACGTGTTGAAGGCGGGTGTCGAGGCCCGCCGCTACTACGACAATTTCTACGAATCAGGCCTCGGCTGGATGAGCTTCGATGGCTTCGCCACAATACCGACCGTCGGCGGCACATACACGCAATCGAACTCGAACATGGTGGCCGCCAACAGCATGGGCGATCTCCTGCTCGGCGATTTGGGCTATAGCCAGCAGGCGGCACCCTGGACCATGGCTCTGAATTCCAACTACTGGGCCGGATATGTCCAGGACGACTGGAGGTTCAGTCCCAAGCTGACTCTCAATCTCGGCTTGCGCTGGGATATGGAGACCCCGATGAGCGAGCGCAACAACAAGATCGTGGCATGGAACGCCGACGCGCCCTCGGCCTTCAATATCCCTTCGACCTGGAATTGGAACGGTGCGTTGAGTTCTGCCGGCCTCACCGCCGCGGAAATCGCGCAGGTCCAGGAACCCCAATGGGCGAAGAATGGCCGCTACCCCAGCGGTGAAATAGCAGTCGCCGGGACCCAGCAATTCCCCGGCAACACGCTGTCCCCCGATCACTGGAACCACTTTGCGCCCCGCTTGGGCGCCGCCTACCGGTTAAATGACAAGACCACCCTGCGAGCTTCGGGCACTGTGATGTACATCAGCTCGACCGGTAGTTATTACGGCGGTTGGACCCCTGTGGTGCCGTCCATGTCGGGAACGGCTCCGAGCGATGCGACTCTCCTTGGGACTGGCACTCCAGCGTACACGTGGCAGCACATGTTCAATTCCGGAGACTTGACCAACTACCAACACACAGTCCAGGAAGCTAACAATCAGGTTGGCGGGAATCTGGGCGGACCCGTGTTCTCCACGACTACCGATATGCCCCGGGAGTACGAATGGAACTTCACCGTGCAGCGGCAGCTCACACAGAGCATGATCCTGGAAGCTGCCTATTCGGGCAACCACTCGGGCACCCTGCTCGTTCAAGACAATTTGAACCCCTTCTCCGGACAGTACCTCAACCCGGCGTTGGCGCCGCTTCTGTCAACGCAGATTCAGAATCCGGTCGCCGGGCAGCTCATGTCAAACCCCAACGCCTACACCGGCCCAACGGTCCCTCTCGGAGCCTTGCTCAACGCCAATCCGTCGCGCGGTAATCTGATTGTTAATGGCCTGAACGAGGGAAGCTCAAATTACAACGCCCTCAACCTGCGGCTGGAACGCCGTATGTCGAAGGGCATCGCGTTCCTGGTCAATTACACCTACAGCAAGTGGCTGGACGACACCGGCGCCCCCAACATGGGCTTTACCGGACTCGCTTTGTTCCAAAAGGGCTGGCAGTCAACGGATACCTTCCGTAACACATACGGCTACGATCCAAACGACCGCACCAATCGTTTGACGTTTTACAGCGACGTACAACTGCCCTTCGGCAAAGGCCGAACTCTCCTTGGAAATCCGCAGAGTATGGGCGCCAAGTTCCTCGACTACGTGGTTGGCGGCTGGGAACTGGCGGGTTTCGGAGTCCTCGAAAGCGGAACGCCGATCACCTTTGGCAGTGTCGGGGGAGTCTCCTCCCAGGCCGAAGGTGCGCCCAACCTGTCCGGCCTCGTTCTCGGCTCGACGCAACAGATCTCGAATTCCAGTCTCGGCTCCGGAAGCCTGTTGCGCAGCCCCGCCGCCCCGTACACTTCATGCGGAGGCGCTTTCAACTGCGCCCAATTCGCCCTGCCGCAATTGCTGACTTACGGCAATATGGGATTCGTGTACCCAGGGATTCGCAACCCAGGCTACTTCAACTACGACGCTTCCCTGATGAAGCGCTTCAACTTCACGGAGCACAGCTATCTCCAACTGCGCGTGGAAGCTCAGAACGTGTTTAACGTTCGGGGACTCGGCGGATACGACACCACCTTCGGCGATGCGCATTTCGGCTACATCACCGGTGCGGGGAATACCCCTCGCATCATGCAGGTGTCCGGTGTAATCGTGTTCTGACCGGCACTGTATCGTCGTTCACCTTACGGGAGCGGCCATGGCCGCTCCCGCCTCGTATGATGAAAGCTGTGGAAGCGGTCAGGGCAGCCTCAATCGTCAGCGTCGCGGCCTTTTGTCTGGCCGCAATGCCCGCTCACACGGCTGCCCCCCCGGGAAGTCCGGGGACAGTTCCGCGCAGCTCTGTCGAAGCAGTGCTGACGCAAGGCTGGGCCGACCTGACAGGCGGCCGGTATGAGGAAGCAGCCTCTCGCTTCCGGCAGGTTCTGGCGCGCCGGTCCGACGCATCCGAGGCGCTATTCGGGCTGGGCATTGCATGCGGTAAGCTTGGACGGCCGCAGGAGGCCCGCGAAGCGCTTGAGCGTTACGTCCGATTACAACCTTCTGCCGCCGACGGCCATTCCGCTCTCGGCCTGGTTCTCCTGGCAGCGGGCAAGCGAGTCGAGGCGAAGGTCGAACTGGAGCGGGCCTTGCGTCTGGAGCCTCAAGACCTCGAGGCCGCCAAAGCGTTAGCCGATATCGAAATTGAAGAGTACGACGGTCCCCGCGCCGTCGCCTTCCTCAGGCGGTTCGCCGCGTCTCCTGAATTCGACGACGAAGCGCGCAGGTTGCTGGCTGCCGGATATGCGGAGAGCGGAGACTACCAGGGCGCCTTGACGACCCTCGGCTCAATGATCGATCGCCGGCCACCTCCTGTGCCGGAGGTCTTCATTCTGGTCATTAGTTCTGCGCTGCGGGCCGGCGATACGGCCTTTGCGGTACACGCTTGCGATCTTGGACTGCGGTTGTATCTGAATTCGGACGAAATCGAGCAGCGCTGTCTCCACGTTGTGTCGATGTCGTTCATCAAACAACTGGAGTCGACGCTGCGCGGTTCAGCAGAGGATGTGCCGGCGCTCATCCTCATGGGGCGGCTTCTGGCTGAAATTGCTGACAGTATGGACCAGGCGAACCAGGAGCGGTGCATTACGTTGCTCGGCAAAGCCGTGGCTCTCAGTCCGGCCGATCCCGTGGCGCTGTACAACCTTGGCCGCGGTCTTCGATTGCTGGATCGCCCGGAACAGGCAATTCCAACGCTGAAACGCGCTTTGGCCGCGAATCCAACCGGGGAATTACCGACGCTGATCTGGACTGAGCTCGGTTTATCCGAGCAGAAGCTCGGCCACGACAGCGGAGCGGAAGATGCTTTCGATCATGCCTTTCAGCTCAATCGGGGGCTTTCACGACACCTGGTGGCGAGCGCGTTCATCTTTCACACCTTCCTCATGACCGAGAACAAGAAACGCCAGGCGGAGGAGGTTCTCGGCGAGATCCTCCGCTGGAATCCCACTTTTCTACCCGCACGAATGGAGCACGCGCGAATGCTCGCTGACCAGGGCCGCCTGGTGGATGCGGCCGGGGAGGCGGAGTTGGTCGCGACCAACTCCGATCCTGACGACCTGACACTTCTTCGCGCCACGCATATCTTTCTGCTGCAGCTCTACAGGAGAATGGGGCGCGCTGAAGCGGCCGTGCGCCATGAGGCCTGGCTAAAGAACACGAGGACTGCGAGCGAGCCCTGATTTGAGGTTGCTGTCACTTCGGCCGTGCCGCGAGCGAGTCCAGTGCATCTTTGGCTTCCGTGGACGCGGGATCAAGCCGCAAGGCTTCCTCAAGTTCAGCGCGCGCCTCCGTGACCCGCTGCTGCATGAGCAGCAACAGGCCCAAAGAGCCGTGCCCATCCGCCGAGTTCGGCTGGAGGTGAAGATATGTCCGGAAAGCCTGCTCGGCGCGCTTCACGTCAGCCATGCGCGCATAGCACATGCCGGCGGAGAACCACGCGTCCGCGTAGCCCGGCACGTCTTTAGTAACACTGTCGTATAACGGCAGAGCCTCCGAGAAACGGTCCGTCTGCACCAGTCGTTCCGCTTGCTCCAGCGCGGATCTGGCGCGTCGCCATTTCGCGCGGCCCTCCTCTTCGGCATCGGAAGCGCGCCCCAACGCCGCCGCCGAGGCCCGCGCTTTTGCATCGTCGCCCAGTTCTCGATATACGCTCAGGAGCAGAGCCTGTGCCTCACGCTCGCCAGCGCCCAGTTCCCGCGCCGCCAGGGCATCCTTTTCCGCATCGTGATAGCTGCCTGCCTTCACTTCCGCGGCTGCTCGCTTCAGCCTTGCCTCGTGGTCCGCAGGGTCGGCCGCAATGATCCGTGAATAGGCCTCTTCGCTCTCCTCGTAACGTCCTTCGGAAGCCAGGAAATCGCCGTACCAAAGAAAAACGAACGGATTCGAATCCGGCCGCGCCGTTTCAAGCGCCAGGGCAAAAGCCTTCTCCGCTTCCGCCGGGCGGTTCGCCGCGGCATAGCCACGAGCCAGCCCAGCGCGGTACAGCGGATTCGCCGAATCGAGAGAAACGGCGCTCTCGAAGCAATGAATACCTTCTTCGATCCGCCGGCTGTCGAGGTAGAACGAACCCAGAAGGCTCCACGAATCGCCGTCGCGCGGGGCGATTCGCGTGATTTTTTCAAGAACCCGCTCCGCGCTGCCGGGGTTCTTCTCCACATTCGCCAGCACCGAGGCCTGCAGTTTCAGTACGGCCGGGTCGTCGGGATGAGCCGCCGCGAGCTTGGCAAGCTCCTCGGATGCCTCGATCGCCTGCTCCACTGCTCCGTCGAGGTTGTGCGTGAGACGTGAAGCCTCCTCCATTCGCAGCAGCACTTCAATGTGGCCAACCGCGGCCGGTACGGAATCGCGATGCGTCCTGAGGCACTCCTGATAGGTCTCCTCCGCCTCCGTCCAATGGCGGAATCGCGCGTAACAAGTCGCCCGCTCAAGCGATTCGGGCGGAAGAAGGCTACAGGATGAGGGCTGTGCCCCCACGAACGGACTCGATGCGGGCAGGAGAATCGCAATCGAAATCCGTGCGAGCAAGTCCATTCTGGTCCGAGTATGCCACGGCGAGCGGGTATTCGAACAAACAGGACGAGTCCGCCGTAATGCGGTGTTATTGTCGAGGGGACGAGTCAACTTGGCTTGCCGCGATACGGGGACGCTGATGTTGGGACTTCCGGTAGCGCCGGAAGCCCCTGGCGAGCAGCGATGCAATCTCGTCAACATCCTCTGGCGGTAGGTCATTTTCGAAGTCCACGCACTCTCCCTCGGGGACGGATCTGTGGATTCGTTACGGGGGAGACGGGCGGACCGGCGCAGACCGAAGTTGCGGTGTTCGTGACACCCACAACTGCATCGCGAGTGGTTCCTGGCCAGTGCGATGGACGAGTTGCTGGGGTGGACTTTGCGGTGGCGGAGAAGGATCGGCTGTACCGCTGTCTCGATCGGCTGCTGGAGCACAAGCGCGAGCTGTTTGTGTGGCTACGACAGAAGTGGGCGGATTTGTTTCAGGCCGATTTTGACGTGCTGCTCTACGACCTGACCAGCACCTATTTTGAAGGCGAGATGGAGCAGAACCCGAAGGCGCTGCGCGGTTACAGCCGCGATGGCCGGCCGGATTGTTTGCAGGTGGTGATCGGGCTGGTGGTCACCACGGACGGCTTTCCGCTGGCCTGCGAGGTGCTCAACGGCAACACGGCGGACTGCACCACGCTGCGCGGCTTTTTGGAACGGATCGAGCAGACCTACGGCAAAGCGCGCCGGGTGTGGGTGATGGACCGCGGCATCCCGACCGAGGAAATTCTGCGCGAGTTGCGGGCGCCCGAGCGCCAGACCTCCTACCTGGTGGGCACGCCCAAGAGCCGCATCGCAAAGTACGAGAAGCAATGGCTGGATCTGCCGTGGCGGCAGGTGCGCGACTCTGTCGAGGTGAAGCTGTTTGAGGACGACGGCGAGTTGTACCTGCTGGCCAAGAGCACTGGGTGTCAAGCCAAGGAGATCGCGATGCGGCGCAAGCGGCTGGCGCGGCTGTTGTGGAAGCTGCGCGCCATGCGGCGCTCACTGCCGGCGCGCGATCAACTGCTGATGCGCATCGGCGCGGCCAAGACGCAGGCCGGTCGGGCGTTCGGCTATGTGACCATCGAACTGCCGAAGAAGGACGAGCCGGTCACCCGGTCGACTTTCCGCCTCCGGGTAGAGAAAGAAAAGCTGCGTCTGGCCGAACAACGCGATGGCCATTACCTGCTGCGCTCCAACCTGGTGGGCGAGGCCCCGGCGATATTGTGGCAACGTTATATCCAGTTGACGCAGATCGAGGCGGCGTTTCGCAGCCTGAAGAGCGAATTGAAAGTGCGGCCGATCTACCACCAAGTCGAGCACCGCGTGGACGCGCACATCCTGATCGCCTTCCTGGCCTACTGCCTGCAAGCGACCTTGAAGAACCGCTTGCAGCGCCACGCGCCGGGACTCAGTCCGGGCGCGGTGCTGGACAAGCTGGCGGCCATTCAATTGATCGACGCCTGGATCCCGACCGTCGATGGACGCTGGCTGGTCCTGCCGCGCTGCACATAGCCTGAAAAAGGACCTGCAGTTGCTGCTCGATCAGCTGCGCTTGAAGTTGCCCAAGCAGCCAGAGCCGCGCATCACGGCAGCCCAAAGGCCGCAAAAACAGACTGCGGCCAGCGCCGCTTTGTAGTGAAGACCTCGCATGAGCCTCCACTGAAAACAAATGGCTTGGTCGGCGCAAACTCGCCGAACTGCGAAAGTCAGGTTAACTCGCTCAGCCTCATCCCTCAAGCATCGGAAGCACCAGCGTTATTGTCGAGACGGTAGTCGGCAGACGCTGACGGCGCGGTGGACGAGAAGACGATTCGAGAGTACATCGAATCGCAGAAATGGGATGAAGAGGATCAGGGTTTCAAGATCACCGCGCCCACCGAGCCTTGAGCCGGCTCTGAGCCGGGCGGCCTTCAGGCGGCTTCAGCCGCAAACCGACTTTCAGTCGGAACCCAACCCACCGCCTTAAGGCGGTGGTTGTTTAGGTTTATGGCTTCGATGGTCGTCTTCATAGCCGGCATGGTCGCAATAGGGCTTGGGGCTGAAGCAGCGGTCCCCGCGCAAGAGAAAGGCGGTCCGCTCCCGACGACGAAGTCCGCATCCCCTGAGCTAACAGCCTGTGGTTGAAACCAAGAACCGCTCAAATGAGCGGTTGTCGAAAAATAACCCATTCCGATTCAACTACTTGGAAAACGAAACCGGTGAGCGGTTCTGCCATTTCTGCCACGGACAGCTGAGAAATTCGGAGAGACATACCGGCTCACCAATCAAACATTCCGCTCTGTCCCTGTTTCGCCGTCTTCCGTTTCGTCGTCCGCTGAAAAGTCAGATATCCTCGCCGCCCACTCTGAGGGCGTTGCACCGCCATTCTCCAACCCCAATCAATGTCCGCAGATTGATTCATCCGAGCCCGTCTATTGCTGCCGTTTCAGAGTTGCCACCACTGCCCCAGCCGTCGCGAGGATTCCGGGCAACTGGGCAGTCGCTGGTGTCTGTGACGCCGGCTTCGCCGTCACTTGCGCAGTATTAGCGCCCAGTCGTTTACGTCCGGAGCCGCGGGGGACGTCCACGAAGGGCCGTCCACCGTTCCGATAGGCACCGTTTCGCCGGTCATCGCGCTGAACCACTCAGCCCGGTAGCGGCCGGGTTGCAGGTCCACGGTGACTTTTCCGCCTTTGGGGAGATAAACGGCATAGGCTCTTCCCGGCTCAGCCACGCAGTATGCGCCGTTGTTCACCAGCTCATCGTGCGGTTCCGTCTTCCACCACTCGAAACTCGTGAAGAAATCGACCATGTGCGCATACCCGTTCAGCATCGTCGTGGTGTCATCACTGCGGCCGTTCATCCATCCACCGCCCGTATCGGGCCAGATGTTGGTCCCTCGCCGCGCCGTTTCCCCCGCCGTCCCGTACGCGCCCGCCATGGCGATCTCCCACGCCGTTCTGCGCAGCGTTTCCGCCGAGTCTCCAGGCGGCTCGGGAGCCCATTTCGGATAGTGGTCCTCGTAGCCGTACTCCTCGTTCGTTTGAGGAATGATGCGACCGGTCTTGACCTGGAGCTGGCGCTCTTCGAGCATCAGCGCATGTTGACGCCGCGACCAGTCCTGGATGGACGTAAAACCAAACCAAGCTGACGCGCGGTCCTGGTGTTCGCGATGCACGGGATGCGTCGTCGCGAGATGTTTATATGGATCCCAACCCTCCAGCAGCGTTCCGGTCTCATGCGCCCACTTGTCGTCGCGGAATGTGTCCAGATCGTCGCCTAAATCCCAGGTGATATTCGAAAACGCGGACAAACGCGCCGCCGCGTATCGAATGTAGCGACGCTCATCGTCACCACCGGCCACGGTGTGGATCATGCCGTCGGCGATATCGAAGATCACGGAGACGATCATGTCGCGTTCGCGTGCGAACCGCAGCATGCGCTCGTACTTCTGCCAGTGTTCGATATTGAACCGCGAGTAGTCGAAGCCGGGATGATTGAAGTCGTCAGCCTTCACCGCGGGCCACGGGCTGAGGAAGACGCTGAATTCGTCGCTGTTCATCACGGGCTCGCCATACATGGTGGAGACCCTGCCGCCCAATAGCGTGCGAACGCGATTGATTTTCAACCTGTGCAGCCGCTCCAGGCTGAAGTTGATGATGCGCTCGTCGCGCCAGCCCATGAGGAAGAAAGCGGTCGTGCCATTGAAGAAATAATGCTCGCCGGTCCCTTCCCAGATGAAATGCCAGCGGTGGTCCGGGTCCACGCGGATCGGCCCGCGCCGGTTGCCGCTGGTGGCGTGAAACGTCCCGTCATGGCTCTTTTGCTCACCCTGCGCGCTGTACACGACGGAGTAGGCATAATCGCCGGGCGCGGACGGCATGAAGCGGATGCGGAACGTCGTCCCGTCACTGGAATCGCAGAAGCCGTCCACTGCCAGCCGCTCGCCGGAACCGGCCTTGCTGAAGGACCCGGTCAGGGAGGCTTCGGTGAATGGGTTCCGCACTCCGGGCGAGTCCACGTGGACCGTGACCTCCACGAAGTCATAAGCCTCCACGGAAGACGAGGATTGTGAGAAGCTGACCGCGGCCCGGGAAGTCCACGCGAAGGAGGCGGCCAGGGCAAAGCCAATGAGCACGCGCGAGAGACATTTCATTTGAGGCAATTTTAGCTCCACACCAACGGCCTTCAGTGTCCTCGATTTTGAGCGTTAGCCACGACTCCTGGGGTAGTCGCCGCGGCTTCATCATCCCTGCATCGGGCTGATGGATTCGCAGATCGCGCAAGCCGGACTTAGCGCAGTTTCTGCCGCAGCCACTCCACCACTTTGCTCTTGTACGCCCGCTGATCTTCATGCTGCTCCCACACGCCCATTCCGTGTATGCCTCCGGGAACCGTGAACAGTTCGCACTCGTCGCCGCGCGCTTGGAGCGCCTTGCAGAAACGCGGAGATTGTTCGTAAGGCACCATTTGATCCTTGTCGCCATGGACCAGCAGAAACGGCGGCAGACCCGCGCGCACCAGGTAGTACGGAGAAACAGCCCGCAGTCTTCTCTCGCCTTCGGCATCCATCTTCCGCACTCCCGTCAGGCCGGCCACACCTGAGTTGACGGTCTCCCCGGAGTGCTCGTACGTCAGATCGTGCGGCCCGTAAAATGACACGACCGCCGCCGGAGCGATTGCTTTTGGCGCAGCAATCGCGGCGTAGTCCACCAGATATGCGCCGGCCGATTCACCCAGCAAGGCAATACGTTTGGGGTCGACCCTGTATTCGGCGGCGTGCTCGTGAACCCACTTGAGCGCACTGATCACGTCATCCACTGGCGCGGGCAACTGCGAGGCCGGCGCGAGGCGGTAATCGATGGTGAACCAGGCGAAATGCGCGCCGGTCAATGGCGCGAATATCGGCGTGATGTAAGTGGTCTTATTGCCCGCCGCGAAGCCGCCGCCATGAACCAGAATCACGGCGGCGAAAGGGCCCGGACCGTCTGGAATCGAGGCATCGAGCCGGAGCGGTTGGCTGCCACGCCGGACAAATTCGATATCCTTTGTCACCACGGCCGCCTGCGCGGAGAGGGCTAACAGTGCAAGAGCAGGGAACCATCGCATAGAGCGAGTCTACCTGCATCCGGAACACTTCACGCGGCGCTTGCGCCGCGGACCGATCGCAATCTCAGGTAGCGAACCGGAAATCGGCTTGCCCGTTCGTGCTGGACCACAACACGGAAACCGGCGAAGAGTTCGGCCCGGCACATGGTGAGGTGCCGGGGTTCGGTCGCGATCCAAGCTGCCAGGTCCGGCCGGCAGTGGCTCAGCGTGCGGATTCACGGTCAGGCGCGAACCTCGCCTTCTACCCTCCCAAAGTTGATTCTCAGTCCGGGAACTAGCGTCACGGCGCTGCCGGGCGCTACGGGTGAGGGTGAAAGGTCCGCACGGGAAGTCCAGGACCACGCATCCCGCGAGACGTTCCTCAAGCCCCAGACGTCGGGGTTCCGGGGGTGGCGGGCTACCTCGGCGACTGGCGCCGAGAAGTCGTTCGCTGCTTGCCCATCTACGTGGTGCGGGTACAGGCGAGTGTCGTGGTTCAACATCACGATGTTGTGTCCGATGTGGAGACGCAGCGGTCCCGGCAGCGCCAGGCCGCAAGCCCAGCATGCGACGGATGTTGACTGCGCATGGGGGCTGGCGCTCGAACAAAAAAAATTCTCGGCGCCGCAGTAACGGCAGTAGAGGATCGAATCGCGAAGCCGCACCATGGCGGCGCGCCACTCGCTTTCTCGCACGCGTCCGTGGGCCGGATCGCGGATGCCGTCGGAAAAAGCGCGAGTGAAAAGATCCCTTAGGAATTGCGGGTAAATGGGCCATGATCGCAAGACGTTGTCATGGAATCCCGGCACGGGCTCGTTTGACCGGTCAACGGGATCAAAGACGAAGAGCGGATGCGTGCCGTAAAGCCGGGTCATCGCCGGCAGATCGAAGCTATGGATCGCCAGTTCCCGCCGTCCCTCCAGAGGGTGATGCACCATGAACATATAAAAGAGGAGGACGGCGAGGGAAAAGAGATCCGTTTGCGTGCTGGGAGACGCATCGCCACGAACCACTTCCGGAGCCATGAAGCGCGGCGTTCCGAGCACGCCTCCGGCGGCGTCGCCGTCCACCGCAACGTTGTCGTTGTCGCAAACCGCGATTTCCCCGGATTCGGGATCAAAAAAGACGTTGCCAAAGGAAATGTCGCGGTAACAGAGTCCCCGCGAATGCAGCTGCAGGAAGCTATGTGCGAGTTCAAAACCCGCAGTGGCGAGGGCGCGGAAGGAGGGGTCGATGCGGCGCCGCATCAGGTCGGCGATGCCGTGGAACCGCGATTCGCGCAAGGGCATGACATATCCGAAGCCTGCGACGCCAGAGGATGAGACCAACTCGAGCGGCCACAGAAAACGATCGGAGGGCGGGCCCTTTCGGATGAGGAATTCGAGCGAGGCTCGCTGACGGACTGTGGCCGACGCTGCCAGGTACCATTTCAGGGCAACCGCGCGGCCCGCCATTATGGTTCCGTAAACCTCACCCTGACCGCCGCCGCCCAGGTACTCCCGGACTTCGCACTCGATGCGAGACCCCTCGGTGTGCACTCTCTGACCGCGCTGCAAGATCTGCATCATAGTACGCCGTCTCGCTGCCGGGATTGAGCCAGGCCGGCGGAGATGCTGAAGACCAGCAGCAGCAGGTACGTGGACGCTGCGAATGCGATCGCGGGGGGCAGAAACATCGATCGCCGGTGCGCGTTGAGGAACAGCAGGAAGTCTGCGGCGTCCGATGCGCCGGTCGTGGACTTGAGGCGGACGGCGGTCTGCTGCGCCTCTCGCACACGGCCCTCCGAGTAAAGCCGGGCTGCAGTCAGAAGTTCCGCACTCGCCTGCGTCAACTTGAGCCCCGAGGGATCCGGACACGTGCGAGCCACCTCATCCGCGAGTGCCCAGTCGTGGCCGGACAGCGCCAGGGAGAGTGAGCGAACGCTGTCCTGTTCCGCCGCGTTTTCCGTTGCCGGCGCCGGTTTGTTCGAATGGTGTGGTACGGCGATTGCCAAATAATAGTCAGCGGAGTCGGCCGTGGCGGCGGCAACAAGGACCAAAGCCAACCCGGCGATGTGTGCGCGTGACATGGTTTCAGCGGTTTCGGACGAGCGATGCGGCAATGCGTCCCTGGATCGTGGTCATCGCAGGAATCCAGACGTAGACGAACGCGGCGATCATCACTGCTTCGACAGATCTGATGACGTGGAACCGGAGCTCGTGCGCAGGCCCGGCGAAGTGCAGCTCGCCCCACCACTCGGCGAGCCAGGCGACGGGCACGACGAGTGGGACGAGCGGCAGCAGCAAAATGACGAACACCTCAGGGAGCAGCGCGAAGGGCACGTGCCGAGGGTCAAGTCCTTTATGCCGCGGCGGGTCCATCTGTATGAAAGATCTTGCGGCGAGGATTTCGGCTCCCGCCGTGACGGCTAGCAGGAACGCGAGCGCGACGCACTCCAGAAGCCCTCCAGCCCAAGACTCCCACAGATGGTCAAAGGCCATCCAGGTTGTCGAAACGAGCGCGACGATTGAGGCCACAATAGCGACCAGGCACATGACCAGCCACGGCCATTCGACAGATTGCCGGGTCTGATTGTACGGTCCAGGCTCGTCTATGGCGGTCCATGGAGCGGCCGCGTCTCGAATTGGGGGTAATGGGGACGACGGGTGAGTGAGGCCAGGATTGTCGTCCAGGGCGAAGTGCCACGATTCTACTGCCCAGATGGATGCGCTCTCGGAGAGCCCGAGGTGTTCGGAGAGCCGCGCCGCGAGTCGTGCGGTCACGGCTGAGCGGGAACCCGCCGGATCGGAAAGTAATTCGGGAGCGACCCTTTCGCGGAGTGCGCTGACTAACAAGAACACTTCCTTGGACGATTCAGGACACAGGTCGCGCAGGATCGCTTCGAAGCGGCGAGGGTCTGCGAATGCGGCTGCGCCGTATGCGGCAACGGCTTCGCGAAGTTTCGTCCGGACCGCACTGTCCAGCAGCGTCTTGACGGAGTTCACTCCTGTTGAGGTATCGCTCATAGGTTCTCCGGCGGCTCGCTCCTCCATAGGATACCCATGGTCGCGTCATCGCCACTGCCGAGCCGCGAGGCTTCGCTGAGCCAGAGCCCGAGATTCCGGTCAACATGATCGAGACCATCGGTTCGAATGATGTCGAGGATATCGCGGCCGACGGAGAGGAAGCCCGAGTCATTGCGGAACGAGTTGGCGTACCCGTCAGTCGATAGCAGGATGAGGGCGGGAGCGGGGCCGCCGGCAGGCGAATAATAGAAACGGAACTGGCGGGCAGCATTCTCCATCGCCAGGGACTCCGTCTCGTCGCCAAGCTTGAGTTCGCTTCGCGCCAGGATCCGGTTGACATCGGCGTCATCTGAGACAGCCAGGATGTCGCCGTCGCCGATCTGCAAGCAGAACACCGCGTCATCGACGATTCCGGCGGAGAGAAGCGTCGAGCCATAGGCAATTCTAGGGTTCATCCCGTTGCTGCGCCGCACTTCAGCTGTCATGAACTCAGATGGGAGGAAGGGACTTGCTTCGATGTCGGCATCGACCTGCCGTTGCCAATCCAGAACGATCTGCGCGGCCAGGGAGGACAGCGCCTGCTCGGTCCCGGCCATCGCCCGAGCTTCGAACAAACCGCACAGGGAACGAGAGAGGATGGACTGCGTCGAGCGGACGGCGAATCTCGCGCCGCGGTCGCTTCGAAAACACTTCGGGCTCCCGTGCCCGTCCGCAAGGGCCAGGATCGTGCCCGCTTCCTGGCTCCACGCGATCGCGTCCTGGTTAGGTAAACCGCTGCGCAGGTGCGACGAACCGCGGACACTGGAGCCAAGAACCTGCCAGCGTTGCTTCGCGCGTTCCGGAGCGACCGGCGTCGGGGGCATCTGAGGAAACGTTACCAGACGTCAGCGACATCCGCGGCTTGGGCCGGCGGGACGGGCACGGGGACGTTGCCCGCCGCAGCCGCCACGGATCTGCTCTGGCTTGCCGGGGACGAGGCAGCCTTGAGGACCGCCGTTGACGCCCACCTGATATAGTTCACGAGCGTCTCGGCATTGTTTGCCTGAAGCGGAGGAATCTCGGCATTGGCATTGAACCGGCGCAGGGTTTCCTGATCCGCGTCATCACCGATGGCAATCGCGATGCGAACGGCGCGTCTGGCCCAGGGAACGTCCATCAGCGCTTTCAGCCCCGACTCGAAGTCGTCGGTTGGCTGGCCGTCGGAGATCAACACGAGCACAGGCGGCAGCGCGCGGTCGGTCATCGGCGGAATGCGAAGCTGGTCGGACAGCATGGTGAGGGCTCGGCCCATGTCGGTCATGCCCTCGGCGCGGAGGTCGTCCCACTTGAAATCTTCCACTGGCGTCGGTTCAGCGACGTGCCACTGCGCGCCGTTGGAAAACTTGAGCGCACGGACGAAGACCTGCGCGTTGGGGTTCTCGTCGGCGGCACGGCGCATGTGAGGAATCGCGTCCTTGATGGCGTTGTTCAGGGATTGAATCTTGCCGTCCGCCTGCATCGATCCGGAACAATCGCAGATCCAGAAGAAATGCAGCGGACGCGTGGCCAGTTCACCCCCCGGTCGTCGGCTCATAGCTCAAGCCCTCCTTAGCGCCGGATATGCGAATTCGGTCCGAAATCCCAGATTTAGGCAGAAAAGCAGCTTTGCCCGTTACAGTCGGCCCGATAATATGCCCTAATATTACTACAGTGTTTCCCGTGGGGATGCGGGAATCGCGCTACAATCTCCGAAGGCGACGTTGGGGCAGGCAGGGCATAGTACAGATAGTGACTTTGAATCCGAACCATGCGGGAAGAGCCGCGGCACGGGCGTTGCTGTTGCTGGCACTTGCATTCAGCAGCGGCGCCTGCCGGAAAATCATCAAGGTGAAGACGATGTGTGTCCGCACGGACATCACCAGCGAGGCAAACACCAATCAGCCCGTGGCCGTCGATGTCGTTCTGGCGCGCGACAAGGACCTGATCAAGACGCTGATGAAGATGCCCGCGGCGGACTGGTTCAAGAGCCGCGAGCAGTTTGCGCGCGACTATCCCAGTCCGAAGGACCTCATCATCATCCACCGCGAGTGGGTGCCGGGCGAGCCGATACCATGCCAGAGTATTCCACTGGATCCGAAGCCCAAGGCGACGTTCCTGTTTGCGAACTACTTTTCAAAAGGCGATCACCGGGCTCGTCTGCCGAACGGCAAGAGCGTAGCCGTGCATCTCGGAGACGAGGATTTCACGCTGGAACCATTGAAGGAATGCCCGAAGGAAGGATGCCGTTTAGGCTCACAGTGAAGCTGGTGTCGATATGAACGCGCGAAAGATCCCGGAGGCGATTCAGTGGCAGGAAGGCATGCTGCTGACGCCAGAGCATTTTCAGCAGTTGACGGCGCGGCTTGAGATGCTGCTGGAGTACGCGAGCGCGAGCGCCCCGTTTGCCTGGGGAATACGCAGACTCGCTTATGACGCGAACCTCCTCACGTCCGGCACTTTCCGCCTGCTGGAT